>Ga0307518_10000612_pt1 | contig 26927 bp, 30 predicted proteins | sample 25_EM_MG_FD_203889 | JGI IMG/M metagenome (GOLD analysis project Ga0307518, IMG submission 203889) | Populus trichocarpa ectomycorrhiza microbial communities from riparian zone in the Pacific Northwest, United States - 25_EM | ecosystem: Host-associated > Plants > Roots > Unclassified | place... | reverse complement strand
TGTCCCTCAAGCAACTCCTCCTCAAGTCCGCAGTCCTGGCATCGGAGGTAGTCCTTTTGGAGTGAAAGCTTTGAATGTCTGTAAGTCATATTTTGTGCGCCCCTTTATACAGCGGTGTGAATTGTTTTCTAGCAGGGCGTACCGACACTACATCTAGTGCAGGTCTCGCTGCACCCCCCGCAGATGGTTGGAACAGTTCGTCTTCGGTTTCGGGACGGAGCACACCGGCATGCCGCACAGACTCACCTACTTCGCATGACGATGGACTTGCTGAGCTCGACTCTATCGCGCCGGGGAGCTGGGGAGCACCTCTCACTCAAACATGGCTAGCCGCCGATACTGTGTCTACCAGTGGCCGGAATGATGTACCAGAGGGTGCCGACTCGTACTGGAAAGAGAGCCAAAAGGGTCCTGAGCAACAGTTGTACAACGTGCATGGGGTTATTTGCACGAAGGGCATTTGTCAGGAATGCGCAAACCAGCTCCGGGCTGAGAAGAGGGCCGACGCTGAAAAGGAGAGAGCGGCGCAGAAAAGCAAGAAGGATGATCGCGGAAAACGTCCCACTGCTAGAGGGGCTTTAGGGAGAGGCTGTCCTCCCGCAGCAACCAATTCCCAGTCAACCCCCTTCCGTGGTCCTGGCGCGCCTGTGAAGACCAACTGGCGTGGTGCCCCCCGTGTGGAAAGCCTAACTATCACGCTTTAGTTGGGCAGCCTATGCTACTATTTCATAATGGTAGTATGTACGTGTCAGCGTCACTAACACAATATTTACACTACGATCCCTCTTGGTTGATGCAGTGCAAATATTAGGTCACCGTTTTCGTCGTGCATTGCTTCTAGTAGAAATGGTGCTTGCACCCGCAGTGGACGTCCTGGTGCTCTTTCGCGGTTTGGCAGTGCTAACCTTAGAGGGCGGCGACGTGTCAAGTCCATCGGGAGACAAAGATGCCGTTGAAAGTCTTGATGACCGTCTCTGCGGAGTCTTCGGTTGCGTAGCAGCCTTAACAGTACTTGAAGCCCTGGACTTGGAGGAAGTAGTCGCCCGGGTCTTGCGAGATGGTCGCGACGGGGGTAGGGGTGCTACGTTGTCTTCCTCTTCTTTGACGGTTGCTTCATCATGTTCCTCGTCTTCGTCGATCAACGAGCCAGGGATGCTTTGTGACAATCCTGCGCCCTTGGCTGCCCACGTCGCGCGAGTAGCGCGAGGCGCACTAGTACGTGACCGAGTCCGTGTACTCCGCCGAGGAGAGGGAGGTTCTCCATCACTCTCAGCTTCCCCAGTGTGGAACGCACCAGGGGGAGCACGATGCTTACCGTCTTGGACCGAATCGCGCGGAGAAAGAGGAGATGAAGTAGGGCTACGTGCATCGAGCACAGCGCCATTGCCATTTGACTTTCTCGACCGCATTGCAAGCGCGGTGCTCCCAAACACGGAATATCCGATATCTGGAATGTCATCCGCGTCCGTAGGGAGGATGGTATTATCAGCCTCCTTGCTGAAAGTGATGAATTCGGCCTTGTCGTTACTATCCTCTTTGTCCTCACCCTCGCTCGTGGGCCCTTCAGATCCCATACTCATGTCTTCTTCCGGGGGTGGAGTCACAGATGTGGCTACAGCTGTGTTTATGGATATTGATAAAGCTGGCGCAGCGGACGGAGTCTCGATTGATATTCTGGGTGGCGGAAGCGGTGGTTTATAAAAAGCATTTGGGGCATGTTTGGCACTGCCAGACTTTTCAAAGAGTGATGTTTGCGGAGGGTTGGCGTGAGCTGGGCCGGCGATTTCGCGTGCAGCAGTAGATGTAACCCCAGAGGCGCCGGCGCGGGGGACAGTAGATGATATAGGACGGGGCCCGAGAACAGTGAAAGACTGCGCGATAGATTGAGAAGGCTTTCCTGCAATGGATGCTGAAGTAAAGATGCTCTTGTCCATCAAAAGAGCGGAACCGTTCACGTTCGATCGGGACAAGGCATTTCCCATACCGAGGGGACTGGGACTGGGAGCAACCGAGGAAGGCGACACGCCCTTCCCGCGTCTACTCGTCATAATCGACGCAGAGGCAGATGGCGAAGATCGGACTTCATCCCATGACATGCTTAGGTCCGCTAGAGGTACTCTCGATCTCCCAGATTCCCTCCGTTCCCTCCGGTCATTCAAAAATGTGGTTGGGGCAGATACTCTCACGCCTGTGGCTACTTGGCCAAGTTCGCCTTCAAGTAACCAGCGCTCTGCAGGGGGGAGAGTGGAAATGATATCATCCATGTGCTGTTTGCGTTCCTTGCTGGACGAAGACCCAGATACGGCATTAAACTGCCGGTCAAGTTTGATTGCTTCCACGTAATCAGCAGACTGAATTAACCTGACACAGACGAATTCTTGGAGAACTGCCACTGCGTGGGGGGGTAATGAGGAGGGAGGTTTCAGAGCGTAAGAGGTGAGGAGGGATAGTTCAAACGATGTTAGTGGGAACCCGATAAGCTGCGCGAGGGGTTCAAGTCGGGGAGCGGCTAGCGTGCCAAGTAAGCAAGGCAGAGTGAAAATATCAACAATGCTCACGAGATATACACCACTCAAAAAGTTTGTGTAAGAGACGGGTTCTGGTGGGTGAAGATTCAGAAAAAGTACGTTGGTATCGCCACGCATCAAGGAAGTTCAAATTTGCAAGTGAAAGCGTGTATAGGTCGATATCGTCTGGTTCGGTGAGGAGTGGTTTTGCAGTGCGGACATACTTTACGACTAGTGGCGAAGGGTTGTCGTCAAGAGTAAGGGCCTGTAGGATTTTAGAGACGTAATCTCTGTTGAGGCGGGCATCGGAAAGTATGGAGACCCCTTTCTGTTCGAGTGGTGACGACCCATATTCAGTACATAAACAACAAAATGACGTACTGCGACTTGATAGCCTGTGTCAAGATGCCAGTATGCATCTGCTAATGCAACAAATTGTGGTGGTATACACCTATCCTCCTGAAAACGCGCCTCCCGGTTGTCGTGGTACCACTTTAGCAATATATAAATGAGACAGTCTTGCTTCAAAATGTCGTAAGTTGAGGTGTCGATAGCACGGAGTAAGCGGCGGAGAGAGGACATGTCTACGGGGGGGTAGTACATGTCGGGCTGACGAATTCCACCTCGAATGAGAAGAACATCGAATATAAGAAGGTCGGCCATGCGCGCCCTTCGAGATTCGATTGCTGAGACTTTGTCTTCGCTCCACGGGAGGTCACCGGACGCGAAGAACGTGCACCATGTAGCAACTGTATCGGACTCGTCCTGACGCTGTCCATCATTGCAGATAACGAAAGGTCTGGGAAGGACTTACAACGTCCATGGCGACTGACAACCTTGCTCTCGGCGCACAATAGAATAACTTGCCACTCAAAAGCTGTTCTCAACATTCTCACCGCTGCTGATGTAATCACCAAAGTAGGGGAAACTGCCCCTGTCTAGGGAGGAGAAAGCATGTACGACCATATCCTACACAGAAACCCTCAACGCGCTGTTGGTTGTTGAGCCCCAACCTTCTGCTGAACCTTGTCCACTAATGGTGCGTCTGCCGCATTGGGTGCTGGTACCTCCAACTTCTTCGTTGCCTCCTTTCGGGGTGAATGGCAGTCACCTTTAAACCCTATGTAATATACCCGGGACTGATCCCCGCCAACAGAATCCCTCTATATCGAGAAGGGCGTTCATTCTTCCAAACCTAATCAAAGGTGGATCCAAAAACGTACGAAATACAGGCTCAACGAATGAACGCTTCTGAAAGCTGCCACGCGAAGAGGGTATTCCACGGCGTTTGTCTCCCCTTCTAGAAGACTGATATTAAGATGAGGCTTCGTGCTTTCTGCATCGGCGAAATCGATAATATTCGGGTAATTGGCGTATATCCTGAGATGACGCGGCGTGCATTCGCCTCTGCCTGCCAATTGATCACGCAACATATGGCCCATTCCGTCAGCTGCCTCGAATGAACATGGTGCAAGATACTTTACCGAGCTTGAGTATAACCGATCTTACTCGAACGTTCTCTGAGAATGGGATATGTATAATCATCTGCACGCGGTTCGTGGATGGCAGCCTTTACGCGTGACGTGATGCCTGCCTCACCTGGTCATCGACTCCCGAATCTGCAAACAGCGTTGTATCCTCGCGGTCCGTCCAGGGTTTTATTATATCCTTTGCGTGCTCTGGTACGTCGAGATTAAGCCCGTGCACGCTATACGTCGCCCGAAAACGTCAGGGATGATGTGTAGTGTAATGACCGATGCTCACTTGTCTCTATCGATGTAAGGGAATAGGTTGGACTGATCTCCGCCACCGAGATCCTCAACGAGCGAGTTTGAGCCTTGGTCCATGCTCACAGCTCAGACGAACCGAGGCTTGCAAGGAGCGGTGTACTCGTATATGATGTAGACTTGCTTGATTGGGCTAACGTCGCAAACAAGCATACATAGCTACCTCTGCTTTCTCGAGCTTCAGCACTTTACCAATGAACAGAGTCTGGTCATCACCCGTCCTTCGCCATTCGCCGCGATGCACACCAACATGTAACCTGGCTAGATACTATGCACAAAAATCTTCACCTCCATCGTCAACCCCTGTAGGCTCAAGTTCGCAACCACCCGGCCCACAGAAAATACCTCTCGAACATGCAGTTGCATTGGGAGAGGGTTCAAAACACGGGAATCCATATCCAGACCTCACCCAACACGACCCGCTCCTCGATACTGCAGACGTCGTCAATTTTCGTCCGACGAAACATGGCTTCAGGAATAGTGTCGTCAGTCGTAACGATCCCTCCATCTTCCTGCATACAGGAATAGTGGAATTGTATGAGAAATGGAAAAAGCCGGGCAGAAATGCTGAGGAGGATGAAGATGCCTTTGGAGCAGAGGCCGTCGATGGACAGGAGGACGAGGCGCATAACATTGTCGACATGGCATCTACGGGTCGATTCTCGTCCGCGGAACTCCGTGCGCTCCACGTCTACCCACTCATCGTGCGTCGTGTCACACAGCAAACCGGCAAGGGCAAAATACCCTCCATGTACGTCCTTGTCGTCGTCGGGAACGGGAACGGGTTGGTGGGGTATGGCGAAGCGAAGGACGACGAGGTGCCTGTTGCGCGCGACAAAGCATACGCCAAGGCGCTCCGGAATGTCGACTATGTAGAGCGGTTCGAGAACCGGACGCTCTGGACGGACGTCGAAGCCAAGTTCGGCGCGACGCGCATCATTCTACGCCAGCGTCCGGTGGGATTCGGGCTGCACTGCAACCCCAACGTGCATCAGGTCCTCAAAGCAGCTGGTATCAAGGACGCCAGTGCGAAGGTATGGGGGAGCCGGAACCCTCTCAGCGTTATCAAGACGTTGTTCCGCATGCTCCATGCCGGCAATGCACCGCTTGCACTGGGGAACGGAGTGGGTGGCGGAGCGAGGCGGCTGGATAAGGGTTCTGGGTTGCGTGGTAAAGACGCCGTAGAACGCGATCGCGGGAGGAAGCTGGCGTGTTTGAGGACATATTGACGAGGCTGCTGCAAATGCTACTATCGCACTCATAACCCTACCTCATCGACGCTAATTCTAGAAATCTCTTACTTCTTCTGGAAACCCACCATTACTGTAAGGCGCTGCCGTTCCTGTCTATCTGAGACAGCGGAATCACGTTTGTCTCGTCCATTTTCAAAGGAAGCAAAATCTTCCGCCCAATAGATAGGCTTTCATTGTCTTGTCAGGGCCCAGGAACCCCAGGACCCTCCAGCCGGTTTCACCCCCCAAAAAAAATGGTTCCAAGGTCTGAATTTGGTGTCTGGACTGCGTGAATATGCCCAGCAGGTTGCGCGTGTTAACTAAGCAGCACTGCGTGACTGAGTAATTGATACATACGAAGGGATCCGTGTACACCGGGTACTTATACATAAATGCGTCACAGCGACGTGAAAGAAAGAAAAGAAGCGCCAATGAATTCGAAGGGATGCAGGGGGAGTATACAATGAATAGGGCTTTCGTGATGAGTTCGTGAAGAGGAGGTGATTGTAAATGCGAGGTAATGAATGCTAAGGTGTAGATGAAACGGAAAGAAGGAATGGAGAGTCCAGCCAGAGCACCTTCACGATGCGCCCGCAGTCGCGAACAATTTTCTTGGCGAAAACCAAGGGCGTTTGGTGTGGGGCCGCGCCGCCTGACGACACGGCTCGTGTGTCCCGTTCGTCGATGCGGGTGGCGAGGGCTCCGAGGCTGGTGGGGATGGCGATCGTCGCCAGCTAGATGTAGGGCTTGAGGTAAAGAATGAGTGAAACGGGAACGCATCTGTGAACGAGCCTCGCCTCGACCTGGGCTCGTCTTCTTGGGTTTCATTCCGTGGCGGAGACGAAGAGCGGGGAAATGAGAATCGCCAGAGACTGGTGGACCAGCGCCTCTCCGACCCTGCCCCGTTCGCTGTCCGTGGAACATTGACAGGGGCAGGCGCGGGTACAGCGTCTGGCCGGGTTGCGACTTCGGGGACGACAGGGTTGATAGCCTTAGTGATAGACTCGTGTCGCCAGACGGCGAGATGGGGAGTGGAAGCGTCTTCAAGAGCACATTTGGAAGAAATGTCTAAATCCAGGCCGGGGACGCTGTCGCTCGACATGGAGGGGTATGATGATGTGCAATCCGAGTCGGTGTATTCCCATGTTGAATCCACATGGTGACTTCCCGGTGTGGCGTAGACTCCCAAATCAACGGAAGAGGGCATGGGGGAGGAAGACCACGAAAGGGAGATCTTGGAAATGGAGGGTGGCGTAGGAAGCAGGAAGCAGGAAGAGAATGGGGTAGCGCTTTCGACTGCGGTGTGCATTGATGAAACTGTGGTGTATGAGCCGTTGCTTCCCGCTAAAAAGATCCGACGACCACATTCGGTGTTAATTTTGAGGGGCTTCGAGGGCGTCTGGGTTGGTCTGGCCCGCAGTACAGTGACACCTTCAGGTGTGGGTGGAACAGAAGGAAGGGAACCCGAGGGATCTGGGGAAAGCGGGGAGTACGTTGACGGTGGTGTGCGAGGAGCCTCGTAAACTTTGAGCTTCTCTAGCATGGTGGATGAAGGAGAACGAATGGAAGATCCGATCGCCCACGTTGCATTGCAAGAGGAATACTCCTCGTTCCATACTGGAGTGGGCTTGCTACAGTCCATCTCGGAGTCGCTTTCCTTGCTCCAGCGCGAGCAGAGTGCCTCGGACTGGTCCACAGCTTCTTCGTGGATGGAAGAGTCACTATCGCTCTCGAGATCCACATCGACCTCCCAAGCACAGCGTGCCATACTTCCCTCGAATATGACACCTTCTGCATAGAAGTTGTCCACTGCTTGGATGGCAGCCCTTACTTCCGCCAAGGTTATCCTGTGTCGCCAATCCACTTCCAACATGCGAACAAGAATGCTGTTCACTTCGGGAGAGATGGGAAGAACTGTGGGAAGGAAGTTGAGTGGATCCTGTAGATATGCCTGGAAAGTGGGATCCGTTGACGCGGCGGACTTCCAAGGATTGCGACCCGTTGCCAGATTAAGCATGATGATAGCCAGTGACCAAATGTCATTAAAGAGGGGTGAATAAGACCCTGTCGGTGCAAAGTCACCACCCTGACATTCTATTACGAGGAGTGAGATGCAAGGACATGAAGGGGAGAGGGTGACGAACCTGGGCTCATGTGATAAACACTTCCGGTGCGGAACTCCTCGCTGAAGCGCTCCGTGGTGGCTAAGCCAAAATCGGTGATGGCGATCTGCAAACCGCCGTCGTAGCACAACACATTCTCAGGCTTGAGGTCACGGTGGTAGATGCCGAGGGAATGGCAGTATTCGACGGCATCGAGGAGCTGCAAGAATACATGCTTGATGAGGCGGTCCTGGCCGAGATAGCGGCAGCTGTGGAGGATTTGGGAGAAGAGATCGCCGTCGGAGGCATAGTCCATGATGAGATAAATGTAGTTGTGTTCCTCGACTACTCGATGGAGGGTGACGACGTTGGGGTGGGCTGAGGCCAATTTATGGAGGGCAATTTCACGGATATGGAGCTGACGCTGGCGGGAGCCGCTATGTATCTGGGAGGTGATGAGACACTTTACAGCATAGCTGCGAGTTCGAGGGTCGTGTGTGTCGACTGCGCGGTAGACAACGCCGTAACCTCCTACGCCAAGGACTTCTGCGAGTTCGAGGGTGTTGTTGTCGATGAGGGTACCGACGGGAGGGGGAGGGGGTGGTTTCGCAGAAGACTGCTTGGACGGCATGCTAGCGTATGCGAGCCCTCAGCGGGGGGGAGGGGAGACCGTCGAGGTCGTGGAGAGGGGTCGGGGACGCGAGAGACGATGGGATGGAGAGGGAGCGAAAAGCACGGTGAGCGACCCGGTAATTTAAATGAGTGGGGTCCTGTTGGGGCGTGGCTAGCATGAGGCAGCCAGGCTCCAGAGTGGTGGCGGCTGGTTGTGATAGACGGGAGATTCAGCACGCTGCAGGTGCATTCTATAAGGCATTCCGGTACGTCACGACCAAGCTATTTCATTAAGGAGGGGTGCAAGTAGTAGGCGGGGAGAACGTGATCCGAGGTTACGTGGTGGAAGGTGACTGTGCAGTGACAATCTTTGTCAAATGATACTCGCCAAGATAGCTAGGTATTTGAATAATGGCAGGAATATGTTCCCGTGTCGGAAAGCAGGTCGGCATGATCGACGATCGACAGCTTGGACTTTGAAATCTCTGACGAGAGCGACCTGACGCGGAGGTGAGACAGAGCAGCGACGGGGCAAAAATCTAGACCAAAGATCACAAATCCAGGGGCTGAATGTGCCTGGGTACGACGTTGGCCATCCTGGGCATCGCTGGCGGGCAGCTGAAACTGGGGCGGGACTGGCGGGACTGGCGGGAGTGTTGCGGATCGAGGGCGCTTCCGATGCGATCATGGGCTTATCGACTAAGGACCGCGTCAGCAAGAGAACAGAGTCTCGTGTGGTCATCGTGCACAACGACGACGACGACGACGACGAGGAAGAGAACGTGTTGGGTCACGTGTCCTCGACGCGTCAATAAGGTTTCGGAACGGCGGGGTCTCAAATTGGGGTACGCTCAACTTGTTGCACGACGCCCAGCCTCGTTGATCCGTCGCCATGTCCGCGCGTTCCTTCACCGTCTTCCAGGACTCTCCCACAGAGATCCTCCAGCCTGTTCCTCCCACAGATGCCACTGCCTCACTGCTGTCCACTCTTGCTGCCATCGAGAAGGAAAACCTCCATCCAGTCACTGGAGAACGCACTGGCCCTGCCTCCTCCGAGGGCAAAAAACGGAAGACCGCTGTCCTGTCCACCAAGCTTGTAGTAGATCTTTCCCAGAAGCCAAAGGAAAAATACGAGTCCACGAAGAAACGCAAGCAACCCAGTTCATCTGGCAAACCAAAATCCTCAGATGCAAGAAAGAGTAGCCAGAGCAAGAGACGACGCTCCCCTCCCAAAGCCTCCCCTTTACCACCAGTGCAGGAGGAGCCAGACGTGCGGCGTGAACCCTCTCGTCTTGACACCCAAGCCACGATCAATTCCAAATGTTATGACCTCACCGTCTCGCCATTGGCAGACGTATCGGAGGCTTATGAGACAGTCTCGCAGTCGGAACAGGATCCTCCCTCGGATGACGTTTGTACACATTTGATTCCCTCGTCGCCGTTGTTAAATTGCTTCTGTAGGAACGGCCTGGTGAACAAACTGCTCCTCTTGAAGAAAAGCAAGAACATACCCCTAAACGCGACCACATCTCTTCCCAATTCACGTTCTCCTCGCCATCCCCCTCCTCAGAGCGTTTTCGACAAGCTCAGACCACTCCAACACGTCGCGGACACTCTAATCTCTAACCGGAGCCGAACACCCCTTCACAAACAAGCTACCTGCATGACCCCTCCCTGCATCCCGTCTAAAGGATATCCATGCTGCGTCCCATTCTATGTATATTTATATTCTCATTTAGCATACGCATACGATCTCAGGTACCCCTGCATATGGTTACCCCCTCTTGCTTTCTTATGCCCTTTTGCTGTTTGCTTTGGTACCTGCTGGTGTCTTGCTGCTCCCACGCTTAACACTATGACTGGCGTTCATGTACTTGCCATACTCATGAAACTATACCACCCCAGCTGACGTCATAAGCTTCCAGTTCTGAACTCGTCTATAAACCCTCGAATGCGGTGACTTCAGATAAGCCCGATCAGTTTACATATCATCGCTTTCGGTGTGGGCGGCTAGCGATGCCCCATTTCCCAGCGACAACATCATGGGGATTGCTAGGACAGTCATAAAGCGACTTGAACTGCCTCACGATCCTAATTCTAGCCCTGCTCAACAGCTAATTACCGTGAGTCATCGTGAACCATCCTATGGATGAAGATGATCCCAATATCCGTTACAAAGAACGAGGACCTTCTTCCTGTCGAGCCCAACAAGAGAACATGGCGAGGCTACAACTATGTCGCGTTGTGCGTATACCGTCCAACGCTGCAGCACGAAACGTGGCCCATTGATGCCACGAGCTCTTCACAGTTGGGTCGCAGACATGTTCAACATCAATACGTGAGTTTTATCCTGTATTATTCGTCCAGCTCCAACCCTACCCGACAGTTGGATGATAGTATCGTCAATGATACAGCTAGGCATGTCGTGGTGGCACGCGTGGATCTGTGTGTGGCTAGGGTACAGCCTGGTCACGCCTTTCCTCGTTTTGAACGCACGTCCAGGTGCTGTGTTCCATATTACATTCCCCGTCGTTAATCGCACCAGTTTCGGCATCTTTGGAAGTTTGTGGTGCGTCTTCAATCGAGGCGCAATGGCGTGGTAAGTGCTACGTGCTCCTGATCACAGCACCACGCCTGTAGCCGCCTCGCTAACTACGTTTAGTATATGGTACGGTGTACAGTCCAGCATAGGAGGAACCTGCGTTTTAGTGATGCTACGGGCGATGTGGCCCAATGTAAACAACATCCGTGAGTGACTACACCTCTTGATGGGCGGAGCACATCTAAACTCAGTAGCGAATTCAATGTCTGCGTCTTCGGGGACTAACACTCGGGATTTTATGTGTTTCTTCCTCTTCTGGCTCATCTCGCTTCCCTTGATATGGTTTCCTGTCCACTCCATGTCCGTGCGCGCTTTTTATGCGACGGAAGGACCCTCGCTGATGAATGCTCGCTCTGACAGCCGCCACTTCTTCGTCGTGAAGATGATCGTCACACCCATCGCCGCCTTGATGTTCTTGGTGTGGTGTATTGTGAAAGCTAATGGCATCGGTCCGATAGTACACCAGCCTTCCACTATCCAGGGGTCCAGTCTGGCCTGGGCGATGGTGGTGAGCCTCATGTCCTGCATCAGCAACTCAGCAACGCTCGTCACGTAGGGTATTTTTACTACCCCGGCCGGACCTCCCATCTCACAGAAAAGCTGCACAGGAATGCGCCAGACTTTGCATCCCGCGCGAGGACACCAGCTGCCGCGTTGTATCCCCAGCTTTTCGCGATTCCTCTGACGTGCTCGATGGTGTGCTTGATTGGTATTCTTGTCAGTTCGTCGTCACAGGCCATCTATGGGGAAGCAATATGGTCCCCCATCGACCTGTTGAACAAGTTCTTAGACGATAACCCGTCTCATTCGACCAGACTTGGCGTATGTGTTCATTACGCCTTGACCTGGGATCGTGGGCGTCGTTTGATAGCTCAGCACATTTTCTAGGTTTGGTTCATTTCCGCTTCTTTCATCATTGCGCAGGTGAGGTCTAAAGATGTTATTACCTTCCCTGACTCATTGATGGTCTAGATGGGGTATGTTCGGAGATAAACGGCGACAATGGGGCGCTTCCCCGTGTCAACGAGATGCTCAATATTTATTCCTTACAGAACGAATATCTCAGCGAACTCGGTATCGGCTGGCTGTGACCTGACTGCCCTTCTCCCTCGTTTCATTGTGAGTGTCGAATATCTCTTTGTGATCCCGTGAATATCACTTCATGTGACATATTTGCAGAATATCCGACGAGGGGGTTACGTCGCCGCCGTCGTTGGGCTTTCCATATGTCCATGGAATTTGTTGAAGAGTAGCAATAGCTTCACATCGTACTTGTCCGCCTACTCCGTCTTCCTGAGCTCCATTGCGGGGGTGATGGTAAGATAAATGCAGTGTTCCCATCTACTTATGCATAATGGACGCACAGGTCACAGAGTATTATGTGATTAGGAAAGGGCATTATAACGTTGCTGATTTGTACACAGCAAATAGTGGTACATGGTACTGGTACACGTACGGAGTAAACTTCCGGTAAGTCATATTTCCCTTTCGACTAGTTAGGAGGATTGATCTATATGGGCGTAGCGCGTACGCCGCATACATCGCAGGCATTCTCATCAATGTTGTCGGGTTCGTGGGCGCGAGTACGTAATCGTTTCATTTCCACCAATGTTTGGGTCACGCTCTTGTGTTGCCTATTACTAATTGATTGGTGTTATTCCCTCCATAGCTGGCCGTGAGGTACCTTTAGTCGCTACGAGGATCTACGAACTTTCCTTCTTCACGGGATTCGGCGTGTCGTCCATCGTTTATTATGTGCTCAATCGTCTGTTCCCGATTATAGGGGCCGCGGAGAAGTTTGAGGAGGTGGACGTGTCGGGATACCCTACGACAAGGTTGCGACAGTCGGATGGAGCCGTGGAGAGCGGATATGGAACTCCGGAAGAGTCGCCCAAGCGATGAAGGTATATGTAGGTATGAACGGATGCTTTTGTACCCTTCTAATGAGATGCGGTTCTCGGCCAACTCCGAACGATGATGTCATTGGACTGGGGGAAGGCAGCGTAGTCCGAATCACTGTTTTCTGACCACGACGATGATGTCTTCCGGAACACAGTCGCCCCCTCTTGAAGCAACTGATTCTCATGTCCCCATGGGCGTGTCGTCTATTGATGGAACTTGTTCCAAACCGACCAAAGATGTTCATCAGAGGGCAGGTAAGTGGAAAGGTGTTGCTCGTTTAGCGCGACTCACTCCATTGCAAATAGCGTATTTCAGTGATGCGGTGAGTATGAATGCTATCGTGCAGGGTTCTTCTCGTTTGCCTTATCGGAATGGACGAAAGGTAAAGGAACATTACGCCCATGCTGGTGAACCCGCGGGGGAGCAACAGTCGAAAGTGGAGAAGAAGTAACAGAGAATTGATTGTCGAAAAGCATTCAACTTAGGCGGCGGCGTGTACTGCATTCTTGGGGTATCACTAGTCACTACGCATGCTGCTGTGAATTTATGGTATCAAACCTGGCCGTCGTACAAAATTATGTTTTAGTATGACTATTCCTCTGTTCCTGCCCGATGTACTTAGTAGCAAGGGAATTTTTCGGACTCTACAAGTCAACAGTAACCCGAGCGAGGCTGGGTTAGTAGGGTCACGCACAAGGAAGAGCTACGTCAAAGCACTTGTATCATATTGATGCCCCACTCCCCCCTTTAGTGCAAAAATTTGTGGACTCGGCACCACATATTTTTGCCCTGACTGTGGGAGCAGCTGGGACGGGAAAGGTTGGTTTGCCGATGAGTAGAGTAGACAGTGACACATTAGTAAGATCTTTAGTCCAGAATGCGTTTCTGGAATTCAGAAGAAGACCGAGGGAGATTGATTTTACATTCAATGGTAGAGACTCTCAAGCAAGTGGCATGCACTTCGGTGGATGGGAGATGCCAACCACCCTGCCCTTCCTGCCAGACAAAGCATCCTGATAGTGCTTGGTTTCATCATCCCACGTCGCGAACATCTTAGCATCTTGAAGCGTGAATGGCGGTGTGTCTTGGCCGTTTGCCATCGCCTCGTCACCACCTTTGGATGACTGCCCAGACGCACCCGTCTGCCACAGCGCGCTGATGCCGGGGCCTTATATGAACTTTTGCGAACGTTGCAGTACAGGGGGGGACAGGATACGAAGGGTTGATGGCTGACACGCGCGGAGGGCATGGAACAACGATTCCGTAGAGTGTGCTTGTGCACCGAGAGTTACTTTGTATTTGTGAGGAGCGCCATGGCGACTTTGTGCTTCGCGGGATTTGCAGGTCCCACTTGGGAGACGGGATGTGTAAGAATATGGTGGTATGCAGAGAGTGCCTGTTGGGGAGATGGAGCGGGGAAGTGCAGACTGCATCTTTGATGAGGATAGCGACAGAGGTCGGCCTGGTAAGTGCCATGGTGGTGCTGAAGCAAGGACGGAATCCGCGTAGGGTACTTGAGTCGCATAGTCGGCTCCTGTTGCGGAGGCGACGACACAACTCTGCAGAGCTGTTTGGAGTCTAATACGGACGGCGTGCATCACAAAGGATAAAGATAAACTTCGAGAGCTTCCGAGCACATAGCGTTACTCTGGCCCATTCTGACCGTCTATTGCAAAGAATTAAAGCATGCAATAATGATTACGACGTACAGACCAAAAATCTTTTCTGTTCGACCCACTCGCGATGAAGTAGAATACATACGGGAAATACACTGGAGTGTCACACATCCTTGTTCCCACCCAAACTCCGGAAAAACTCAGCATACGCATAATCGACGTCGAAAAGAAGCTGGATGCGGGTTATCACGAGTAACGGGAAATGAAACGGGATGAAATGAGCAAGCAGGGTAATAAAGCAAGGAGATGCGCAAACCTGCCGTGATTGTTCCTCTGTAAGCTCTTCAGAAGCCTTCATGCCATTGAGAGTGATCAGCCTGATAAATACAATACCGGGACAAATTAACAAGAATGACCGATGTATATGAGCGGGACGATGCTCACCATCCCACCATCCGGCTCCTTCCTTCCCAGTCCTTGCTCCCCTTGAACCGCGCATACCCCGTGACAAGTTCTTGAAGAATAGGGTGCAGCTGGTCTTTGGCGCGGAGACGAAGCTTGAGCGCATCCATAAATGTGATAAAGTTCTATGGGTGATATTTCATGTTTGGACGCTGCGATACAAGGCTGGCGGGTACATACCTGCGTGGTCTCTGCGATCCATTTGCCTGTCTCTGGACCGGCCTCGCTCGAATGTTCCACGGTAGCGGGCACACCCACTTTGATCCTATGGAGGGCGGCAGGTGTGTCTAGCTATCTCGTCATGTGTGAGCTGCGCTGGTGAAGGTAACTGTAAAGTAGAACATACCCTATATCGCGCCATAAAGTCTTCGATCGAAGGAATAGAGTCCTTGACAAGCTTGAGCATCGTCATGTACTGAGACAGCAGCCTTGTGCATGCCGGGGAATATCTCTTTGGCGAAGGTTTGTGTTCTTAGTACGGGCAGTCAGTCGACGATGTGCAAACGAGCTGACTCACTCAGCTGCTGTGATCGCGTCCCGCACATAAGCCCGCTCGAGGTAATCCAGCGCGACGACAACGCCGAAGAGCGTAGCCAGTAGAGAATACTTCTCTCTCTCTGCATTTGTGGTGTATAATCGGACTTCCTCGTCGAGTGAAAGCATTTGGAGTGTGCTCAAGAGGTGCGATCTTCAGATAGGGTTTCTTTTAGGCAAAACCTCTCGAGCTAGCACACGGCGAACTGATTTGAGACAGAGTGATTGTTCTTCTATCGAGTCTTCGGTATCCCCAGGTGAGACTAGGACATCGGTTGCGCTCCTGGAATATCGATTTCCAAATCTGATGATATCACCAGATCCCCTGGGGAACGAGTACTCTCAATTGGTTTCTTAGGTCATGACGATAGAGTGTTGAATAGTAGTTCAACGCGAAGGAGCTCTCCCGCACTTCCTTTTGCCCGTCACGTCCTTGTTACTAAGACATGAACGGCACACTCTTAGAGGACACAAGTACTACTGAGTCAAGTGAACTTGATGGCTTGTTAATTTGACAAATAATTTGTAGGTTTTGCACACTAGTCTGGATGGGCATATCTGAATACCTGATTAGTCTTCCTCCGGGAGTCCAACCACCTTATATCCCCACTCCCCGCCTTCCCCTTGAATTACCCCAAGACACCGTCCTTTTCTGGGCTTCTGGCAAATCCCCACCTTCTTTTCTGTTGCCAGCTTGGCACAGTGCAGCCGCATGGCGCCTTTGAGTCCGTGTTTCACACCAACACGGTGGCGGCGTGCAGGTAGAAGTGGAAACAAGGAGTAAATGTCTTTCCTCTGAGAGGACGTGTGGCATGCATTTTAATGTGCATATATGGCTTCAGCTATGTATACGCTAGCGTAAGTGAGCAATTATAGTGCTATTTAGGGTTGCAACCAAGCCAGACTCACTTTGCATTGTTCAATTTCCTGAATGTGCGGGGCGGTGCTTTCTTGTCGAGACAGTAATTGCCTGATCTCGGACGATGAAACGACCAGGGTCACCCGCGCGGCGGCCACCAGGAAGAGCTGCTTTGGCGAGTGCATCTTAGTTCCTTCTCTTGGGTGGAGGATTTGGGAGGCGGAAATATGGTTTTCCGAGACCTGTGCAAATAGTATTCAGGATCCTGTTTTGGTGAGAGAGCTACTTACTAGTCTCCCCAAGGCAGACCAAAGATTCGATGGAAGACAATCGTTCCCGCTACTTACTGCAAGTGTCAACTGGGTTAGTGATCAGACTACTCGTCAACAGGCACTGTACTACTACCAGTCCCAGGACATACGCTCGTTGTCTTGCCGCAAGTGCTCACCTTGCGAATCACGCGAAATTGGGTTTGTCACAGCCTCGATGACGTAGATAGCTTTGCCTCATAAGATGTGCATTCCACGAGTATCAGGTAAGTCGGCGCGTTGACTCCGAAACAATCAATGTGCGCGATTAGTGCTACTAGTGATCCGGTGCAGAATAGTGTACGTACGGCGACTGTGTGGAACTATGTAGGATGCACTGTGTTGTTCCAGTCCAAGTGAGATACTACAGTGCACGTAGACGTAACAACACAGCACATTAACTGATCTCTTCGGCCCAATCGGCGATACTGTGGGACACTAGCACTAGAACGACGCACGGTCTCCAGTTAGGTGCCCTCTGTTCTTGGTGGATATTCGAGTTTAAGGTTGCTCCGTGTTCTTGTGCGAGTGCGCCGAACGACCGAAGACGAATCATCCAGAAAATTCGAGGATGTACATATGAGCAAGAACTATTCAGTTGAGGCATTTGCAAACTGTTCGAAGGTGAATGGATGGTACTTTAAGAATGTCAAGGGAGCGTTCAGATCAGAATGGGCTCGCACTGTAGGGACTGCATTGAAGGGGGGAACCAGCTAGCTAGGGTGGATGGCGATAAGTTCCAGCGATGGCAGGACTCCAAGCAGAATCAAATGCAGCCGTGAGAAATCACATGTGCAACTGTCTCTCCATCTGACCGCATATTTAAGCCTGCTCGAGTCACGAAATCTTCCCTCGTCTCTTGCATGGGTTAGCGTCTCGCTCTAGCTGCTCTGCCCGTCGTCCCAGTCACCGCCCTCGGCACCATTTATTACACTTCGACTTGGCTTCCCAAACCCCTGTGGAATTTGGATGCCATCCGCCTCTTCTTCCTGTGACCGCTAACACCTGGATCCGGATCTCAACTTATCGTCATGAGTGTAGGTTTCCGCATCACGCCAGCCCTTTGGGAGAGGATCCACCACTTTGCTTCGTTCCCGCAGACAGGAGGTGTGCCCTTTACCCTCTCACGTGCATTTCATCTTGACACTGATATCGTTCGAACGTTGTAGTGTCGCTCCAGCAGATGGTCCTCTTTGGCCAGCACCCCAGCCAAGGCACGCTTCTGAAGGCAAGCCAGTTCCTGGCCGGTGAGTGTTTCCGCGCGTCTTCTCAGGTATCCGTCTCACTTCCGCCGCTTATCCCCGTTGACATGCGGCGTGCTCACTAACTACGTACCGTACTCTACAATTCTGTGTCTAACTTCCACACAACCTCCATTTTGCCTGAAATGGACTGCGACAGAGGAACTTCCCGTTCGTCTCGCTCATCGCGTCAAGGAACTCGATACGTTACCTTGCAATCTCAGCGACATGACGTCTATTCGTAAGGTCAAGAATTGGTATGCACAAAGTTTCGAGGTGCGTTTCTTTCCCATACTTACAGAAACTCATGCTTAGTATGCGTGTAGGAACTCATAAATTTCCCACCGCTTTCACTCTCTCCTGCCACGCGGCAATCTCTAAATGCACTTCTACATACACCTGCTTCTGGTGCTACAGGGAAATCGCAATTTCTTCCGCCTACCACGCCTAATCTTGCGCTTGCGCATGAGCAAATGGACGCAGACGATATGGGCGCCTGGGCGTTTGGCGGCGGAACCACCAACGTTGCACACGGTGAGGGCGTACCATATAGGCATGCGGTCAAGGATTGTTTTGTGGAGGGTTCCCCAGGGGCGTGGAAGAATGACACTGGAATGGGAATTAGGAACGGTGGGATTAGGTTAAGGGCGCCTATCGAGAGGAGGTACGTTGTTTTACGTATTCCGTGGCTTACGACTTCTGACAGTGACAACAACAGATATTATGCACATACTCCATCAAATCTCTATCCCCCCGAAGTCCACGACTACAACGCGCGATTCACTCGGTCGCTCGAAGCGATCAAGAGAAGACACGACCCGACAGTTGCCACAGTCGCGCAGGGCGTATTGGAATGGCAACGCGCGAGGGGTGTCAAACTAGGTTCGGGTGTGGGCGTTGCGGGTGGCGGCGTCGCAGGAATGAACGGAGGCGAAGTTCAGGCGTGGCTGGACAGATTCTACATGTCCAGGATCGGTATTCGGTTCTTAATCGGACAACGTGAGTAGCGATCTGTGCTTTGCGTCTCTGGCTGACCGGTTCTTTGGTGGGCGAACAGACGTCGCTCTGAACACCCAGCAGCCGCACAAGGACTATGTCGGGATCATATGCACTGACGCGGTAAGTTGCTCACGACTCATCTCTCTGCCACCACTTGGACGCTAATCCCACGAATACCATAAGAACGTCCACGATATCGTACAAGAAGCGATCGAAAACGCACGTTTTGTCTGCGAGGAACATTACGCCCTTCTACGGGGGCCACCGGTCCAACTCATTTGCCCGCGCAGCCTGACATTCGCATATGTGCCCGGCCATTTATCTCATATTGTTTTCGAGCTGCTCAAGAATTCGCTGCGAGCCGTCGTGGAGCGGTTGGGCGCGGATGCGGAGGACAGGGGGGGTGAGTTGATACATTTTAAGCGCTCACTCCTTTCTAACCAGTTTGTAGTTGCATATCCCTCTATCAAGGTGATTGTCGTCGAAGGCAGCGAAGATATCACGATCAAGATTTCCGATGAGGGTGGTGGTATACCGAGGAGATCGGTGCCGCTTGTCTGGACTTACATGTATACGACAATGAGCGGGCAGAGCATTGATCAGGATTATCACGTGCGTGTCATTTGTCTCCTGGGTCTCGGACATGACTGCTGACGTCCGACGGTGACAGGCGGGTGATTTCCAGGCGCCCATGGCTGGCTTTGGGTATGGGTTACCTCTGTCAAGATTGGTGAGTTTCCCTTGTCAGACCAAGAGTGGGTTCCGGTGTTGATTTTCTTCCTTATGAACAATACCTCCTCGCAACTAAAATGATATAGTATGCGCGCTACTTTGGCGGCGACCTCCGTCTGATCTCGATGGACGGCTTTGGAACCGATGTGTATATCCACCTGAACAAGCTGTCGAGTAGTTGCGAGCCGCTGCCATAGCATTCCTCGCCGTCTCTGATCAAATCATGTACCAGTGAACGTGGGATACTTCCACATATTTACCACGGGACAAGTCGCGGAGAAAGTGGTTTAATATATCCGGTGACGCAAAGGTGTCGAGTTTACGTTGACGCTCGAACTCACTGCGGAATCCAATAGCGGGAAAATGTACATGGAGATGCCCATTCGCCAACTTCGTGATGGAGTCTAAAATATATAATTAAGGAGCAGTTGCTGGCGTGTCTACCTCCGTCATGCTGTGTTTGTGGCGGTACCTGTCGGTGCCGGCGGTTGTGCTCAGATCAGAGTATATGCATGTGTGTTGCGCCGTGCTTTCACTAGCCATTCGAAGTGTTTCATGGCCAACGTACGTTTTCTCCGGCCAACCGTGACGTTGTTTGAACTTCCGTTATCACCCTATGATATGACGGTCAGTCGTGGCACACGTGTCTCGAACCTCTACTTCCATGCCTTCGAGTTCGTACCAGCCTGTATTTACACAGAGCCAGCCCTGCGGTTTTCGTTGGCTGTGATCGCAGTTGACTATGCTCCTGGGCTTTCGTACCAGCTCTCGACCAGTTGACGATTCTTGCATGTTACCGCCGGATGTGTCCACCTCGGCCATGCTGGGTATCGTGTTTCAAATGTGTCTGTCCTCGCCCAGCGGCTGTGCCTCTCTTGGTATACCCGATTCAACATAATATCATTCCCACACCGAAGGTGTCCTTGTATGATCATATTAATGCATGCTCTTTACCTGCATTTCATAACGCCGCAGCCACTCATGCACGTCTTCTCTCTCTCTCTCTCTCTCCCCTTGTCTCTCTCTCCAATTCTCTATACTCTAGGGATCACATTGTACATGCTGCCACATATGCATAGTATGCAATGCTACTGTGAATAACCCCTCTATCTCTCGCTACCGCATTGGCATCAACACTCAAACCGCGATTTTTAGAGACATCGGCGTCTGTCTTGGTATCATGCAACTTGGTGAAATAGCCTCCGGAGTTCACGCGATAGTTCAGCATCCCACTGACCTCGCTACCAGCGATATCCTGTTATGATTATTTGCTCACCCTGGATGGAGAAATTGAGCTATTCTGGAAGAAGTCTCGACGATCATGGCCATTCGTGTTCTTTCTCGCCAATCGATATGTTCTGGTTCTGGGCCGTCTTCCGACAGTTGCTCCTTTATTTTGGAAACTGCCCGAAAGTGTACGTCGCGTATGTATGTCGTGGAAGAGCAATTGATCTTACCGCAATACCTGTCGATCATCAGTTGTAGGTCACCCCATCTTCACTGGGAATACTATCTCGCTGAATTAGCACCATGACAGGTATAACTCCCTGATGATTTACTGGGAAATTATAATTTTCGTGGGCCAGGTTATCGTTGCAGGCGAGTGAGACTCGCTATCATCTAGCCCTGTATTTAAAAGCACTCAAGTGCTCATGATCATACGTGTCTATGCCCTTTATGGTCAAAGTCGGCCCATTCTGATCTCCCTTGTCGCTCTCCTGCTTGTCACGATCGTCATTGCTGCTGTGCGTGTGACATTAGCTTTCCTCTCAGATTGACTAATGGCATTCCGAAGGACAGTGGGCTAGTTGGATTGCAACTTCCAGAGACATAATCATCGAGTGCCCACACAGTATAGCTTTGACATCCACTAAACAGTAAGTCATTTGTATTTCATTATAGTGTCATTCACATTCCTGCACTCTCACAAGGGCTGTATGTACGTCAATGATGCCATTTTCTTGCAAAACATACCTCGTCTAATTTTGATCCACGCGTCTCACCTTAGATACGACGGTGGCATGGAGTGGACAGTTTGTTTTTGATGTTGTCATCTTCGTGCTTACCCTGTGGAGATCCTATTACTTACGAACCCCTGGTCGCGCAACCATTGCAAATGTTTTTCTCAGAGACGGTGTGTCAAGTTTCGCATTCGTCGTCGCTGCTATAACTTATGCACGTAGGTTCAATGTATTTCGGGTGTGTACATATGATCTGCTTTGGATTGTTCTTGGTGCCTTATCTTGAAATCGCGCAGAATTCTGGCTGCAGCTAATGGAGCGAATATCATTGTTTTGCTAGTAAGCCTTCCATAATTTTTCTCCGTCTCCCGATCTGACCTAGGCTAGGTGTCAGAGGTGAGTATCCGTTGCACTTGCTGCCCCACCTCATTTCCCTGAATTCGCGTAGTCCGACTGCTTCAAAGGATCCACAGGGGGATGTATGAATGTGTGAGTGATAATCCAGTGTACATCTCTCTCGGAGTATCCTGCGGTGGCTGATCCTGTCTTCTTATCATGCCTTCTCGGTCTTGTCGATCGATCCACACATCTCCCATAAGGCTCTCAGCGACCATGATGTCCAGGCTTATGCTCAACCTCCGGGATACCAGTAGAACCACCCCTGCAACTCGACTATTTTCGGAGCGAAGGAGCATGTTAGCATTTGCCGAAAACCCGGCTGGTGCGGAAATTGAACTTGGCACAATGTCATGATGCTGGGGGGTTGTGTAACCACAGACTCAGGGAACTTGCCAAGAAGCACCTGGGTTCAACAAATGTCCCATATCGTTGCATACGACGCTGTGATGAGCTGTCGCACCAAACACACTGTTTTGTCGCTCGACTTTCATGAAATTTACATGGGATTCTAATTGTACTCGTTCTGACGGTCACCATCCGCTATCCACATGCAAACTATCATGGCAGCCGACCGTCTGCTGCAAGCAATGTTCAGTGAAAAAGTACGTATCATTCACAAGTGAGCTACTTACTCCGGGTGGCTTGGATGAAGTGACGCGATCGCCGGTCACTTCATTGGTGATGCGGGAAGAAATGCCTGATTGGCAATAGATCAGCTAAGCAAAACCATGTGATGCTAATCAAAAGTACCAGTTGGCAGTCATGAAGTTCTGTCTACCAGTCAATATACCCCAGGACCCACAGTAGACAGACGCTGAGTCTCCCGTGTCAATATATAAACCATCTTTCTGGATGCACATCATATGGATTGCATTGAGAAATCCCCTGTCATGGAACTCCCCCCCCATGTTCCCAACCTTATCTGAACATAGGCACCAAGGGCAGGCAACCACCTCGAAGGTAGCAACTTGGGCCCATCAGTGATATTTGCTGATCTGGAGGTGTGGACATGTGGGGAAGGCTGGATGCCTACACGGCGGCCACAGCCCACGGCACCTGGTGACAGGAAATGTGCAAGGAGCTGAAGGAATGCGTCACTCTGAAGGAAAAGTGCAAAGAGTCGACCCACTGTCTGATCGTGTAAAAGGTCTAACCACCTCTTCTCAGAGTGCCAAGTGGAGCGCCGTGAGTGCGACGTGTCCGTGAAACAGAGGCTGGGAAGGACGATGAATCAGAATCAGAAGTCGAAAAGTTGATTCTGATTCTGATGGTCGACCGTATCGCATAAAGGGGAGTGCAGACCTTCCTAGTTCTGACTGTTCCCCGTCATAATGCCTCAGAGAACGACTGCAAAGATTCAGAAGGTGCTTAGCCGTCCGTTTGACTTCGTCATCGTCGGTTCGTCCCTAAGCTCATAATCTGAGATGCAACTGACTGGTCAGTGGCGATCGCAGGAGGTGGTGTATGCAGTTCTTCCCATTGCTTCCGGGGAATACGGGTATATTGACATAATATAATCTACAGACGGCTGGTCTTTGTTTGGCATCCCGTCTCAGCGAAGATCCCAACATATCTGTCCTTGTACTAGAAGCAGGATCTGATCAGTTTGATGATCCTAAGCTACGTGCGTTAAACGGAGTAGTAGAATTACCCCAGGCGAATCTCACCTTGTTTCCAGTCCTTCCAGCTCAGTATGGGCATCATATCGGTCAGCCGGAGTATGATTGGGCCACGAAAACAGTCTGGGTTCAGATGTATATAGATATCTGCTTTACTAACTGCGAGAGCAGACTGCACAAGACTTCTCTAATGGGAGGGAATATGCCTTGGCCAGGTGAGAACCGAGACGCATTTCTGATTATGTTTTTAACACGATGGAATAGAGGGAAGGTACTTGGTGGAAGCTCCGCCATTAATCTCCTTTGCTGGACAAAACCACCTGCTGAAGAGGTGGATGGTGAGACAGCTCCCAGTTCATTTCAGAGCAAGTGATTATGACCACCACCCAGATTGGGAAAGGCTCGGAAACAAAGGATGGAACTGGGAAACATTTCAGAAGAATCTGCGCAAGCTGGAGGGGTTCGTTTCGATCGACTGACGTCGCTGCCACTGCTAATTTTCCTCATCAAGTTACCAACCACTGGACGATCCGACCGCCACCCATCACTTGAACGTTTCCGACCTCAAATCTCAGTTAGGGAAAGATGGTAAGGTGTCCCGATAAGGCACATCGCGGTTCTCACCTTGCATCAGGTCCAATCAAGCTTTGTCATCCCGCCACAATCACAGAGCCAGAGATTAAAGCATTCGAAGTGGGTCATCGTGCACTTTTCCTAGGTATTTTATTTATTCACATCCTTCTTTCAGGCCTGGCTTGAAATGGGTATTCCCTGTGCCCCCAAACCTGTGAGATTTCTTCTGAAACTCAACTGTTCCTGACGCCTATTTGTCGTACAGTTTGATGGCGATGTAGGTTTTCACACCTATGGTAAAATCACATTCTTACAGAGTGCACTGCAGCCAAAAGGTGCTTTCTTCTGTGCAAAAACCGTTGACCCGTCGACATACACTCGGAGCTATGCAACCACGGTGAGTGGCTGATTTTTGATATGTTGATCATCCTGAAGCCGTTTCAGGCGTTTTATCTTCCATGTGCTGCACGCGAAAACCTCAAAGTACTAACTTCCGCCTCGGTGAACAGGCTCCTCACGAAGGTAACACAAGAGGGACTTTTAGCTGCCACAGGTGTCGAATTCGTACACGCAGAACAAACCTATGTAGTCAATGTCACCATGGAGGTCGTACTTTGCGCCGGGTACGTTGCAAGCATACCCTCCATAGTGGGAAACACCCAATTGATATATATGCAGAGCTTTGAAGTCTCCTCAGATCCTTGAGTTATCTGGCATAGGGAACAAATCCTTGCTGGAGGCGGCCGGCGTGAATGCTCATCTAAACCTTCCTCCTGTCGGAGAAAATCTTCAAGAACACTTGTGCTCCCCTCTCACCTATGGTCAGCGTCATTTCGTTGAATACCTCTCTAATCTGACTTGTCTCGCAGAGCTTTCCCCAGATGCGGATGACCTCGCCCTCCACATACTGCGAGACCCACAAATTTACAAGGAACATTTAGAAAAACTGAGGTGAGTTGTGTAGATGACCTGAAGATCTTTGCCAAATAGTTAGCAACCTTGTAGTGCGCATCCTCGTGCAGGTGCATTCACACTTGGTATGAGTGGGCTTGCCTTCGTCCCATTGCAGGCCATCTCCGATCGTGGTGACGATATCATCAAGGCAGCCAGGAAGAAATTCGAGGAAAGGGCGACGTACCCTCCTGGACTCAAGGAGCAATATGAACTTCAGCTCAATCGTATGGAACGGGCAGAAGACAGAGCAGCCCATTGTGAGGTTATGCTGTACCCCGGCTTCCTCAGATTACCTAGTACATTTTATTACTGTTTCATTTCGGAAGGTTGATGCGTGGTTTCAGACCCTCCGGAACAGGGGAAGAAGTACTTCACGATTTACGTGGCCATCAACCATCCCTTCTCGCGAGGCTCCATTGTAAGCTTTACACCTTGTTCGTCTAATTCTTGAATTTAGCCCATCATAGCATGTGACATCTTCTGACCCGGCTACCCCCTTGAAAACTGATCCTCGCTTGTTCGAAGAAGAGATTGGTAATTATTACAGAGAATTCCATGACGCAGAACTCTTTGCTAATCTGTTGACAGACCTGCAGGTCTTTGTTGAACTGGTCAAGTTTGCTCGCAAAGTTGCGTGTACTTCCCCCCTCCGGGAGGTCTTAGGTGGGTCGTGGGTTACAGTTCTTGTTCGTGTGAAGTAACTTTTACGCTAAACAGCATCTCCTCTGAAGGAAGTCAACCCTGGCCCCGACGTTGTGACTGATGAGCAGATCGGCGGTAAGAATCATCGCATTTCTGCACCATTAAATCATCTAAGCATGGCGCTTCCTAGATTTCATCAAATTCTTTTGTGGCACCAGTTCCCGTAAGACGCAGCTGTATGAAATTGAGTTAATCGCACCTCACTATGCACATAGACACCGTCGGAACACTTTCCATGCTACCAAAGGAAAAGGGTGGAGTCGTGGACACTGAACTTAAGGTACCCTGTCAATCACGAGCTCGTTTGCTGTATTGTGATCTGAGCACTGTCTAGGTGTATGGCACGTCGAATATCCGGGTTGCCGATCTTTCCATCATTCCCCTGCATATTGCAGCTCATACAATGAGTGTGTTTTGATGCTTCAATCTAGGTGCGCTGTTTGCTGATTTCATCCACAGCAACTGCATATGCCATCGGTATGCGAGGTATGTCAAGGTATCATCCCTTCAACACAGGGGTACTGATATTTGTTCTTCCTTCGGTAGCGGCAGATATCATAAAGGAAAAACATCACGGCATGCACGAGTGAACTTACGAGTTAGACTGGTCAAGTTGTTTTCAAGTGTGGCGATCATCTCTGTGTAAGTTGTAGCTTTTGTGGTGGTACGGTTTGCCTCGTGGGGCAGAGGGCTGTAGTAATTCTATGCATGTTTGCAAATGTGGATACCAACGACTGCCTCAAGTGTGGGCTCTTCCCGTACTCCGTCCTACAATATTCTGAAGGCCGTCACTCAAGCATCGATTTGTGCGACATTGTTTGGCATCGACATGAAAGCGCTGGTTCTGTGTTAGAGGAGTGGTCGAGTCGGCGACAAGTTGAGAGCTGGCGGCCCCAGCTGAGACGGAGGGCGACCAAATTGACGAGGTCTAACAGTGTAGATGAGATAGAATTGTGATCCTACTATTCTACTGTACTACTGTACTACCGTACTACCGTAGGCCCTGTTCACAGAACTCTAGAGTTCGCAGGTTCACTCGGTATCTGAATGTTCACGTGGAAAACCACATCTGATCAGGTACTATACCACGGCGGTTGAACACTTACTTCCTGGACATGCTTGGCAGCCGGCGCTGGCTGTGTGCATGCAGGTCAACGGACTCCGGATTGCAGGCACTTCAGGTATATACAAGAGTTACGACTCCAACTAGGTATGTACATTACA
>Ga0307518_10000611_pt1 | contig 26959 bp, 31 predicted proteins | sample 25_EM_MG_FD_203889 | JGI IMG/M metagenome (GOLD analysis project Ga0307518, IMG submission 203889) | Populus trichocarpa ectomycorrhiza microbial communities from riparian zone in the Pacific Northwest, United States - 25_EM | ecosystem: Host-associated > Plants > Roots > Unclassified | place... | reverse complement strand
ATTGTTGCCATAGTTTAGATAATCACAAACCAAATCCCCCCAATTACATAACGTACAACATAAAAATCTGACTTGAAACTTCCTCGTGGGATCGACCCCTTGCTTGCTCTATACTATCTTGTGTGTTGTGTTTGAAGATAGGGTAATTAATTTGTGCGACCGCGACATCGCAACATTTGTTGTTGTGGATAGATTTTCTAAGATGATACATTTCATTGCTTGCTATAAAACTGATGATGCAACAAATATAGCTGACCTATTCTTTAGAGAGGTCATATGGCTACATGGTGTTCCTAGGAGCATTGTGTCTAATCGAGATGTTAAGTTTTTACGTTATTTTTGGAAGGTTTTGTGTGGTAAGTTAGGGACTAAGTTTTTATATTCTACTACTTGTCATCCACAAATAGATGGCCAAACTGAAGTTGTTAACCGAACTTTAACTCAGTTGTTAAGGGCAATCATTCAAAAGAATCTTAAAAATTAGAAAGATTGTTTATCATTTATTAAATTTGCATATAATCGTAGTGTGTGCATTCTACTACTAACTATTCACCATTTGAGATTGTATATGGTTTTAATCCTTTGACACTGACACGATCAAAAGATTGATGTCTTATATCCCAAGTGCAGGAGTGTCAAAGTAATAAATAACCCAGTAAGACCGGAGTCCAACCGCAGAGAGGTGAACTATATAAAATTATAAACAATAAATGAAAATGAGTTGAATAGAACTTTTGAGATGTGATATTAATGTAAGGATTAAACAAGGATAAAATAATTGTCAAGGTTAGAGGATCCACTAATAGTATTTCAAACAAGTATAGTATAAACTCTTTTTATTACTTGACTGGAAACCACACATAAAGAGGGTTCCAATCGGATTGTAAATTGTTAACATGATTACATTAATTATCTTATTCGAGTAATGTCAATACTTGTAAATATTATCAGGTATTCATGGTGATAACTTATGTTAACAACAAATCAAGTTCCTTTCATAGCTCAGGTGTCGGTTACACCATACAGTTGGCTATGAAAGTGCCAAGTATTTGTTGTGCCAAGTATTTGTACAACACATATCTAGATTAACCATTTAACAAGCAAGGTATTAAAAGTGAGTAAGATAACAAATACAAAACATGTTAGTATCAAACATTAAAGTCCATGTGGAGTTGATATTATACTTATTTTTACACCATTAGTGTACCCTTTTCACCTTGACAAAATTAACTTAGCTAAACATCATGAAAAAGAAAAACATAAATAAACAATATAAGAACATAAACATGATATAAGTTAACTAACTATAGTAAAGGAAATGAAAAGCATAAACAAGAGATTAATATAACATAAAATAAAACTTGAACATTCCAAATACAAAGAGAGAGAGTGATCTTGATCTGAACACCAAGATGTCTAAATGTATGGTAAATGCCTCCTTTTATAGGCTAAAATTCAGAACTATTGATTTGATGACTAATTATTGAGTGGGTGTCACCTCTTGACTTGGTGACAACCATTATCTTCTTGTCTGAACAAAACATCATTGATAACGTTAGAATTTGAACAGATAGTCCTTCTGAACGTTCTGGGCATTTGTCTCAGCTTTCCAACAAAACAAGAATGAGCTCATTTGGACTTCTAAAACTCAAGATATGGGCTGAACACTGAACAGTTTCTGGGCTGCAGGACAGATTTCGACATCTCTTTTGTTGCTACAATTTAAGCTTGAAAACGGTCGTTTTGAATCTTGGACTCTTCATGAAAGTTTTAGGCCTTAGCTTTCCATCCATATAAACCAGACCTAAATCCAAGTTCTATAGCTTCAGTTATGATCCAATAACCGAATGGTGTTCCAGTTTGAATTGAACCAGCATGTCTTCTCCAAGCTTAACCATCTCTTTGTCTTCTCAATTTCAATAGTTAAACAAATCAATCAATCCTTTGAATTGTGAAACATGCCTGCATTTACCATAAATTAAAGATATCTTATATTATCAGACTTGTTATTATAAAATGTGCTTAAGTTAGGGAATTTAATGATACTTTAAGTGCAATATGATGATATAAAACCTTGATAAAATTGCACTTTTAAGTACTAATCAGACACCATTAGATTTGATTCATTTACCTGTTGATGAAAAGGTTAGTCTTGATGGAACTCAAAAAGCACAGGTGATGAAGGATTTACATGCAAAGATTTGGCAACAAATAGATAAAAAGAATGAACAATATGCACACAGGGCTAACAGAGGACGGAAATTGGTAAGCTTTGAACCAAGTGATTGGGTTTAGGTGTATATGAGGAAGAAAAGCTTCCCTAAACAAAGGAGATCAAAGTTGATGCCTTGAGGAGATGGTCTTTTTCAAATTATAAAAGGATTAATGATAATGCCTACAAAATGGATCTACTAGGTGAGTATAGTGTTAGTGTTACATTCAATGTTGCTGATCTTTCTTTGTTTGATGTAGATGATGATTCGAGATCAAATGTTTTTAAGGAGAGAGAGGATGTTGTGATCCAAGCACCAAAGGATCTATTGGAGGTTTCGGTTGGTCCAGTTATAAGGCTTAGAGCTAAAAAGTTCAAAGAGACTTTCAATGGACTTTTTCAAGATATGTGGGCTAAGGTGAACTTCAAAAGGATATTAAATAATGAGGAACAAGCCGTGATTAATCTGATTCATGTTCAAGAGGGGCTTGTTGGTGGAACCAAGACCATTACATAAGGATTAGGAGAAGAAGACTAGATTCGGTCAGTTTGACCTTTCTCTACCTTTTTTTATCATAACTAGAGCTACAGGTCGACGTTTTACGTGATTCTAGTTGGGCCGAAAACTAGACTTCCATACCTTTCCAATGGTATATGGCACACCTTCTAATTCTTTAAGACGAGAGAGAACCATCCATTTGAAGTTGGGCTTCGCTGCTGCCAGATAAAATACATAAATAACCGAACTTGTCTTATTAAATTAGTTGAGCTATTAAACTTTCTTTATTTTGTGAGGAAACACTTGTTTGGGTTTCAGAATTGTTTATTTTATCTATTTTTATTAGTTTAGGCTAGTTTTAGCTTAGGTTGATTATTATTTAAATTAGGTTTATATGTGGCTCATTAGAAAAACTAGAGTTTTTGGCTTGAGGTATAAATACTCTTGAGAATAATTTTCAGCACACTTTTTTCTGGCTAATAATATTCTGATTTTTGCAGACCTTTGGTTGTCAATTTTGGTTCTTAATTGAACTTTCAACTCTTCAAAAAATTGACCAATCTTTGTTATGAATTTATACTCCTTTTGCTCGTCTCCAGGTGTAGGCGTTGTGCTTGCGTTGGTTTATAGTCTTGTTGCCTTGGAGAAGGTCTTCCATTGTGATAAGCTCATCCTAATTTCAACAAACTTGGGTTAGATCGATTTTGGGTTCACGAATTCCATTCAATTCCGCTAGGGTTCGCATCAGTTCCATTCACAATAAACTGCAAACAATGATCCAAAGATGATGCCACGACACCAATGGTGTGTATCCAAGGCTTTCCTAATAACATGTTATATGATGGGTGACTGTACATCACTTGCAAGGTTGCTAAAAACACTTACGGGCCAATGAACAACTCTATTTCAATGGTCCCCACCATTTGCCTTGGGAACCATCATAAGCTCTAGATGTCATGGTGCTTGACAACATATGTGTTGAATCAACTGGCATTTCATCCAGCATATACTTTGGGTGTACATTTAAAGTTGAATCGTTGTCCACCAATACTTTGCCAATGGTGCAATCCTTGCACCTTACAGTGATGCGTAGAGGTTTATTATGACTCGTTCCTCCAGCATCGAGCTCGTCTTTAGTGAAGTATAGGTAATTTTTTGCATGGATTCTTCTGACTAGATTCTTCATAGTCCTATAGGCCATGAAACTTGGGGCACATTTGACTCGTTTAACACTCTTTGCAATGCATTGCGGTGGGGCTCAAAGCTCAAGATAAGAGACATCAGGGATATCCTAGCAGAGGTTTTCTTCAACTGCTCTACCACACTAAACTCACTATTCTTTGTCAGCTTTAAGAATTCATCGGCTTCTTCTTTACTCACGAGTTTGTTTATTTCCATATATTTGTTAGCATCTATAACTTCTTTGCCTTTGATTTTTTGCTACCTTTCTAGTTCTTTAGGTATAAAACACCTACCACTTCAATTAATCCATCAATCTCAGTATGTAACACAGGAGCAGGACTCTTAATATTCAAAGTATTTTTGTAATTATGAGGTAATGCCTTATAGTTCCTATTATAGGAAATGGCAGGCCTTATCAGGATGAGTTTCGGTGGACCACTCTCGATATGTTGAAACCTACATATCTCTTTTTTCTTCTATTGGAAACTTATCATGCTTATAACATCATCATTTTCCTTATTCTCTATTTTTAAAAGATTATAAGTCATCATATGTATCACCTTTTGGTGAAACTCTTCACATTCATTGATGTTATGTCTCATTGCTTCGTGGAACCTACAAAAAGTGTCACTCTTTCTTAAACCTGATTCATTTTTTGTTGGCAAACACCCGACTTGCACTAACATGTCATAAAACCTATCCATAGTTACCCTTAAAACCTTCTCTTTCTTTCTTCCAAACTCCACATCATTTACTCCCTCACTATTGGAAGCATGATTAGACAGAGGGTAGAATTGATGTTGAGGGTATCTCTCCCTCACTAGTGGAAGCATAATTAGACAGGGGGGTAGAATTGATGTTGAGGGTATCTTCAAAGGTTATCCATCCTATTTTGAATAATTGCAAAAGCTTCCACTTGAATGCTAAACAAGTATCAATATTGTGGCTAAGGTTTTCGACATGGTACTTATAGGTTAGATCTAGTTTGTACTAATTTGGGAAGGGAGGCTTTAATGGTGGAAATGGAAGAGGGGTCACATGACCTATGCTTAACAAATTTGCATACATTTCTTTTAAGGGCATAGGTAGAGGTGAGAGTTGTTTTGGGTTCTTTGGTAGGCTTTTCTTGGATTGTTTCCGACTTGGTTTTTTGGCGGGTTGGTGAGTTGGTTTACTAGAAGAGGCTTAGCAAAGTTAAATATTGGATATTTGGGAGATGAGGTCTAGTAGCTTTGGGTTTGATAATTCTTTTTACTCTTATACCTTCTTTCCATATTGCTCACCTCAATATCCTTTTTCCTTTTATTCAACCCTTTCTTTTTGGTAGTTTCTAATATTCTACCAGCTTTTATCTCTTTTTCTATTCTTTCAGCAATAACAACAATATCATAAAAATATTGGGCAGAACTACCCATTAGATGCTCATAATATAGAGATTTGAAAGTATTGTCAAATAGAGTCACCATCTCTTTCTCCAACAAAGGTGGGTGTACATGTATTGTCTTGTTTTTTCACCTATGGGTGTATTCCCTTATAGTTTCTTTGTTGCTCTTCTCCATCACCATCAAGCTCGTCTGGTCCAGAATGATGTCAATATTGAACTTGTATTGTTTCAAGAAAGCATCAGCAAGATCACTCCATTTATTGACCCTTGTGTTATCTAAGGTCATGTACCAACTTAATGTAAAACCGGTTAAATTATCTTGGAAGACATGGATGGGCAACTTCTCATCGCGTATGACTTCTGTTATTTTGTTGTAGTATGACCTCAAGTGCATATTAGGGCATTCTAGTCCTATATACTTGATAAATTCTGGCACCCTAAACTTCTTAGGCACCATCATATTTGTCACCAATCGTATCTCAATTGCTCTAACCGAAGACGTCAAATCCCTCAACAACCCTCAATCTTCCCTCTTAGGCAACCCACTTATCTTTTTCGGGATGATTAGAGGATTTAACCTCGTGGGATCCCTCTATTGCTAAATCTATTGTGGCTAGCACCTGAACAGGCATGATTGGGTGAGTCATCAAAATGCTTGCTGTTTCTTGTGGTCTAGTAATCAGATTTGCCCCCAAGTTTTGTGAGTTGAGGATAACTGGAGTTGTTGGTGATGGTAACATGGTTGGTTGCTGATTGATGTCCCTTCCCCAAACTGCGCTCATAAGAGTTGCTTGAGTAAGCTAGCCATTCGAGCCATATTATTTTTAACATCTTCTAGCTCTTTTTAGTAGTGGGCCTCAAGATGAGTCCTCTCTTTGTTCTCCATCCTTTTACAAATCCTAGTATTGTAAACTCTAGCAGGGGGACTTATATTTCGAGTATCTTTTATGCACATTCCATAATTCATAAACATAAATGCATATGGATGTATGATTATGCATAATGATGTATGTTGGATATGGATTAACTATACTCGGGCCTAATATATAACCACCATTCTTGTATAAATAAGTAGGGTTCTGATCCTTTTGTAACTATCAAGATAATTTAATCTGAGCCAATACTTAATAAAAATACACTCATCATAAAGAGATATTGCTCAAAAGGTTGGGTCTAAGCCCTTTTCATTAATACTTGATGAAAACTTCTACATTTGAAAGCTAGTCTACTCATCATCATCGTTTACAGGGAGAAATACAAAGCCTTTGTTTTATATGTCCCTAAGAAAAGTATTGGTCTCAACCATGCTTTGTTGATATCGATAGACATCTCTTCCAACTACCGAGCATTGTGGCAGATTCTTCGGGCATAGATAGAGGCCCGGTCAATCTGCTCATCCATGTTTCTTATCTTCTCAAAGAGTAACATGTTGTTCCTATTTAGTTGGTTGTTATTGGTGTCAATCATCTGGTTATGGCACTCGAGCAGTCCGTTCTTTCCTTTCAAATGTTTTGCCTTGGCCTTTTCCTGATCGAGCTTCTTCTCTAGCAAGTTGATCTCATTTTTCTTATTATCCAAATCAATTTTAAAGACCCCGATAGCTTTTCTTTTGGCTTTTTCTTCGGCCAGCTCACTTTCCTGCATCATATGCTTATTGTATAACCTTTCATACTACTCATTCCAACTCTCTAACTTAGTTTGGGTCCTTGAATACATATCAACCCTTTCTTGGCAATCATTGAAATTAGCTTTCAAAACCTCTAGCTCAGTACTAGTTGGCATCCAATGTGTTCCTAATTCTCCTCGCTCTTTCTTAGCATGGTTTCTAACTACCTTTTATTCTTTTAGTTGTTTATCTAATGACATGATTTTCTTGTCCTTTTCCTCCAGCTGTTGCTCTATAAAATTTCTCAATTTCTCTTTAGTGAGGAGTTGCTCCTCGAGGGATATCCTGAAGGGTTTACTGGTGTTCACCTCCATTTTGACCTTTTCCAGTTGTTCTTTTAACCCTTCCTCATTTCTAATCCTCTTTCTTTTAGTTTGTTTAACAACTTGTGAAGTATCGACTTTAAATCCAAGAGTCATGGGGATGGTGACTAGTGATAGATTTCTTCACTTTGGATACTTTTCACTAGTAACTGGATCTTTAAAACCATTTGATTCCTTATTGACCAATACCAGAAGCTTCCATTCTTGCTTGATGTTCTCCATAACTTTCAAAGCAGATTGGTCCTTGAATAACCCGAAGAATTGGGATAACTCAATTATCATTGACATATGTTGTACGCCTCCAAGTTGTTTTACAACCAAAGTGACGCATAGCTGACATATCCAGTCACTTCAATCAGAGACACTCATCGTCTTTTCCCACAACTCATCAAGCAATTTGTTGCTCCCATCCACGGAGCTTACCACTACACTTCTCCTTATAGGATTCCTTGAAATTTTACTTTTCAATTTTCCTTACTCGGGTCCTTCCACGAGCAGTGTGTTTTTCGAGGCTAAGAGAGAAAAAGAGAAGAAAGAAAGAAAAAGTCGTTGAAGCCAAACTGCCAAATGAACTACCACTTTGTGCCCCCTCATTTGGAAGGAGACGTCGTGATCTTTTTAATGCCGCCATGGATGGGCAATTTCGCTGCACGTGCTGCTTGAAGCGTGTAGAGAGGCCTCACACACTGGCTCGTGCACTGTCCGCGCCAACAACATTTCCTATTTAAATATTAATTATTTTTTCTAAAATACAAAATTACCCCTGTCTTGACCCCATAATTACAAAAAGACCACAATGAAAAGACGAATAAACCCTTAGACCCAAGTTTAGAAGTTTTTTATTCAAGGTGTAGCCAAGTAAATTCAATATGCTTTTTTAAACCAAAAGATGAATCTACCCCTATCTTGACCTTATAATTACAAAAGGACCACAATAAAAAGGCGAATAAGCCCTTAGACCCAAGTTTAAATTTTTTATTTATTTAAGTGTTAACCATGTAAATTCATTGTGCATTTTTAAACAAAAAGACGAATTCACCCCTGCATCAAAAGGTAGATTTATTTTGATTTCAAGGGCATTCTAGTCATTACACTGTGCAATTAAAAAACAAAAAGACATCCTTGACCCGAATCAATATGATAATGACCTATTCATCTTTATGTTATTACAATTCTACCCCCAAAAACTATACAAATGAGTTTTTTTTGGGAAGAGCAAAATAGTAATATACTATTCCTGTCCACAATGTGTTGGTCTAGATACACAATAATTTCACCACATAAGCAGTTAGTATTTTTTTTTTTTACTTGTTTTTATTTTTTTTAATTTTTTTGCACGAATAGCCTTATCTTAAATAACAGTTTGAACACAGTTACTTGATTTTGATATGAAGTTTGTTCGTGGGGGCATCTATGAAGTAGGGTTTTTAATTTTTTCTTCTATCCACGTATCTAATTTGTTTTGATGGTATTATTGTTTTTGGTAAATTCAAAAAAAAAAATCTACTTTGGTTGGTTGACACTGCTGGCACTGTTGTGACGAGGGCTGAACCTCATAATCAGGTTTTTATAATAAGTTGTATCTAATGAAAACTGTAATTATAGAAATAAATCCTTGAACTTCATTCAAGTATAAGCTACTTTTGTAGTTTACCCTTCACCAAGAACAAGACCGAGCACTCACGAATATCTGTGAAAGAGCAAGATTACAAGGATTCCTAGATTGCTATCAACTTTATGGCCATGTCAAGGAGAGGGCAGAATTCTCATATGGGCAGATTCGTTAATAATAAAATCATCTTCTTCGTTTTTATAAAAGAAGGTTAAGGTTGAAATGGCACAAGCCTGCTATGAAAGCATTTTGAGTCTTTTGTTGGCACCTCCAGACATTGGAGCTCCGTAGCACAGGTTTCGTTCTATTTGCAGGTACATACAAGTTGGGAATGCTGTTGCTATCCCAGTTGCACAATGGGATATAGCATTGGTTTGGCATGACAAAGATTTTATGATGACACGCCACTGGTGACTTTGTCTTTCAAGTTTCCCAAATGCTTTGAAAACTCATCTTTTGCACAAGTCAGAGGAAAGGATTCTGATTAAAGAAGAAGTTAGGGGAATACATTGTGCACTGACGCATTGTTACGAGAATAGCTATTGGGATTTTTTTCTTTTTAATGTTCTTTGGCTGGTTTAGAGAAGCTTTCATGCACTCAAAGTATTGGTATTCGTTCCTTTCTTAGTACTGTTATCCAATATAATATAACTTTATAGCTGTATAATTTTAATTTTCTATAGAAAAGCTTCCTTATTTAGTACTCAATTCATGGATCTAAAAAATCAAGGCTATCCGTATAGCTGACAGAATTTGTATTGTCATGTCATTAAAGCACTGAAATATATTCTCTATTGCAGCCTGACAGTGAGGTTGTAGGAGTGGTGATGGTGTGGATCGTGGACTTGCTGATTGGGCACTGTTTATGGTGGCAATCCTGTTGGTTTGTATGCTGAAGAGCAGATCCTTCCTGCAGACAGGGTTGTGAATGATTCTTCTTCCACAAGTCCTATTGCAGCACATGACTGGTTAGATACTACTCCGTGGTTGCTTCAAAGGAGGTTATAGACTGGTGGGCCAGCATTTGGGCTTCAAGAAATTTTCCTAATTCATTATACTGCTTTTATCAAAGGAATTCCGTTTAGATAATTGTTTTTTTTCAATTAAAATAAAATATTTTAGTTTCAAAACATTTCAGTGTATCATTTTAAGCAGGGGTGAAACCAGAAGGAGGTAAGTAAGGGCCTGGGCCGTGCAAAATATTTTAGATTTTCTTATTATTTAGTGTTTAAATATAGGATAATATAATATTTTTTATTTTAAATAAATGAGTTTTCTAATAATAAATTATATCTTGGGTTTTGGCCCTCCTTATTAAATAATTCCAGTTCCGCCCCTGATTTCAGGATTGTACTGCTCATATATATATATATATATATATATATATATATATACAACAAACATAATTCAGATAAATTAATTATAAATTATACAATACAAACACAATGTCAAATAAATATTATTTTAAAATTTAAAATATTTCTAAATAGTCAAGATTAAATAGAACTTTAACTTAAAATAATTCAACTTAAACAAAATACCAAAATATTATAGAAGAAAAATGTTTTAACACAAAAGAAACATAAATCAAACATCATCTCCATCACTAACATAGAAATAAGGATCTTGATCTTGTGGTGGTATGTAGGGAAAGTCATTAACTAAACATTCCAATAGCTGATCATTTCCACCAAGCTCATTCTTGTCATTAAAACATATCCCTTCATCCTCTAAAGTCAAAGGAGACAAAGATGCTTCAATAGTCTCCCAACTTATATCATCTTTATCTAGAAGGTTAGATTCTTCACAAATCCATTCATTCAATAGGTCACTATTATCAAGGCTAATGAGATCTAAAGCATCCCTTATTTTGTTCAAATTCCTACAAAGTATAAACATGAATATAAACCATATATATTAGTGATAAATCTAATTTTAAAAAATTAATATCATTGTTAATGAAAATAGTAATAATCATTTTCAATATTATTATTATTATCATTGTTATTGAAAAAAGTAATGAAAAAAAGCTTTTTATACGTAGGTGGTTTAATTAATCAAATTGAACCGGGTTCAATTTGATTCAATGACTTTTCAAGCTCGAAACGGAACATGTGAAATGAAACCGAAACATTCTGGCCGAAATTTATCCTGAAAATCCAAAACAGACTGAAATTTGAAATGAGGTGAAAATTGTTCTGTTTTTTGAATTCGTATAAAATGTTTTGGCCATTCCAGACGAAACGGAACGAAATTAACAACCTTGCTTTTATCAGGCTGCAAAATATTCCTGCTATGAAAACATGAGAAATGATGTCATTTAATTATGGTAGTTATCATTCAATGCTTTCATTTATGCGCAAGTATTTTAATGATACAGGAAGAATATCGATACTGGTGTTCATGTTAGGATAAAAATCCAAGTTACGATCTTAATGGTGTTATTTTTTTTTTTAAGTTAAGAAATATAAAGTTAATTTTTTTTATTGTTTATTAAAAGTAAAATAGTCTTTATTTTTATTTTTTTTAGTTTTCTTTGTTTAGCCTGTACATAGTCTCTTTGTATTTAGGTTACACCTATTCTTTTTTATTATTTTAATTATATTATGTAGTATCAATGAAACCCTAGTCTAATCCTTTCTTATTTTTATATTTCTCTTTATTTACTTGGATTGTTTAACAAGGTATCAAAGCGAGGTTTTATAGGAAGAGGCTTAATCTCGAACACAGCTTTCGTGGATCCAACTGGTATTTTTTGTGTGGAATGACTAAACAATTTTGAGAGGGTATTCTTTCAGTTTCTACAATCTGGTATTTTATTTTTCTTTGTTTCTACAATTTGATATTTCATTTTCCTTTCTTTTGCATTTTGGTTTTCTTTGTTTGTTGTTTATGGCTATCGAAAGAGACAATTCACTTCAATCTGTGAGTGTGAGGTTATATAGAAAGAATTGTTTGTATTGGGGTTATGTGATGAGAAATGTTTTTTAAGGTAAAAGGATGTGGGGATATGTTAGTGGAACTTCTGTGAAACCTATGAATATTGATGAGGGTTATGTTGCCTTGATAGATGTCTGGGAAGCAAACAATGCAAAAATTATTTTTTGGATTAACAATTCTGTTGAACATTCTACAGGTACACAATTGGTGAAATATGAGACAACAAATGAGGTTTGAAATCATTTGCAAAGGTTATTCACTCAATCAAAATTTACAAAGCAGTATCAATTGAAGAATGATATACGAGCTCTTCACCAGAAGAATATGAGTATTCATGAGTTTTATTTTGCTATGACAGATCTTTGGGTTCAATTCGCTCTTACATAATCGACAAAATTAAAGGCATGTGGTGCCTATATTGCTCGTAGAGAGTAATAATGATTGGTATAGTTTTTAATGGCAGTTCATAGTGATTTTAAAGGACTTAGAGGTTCAATTTTGCATCGTTCTCCATTTTCTTTTATTGACATAGTTGCCAATGAGTTATTAGCTGAAGAAATACGTCTTCAGTCTTATCCTGAATGGATCTTGGATTCTAGTGCTCCATATCATATATCTCCAGATTCTTCATCTTTTGCTTATGTGTCTCCTTCGTCTTCTATTCCTGTTATGACTACTGATGGCACTTCTATGCCTTTAGCAGATGTTGGTTCTGTTGTCGTACCTCACTTGTCTCTCCCTAATGTTTATCTTATTCTGAAACTCACATTAAATCTTACTTATGTTGGTCAGTTATGTGATTCTGGTAATTATTTAGTTATTTTTTCCTTTTCTTTTTGTTGTGTGCAAGATCTACAATCTCAAAAGCTAATTCAAACAAGCCGTAGGAAGGAGGGACTATATATTCTGAATGAGTTAAAAATGTCAGTTGTTGTCGTACCTCACTTGTCTCTCCGTAATGTTTATCTTATTATGAAACTCACATTGAATCTTACTTATGTTGGTTAGTTATGTGATTCTGGTAATTATTTAGTTATTTTTTTCTTTTCTTTTTGTTGTGTGCAAGATCTACAATCTCAAAAGCTAATTCAAACAAGCCGTAGGAAGGAGGGACTTTATATTCTGAATGAGTTAAAAATGTCAGTTGTTGTTGCTGCTGCTAGTGTTGATTTGTCTTTTTTTTATTTGAGTCCTTCTTTTTCTAGTTTTTATTTATGGCATTCTAATCTAGGTCATGTTTTGTCTTCTCATTTGAGATTTTTGGCATCCATATGAGTTTTAAGAAATTTGCAAACTTGTGATATTTCTGATTATAGTGGATGTAAACTGATAAAAATTTTCGCTTTAACTTCTAATTGAAGTATTTTTTTTTCTTCTCCATTAGATTTGATTCATTTTCATGTAAAGGGACCTTCTCATGTTGCCACAAAAAAGAATCTCGATATTATGTTTTTTTTTAATTGATGATCATACTTGTTATTGTTGGATTTATTTAATAAAACATCGTTCTAAATTCTTTGAGCTATATACAGTCTTTTATGCTCTTGTCAAAACTCAACATTCTACTATTATCAAATATTTAGGTGTGATTTGGGTGGGGAATATTCCTCTAATAAATTTTATGAATTGCTTACCCTAGATGGAACTATTCACCAAACTTTGTGTAAGATACTTCTAAGTAAAATGGCATTGCTGAAGGAAAACATAGGCACATTGTTGAAACTACTTGTTTCTCTTGTTGTCTACTTTTGTTCCTGGTGTGTTTTGAGGTGAAGTTGTTCTTATTGCTATAGGTTTGATTAATACAATTTTATTTTCTCATATTTCAGGTTTTTCTCATTTCAAAAGGTCATATGGGTATGCCCTAGATTATTCTTTCTTTAGAGTTTTTAGTTGTACTTGTTTCATTATTCATCCTCATGTAGAATGCATCAAGTTGTACTCTCGATCTGTTATTTATGTTTTTCTTAGTTATGATGAAGGTTAAAAAGGGTATCGTTATTTTGATAACCCAGAAACTTTATGTGTCTCATCATGTTATTTTTCTTGAGCTTATACATTTCTTTTCTATTCCATCCATTACTCATAACTTGACTAGATCTGATCTTATTTGTATAGATCTCTTTTATGAGGATTCTGATAGTTTATCATCTTAGGTTCCTATTATTTCAAATCCCCCTCCTCAGGTTACTCAACCAATTCATACTGATCATTCTACAGATATTGACACTTTACTCTCTAGTACACCTGAAACTCCCTTTTCTTCTATGGTGCCTCAAGCTCCATTTGAGATTGTGAATCCACCTCTAAGTCAATCCATACACACTCGTAAGTCTATAAAGTTACAAGATTTTGTCTATTCTTGTTATTCTTCATCTTTTACTTCCTTTTTAGCTTCTATTTATTGTTTCTCTAAGCTCTCTTCCTATAAAGAGGCAATTCTTGATCTTATTTGGTATCAAGCTATAAATGAGGAATTTTCATCTTTGTATAAAATAGTACTTGGGATTTGGTTCCTCTACCTCCTAGTAAGAGTGTTGTTGGGTGTATAAGATCAAAACTAATTTTGATGGGTCTATTGAGTGATACAAAACTAAGTTGGTTGCAAAAGGATACTCTCAACAGTATGGTATGGATTATCAGGAAAATATTGCTCCTGTTGAAAAAATGATTGTTATTCATACTCTCATTGTTGTAGCTTCAGTTCGTTAGTGACATATCTCTCAACTTAATGTTAAAAATGCTTTCTTGAATGGAGATCTTCAAGAAGAAGTTCATATGGCGCCCTTTCCTAGTGTTTCAGATGATTCTAGGTATGTTTGCAAGCTTAATAAAGCATTATATGGTCTCAAACAAGCATCTCATGCTTGGTTTGAGAGATTTTTTGTTGTGATCTCTTTCATTGGATTTGTTTCTAATAGTCATGATTCTGTTCTTTTTATTAAGTGCATTGATGCAGGTTGTATCATTCTATCTTTATATATTGATAACATGATTATTACTGGTGGTAATGATATTGATAGTATTTCAGTTTTGAAGACAAAGTTAGGTAGATAGTTTGAAATGAAGGATTTGAGTTCTCTATAATATTTCTTGGGTATTAAGATAGTTTACTCACCTAGAGTTTATCTTCTTTCTCAGTCAAAATATGTTACAGATATTCTTAAGCGGGATAGACTTATTGATAATAAAACTGTAAATACTCTCATTGAGGTTAACACAAAGTATTCTTCTTCTACTTTTGTCATATCCTACTTTATACCATACTATTGTTAAGAGCTTGATATGTCTCACTATTACTCGTCTATATATTGTCTATGTTGTTAGTCAGTTTGTTGCTTCTCCTACTATTGTTAATTGGACATCTATTCTTTGCATTTTGCAATATCTTCGGGGTACAGTCTTTTAGAGTCTTTTACTTCCATCCATCTCTTCCCTAGAGCTGCATGTATATTCTGATGCTGATCATGGTATTGATCCTACGAATCGCAAGTTTGATACTAGTTTTTTTATTTTTTTTTGGTGATTCTATTATTTTTTGGAAGAGAAAGAAACAATCTATTGTTTCTCAATTTTCAACCAAAACAAAAAATATTGTGTTATGGCATTTACTATCAAAGAGATTCTTTGATTATTTTGGTTACTTGCAGATATGAGATTTTCTCTTTCTTATCTCACTCTTATGTATTATGACAATCAAATTTCTATTCAGATTACTCACAACTTGATTTTTCATGAACGGACTAAGCACATTGAGATTAATTATCATCTTACTCGTTATCATCTCAAGCATGACACCATTACTTTACCCTTTGTTCCTTCTTCTTTACAGATTGCATCTCTTTACCAAGTTGTATTTTATTTTTCGCTTTTTTTTTCTAGTTGGCAAACTCTTGATATTTATAGCTGTCGCAATGTGAGTTTGAGGGGAGATGTTAAGAATTATAGGGTTATTTTGTTTTATTGTTTATTAAGGGTATAATAGTCTTTACATTTTCTTTTTAATTTCTTTTGTTTAGTCTATATATAGTCTTTTTGTATTTAGATTAAATATATTCCTTTAGATTATTTTAATTGTATTATGCAGTATCAATAAAATCCTAGCATTCTTCTTTTTTTATTTTTGTATTTCTATCTGGATTGTTTAACAAACTTTAGCCTAACTATCCTTTGAGTTATGATAAGGACCTTTTTAAATTGTTGAATCATGTCCAGTAAAGAATTGTAAACACCAGTTCGCTTTAGTTGTTTCCCATAGAAATTGATGCTACAATCTCTTTGAATTACAAGTTGAACCTGGGCATTATATACTTGTTCATGCAGCGGCTAGTGGAGTTGGCGTTTACTATGTCAGTGGGAAATGCCCTTGATGCTACTGCTATTGGTAACTGTCTCAACCACCAAGAAAGAGGCACAAGCCAAGAAGGAGGATGCCACCATGTTATCAACCACAACTTTATTGTTCATGTCAATGAGATAACATCCAGAAATGGAGTGGTTGATGTTGTCTCAGATTCTGTCAGAAAAAGATACATCTCAGGTGATGACAATTCTTTTCTCCTACCATTACCATGTTTTTGTTGGAAATAGTTGATTTTTCAAATGGCATTTACTAAGGATACAAAAATCACTAGGGATATTCTAGGATGAATTATTCCTAAAGATCCTTGCACATCATTCACAATGTGTTCTACGACGTTCACTTCAAGACTGCATTGGCTTCTTCTTTAATGGTTGTCCTCAGGGGGTGCTAATTTCTTCTTGAATACATACTTGCATAAAGTCCCCTGGAGGTGTATGGGTGACCATTCGAAGATCAAGTCAGTACTAGGTATTTTTATATGATAAAGGACATTAATAAAAGTATTAATGAGCTTTTATGAAGATAGAGAAGAGAAAGGGGAAGAAGATGTGGAATTAAGGAGGAGGAAGCAAAGAATATATTTATGTCTCAGAGTATAAGGTTTCGAACCCCCATTTATATATTCCTGCCTTCTTTTATATTACCTGACTTGACCTGTTTCATGCAACGTAAAAGGGGTAGAAATGTAATCTTGTATTAGTAAGATAATATTATTTTACTGCTTGTACCATCACATATAATTAATATAAACATGGACTGCTTATTTGTATTTAATATAATATAATGAGTATCATAATTATTAACTCAGACCCAAGGTATGGGAGGCTCAATGTGGAGTTACCTTTTAGCTGTGCACTCAACCTGAGGGGTATTGGGTTCAACTCACACACTGAGCCCAGAAGGAGTTGAGTTCAGCTTGTGACTGCATCCAAGAATGGTTAGGGACGGACGCGCCATAACTCAATGTGGAGTTGGGTGTGGTCGCGTCCCTGACCCAACAGGAGATTGGGCGTGGACGCGTCTTGGCCCAACGTTGAGTGGGGTGCGGACGTGTTATGGCCCAACCTAGAGCTAGGCGTGAGCGTGCCCCTACCCAATTTAAAGTTGGGCGCGGTCATGCCATGGCCCAACATGGAGTTGGGCACCGAGAGGGCACCGAGAAAAACACATTCCTATTTTAGATTATAACTTTGGTTTACATAAATCATGACCTATCAGCATTCATCTTTTGATGATTTGATTTTTCATTTTATGTGTTTATGAGATGTCACCTTATTTTAGCAGCACTTGTTTGAGTCTTGGTCCTCAAGGGACATGGGACCTGAAATATTCTCCTGGGAGGATGAAATCCTCTGTTTGGAAAGGTACAGCACGCACAGCAGTTAGTATTACCCTCTGAATATACGTATTCTGCAATTGTACAGTTATTACTTCAACTAAAGCAAACATTTGCCTTTTTATTCACTAGAAAGACACTGCAATTCCATTACCCCCCTTCTCCCCACCCGCCACCCGCCACAAAGGCTAGGCCGCTTCATTCTGTATCCACTTGCATACACACTGTTGGTGGGCTCATAAATCATTGAATTCGTTTTCATATATGATTATTTGGCTAATGGATGCTCTGTGGCCTGGTTATTTTCTGTCTACTTTTACCAATCATCATCATCATCATCATCATCTCTACCATTGCTCTACCAAATGTTCCAACTACTTGATTATGCATGCACGTTTGTTAAGTTGTTGAAGCTCTGAGATCTCATGGAATACTCTTTTATAAGCTTTGAAAAGAAAGATTCCTCCCTTTCTAGTAGCCTTGCTGGCGTATCAAACTCTGCAACTCTCCCTGATCACACCAAAAAAAAAAAACAGAAGAAATCATTTGCATTCTCTTCTCTGATTAACAATCTAAATAATCGTATTATTCATTTGTCTTTGACCTGGTACTTACCATCACTAAGGACCAAAACAAGATCACTGTCTATGACTGTGTGGATTCTGTGAGCTATTGTGACCACTGTTCGATCTTTGAATTCTTGACTGATGATCTTTTGTATCACCCCATCAGTTGCTGAATCGACTGATGCTGTTGCTTCATCCAGTACAAGAATCCTGCTTTTCTTTAGCAATGCTCTTCCCAAACAGAATAGTTGCCTTTGACCCACACTCCAATTTTCTCCATTTTCCACCACTGTCATTAATATAACAGCTCACTAGTTACCACTACTACTTCCACACACGCGCACGCACACACACAGACATGAATTGTCTATCCATACCTGGGGAGTCCAACTTTTCATCTTTTCCGCGCACCAAATCTCCTAGTTGACACTTTTCTAGAGCCTGAAACATGGTGGGAGTTATTTCTATTACCACTGCATTCAAAGTTTTGAACCTCAAATAATTTTAAATCAATCTAGCAAGGAAAAATGCTTACCTCCCATATTTCATAGTCAGAGTACTGACCCAGTGGGTCAAGGTTTCCCCTCACTGTTCCCTCAAACATTGTTGGGTCTTGGGGGATGATGCTAAGCCTTGATCTCAAGTCTTGAAGACCTATCTTTGAAATGTCCACATCATCGATGATAATGCTTCCCTCTCTGGGTTCCACAATTCTGAAAATTGCCTGTATGAGGGTTGATTTCCCACTTCCTGTCCTTCCTACAACTCCAACCTTTTTTCTTCCAGGAAATGCACAGTTAATGTTTTTCAGAACAGATGGCAGATGCTCTGCGTAGCGAATCTGCAATACAGTCAAAATGTCTGTTATAAAACATATGCAGAGCATGTTTTTGTCTGATAACAAGTAGATGCCGAAGCTTCTGCACTTGTTATCCTTTTCATATAGTGAATGAAAGCCTCGCCAAAGGGGATTACCTGCAAATCTTTGAAGCAGATCGCTCCTACTTCTGGCCACTTGTTTGGAGGCCTGCTCTGCTCAAGCACAAGGGGCGCTTCACTCGTTATGCTGGAGTACTGAAGTACTCTTTCTATTGAGATCATTTTATTTTCTGCATTGCATATGTTCCATATGACGGAAGCTTGCAAAACATTCAAGTTTATTCCATATGTTACAGCTAACCCAGCAATGCCTACAAGAAGGGAAAAGTTCCAATCTTAATTAGAACTCAATACTTTTATGATCCGTTGTCTGTGTGTTGGAGATGCTGTTCACTTCCACTTTCGATTGTTCCTTTAGAGATTTTTCACCACATCAGTCTAAGCAAATGATTTAATGGCGACTACTTTTAAGGTCATTGCAAGCAATTATTTTTATTTTCTTAAATTGAACGTCATACTCACTTGGACTGATTACTCCTTCAGGAAGGCTCACCAGCAAAACCAATGAGAAGGCAAACACAAAATTGGATAGCAAATTCAGCCTGAAAGAAAGCCATTCCATTGCAGATACATTATGAAACCATGGCCTTGAGTGGTTGTCTATCAGATCAAGGTTTGAACAATAAAAACGTTCTTGTTGATCAAAAGCACGAATTGTTGCTGCTCCTGCTAGTGATTCTGAAAAATGATGGAGGATCGGGGCTTGTTGTATCCCTGCTAAGCGAGCCAGTTCTCTTGCTGTTGGCGTGTAATATTGCTGACAAGACACAATATTATAGATTCATTCCCATAGCAAAACAGCAATTCCAAAGGTAATAATGAAGTTAATATTTTTTTTCTCTTCATTTTTGTTATTCTTATTATCTTAGTGACGTTTCAAGCATGCTTATTTTTAATCCATTTTTCCTCTTTCTGTGAGAATTTTCCTGACGTGACGAAATGAGACAGTTAAAATGCCATATAACCTAAATTGGTCTTTGTGTATTGTGCTTTTAGTGCAGTAAATAAGCACGTTTGGATACGTTATATACCAAAGGTGAAATAAATTCTTACTTGGTACCATATGCAGACTGCAGTTACTGGAATGAAGATCACAAACACTTCCCATGCGACCTGGGACATCACTGCAATGGTCCCTAGAATCTGTATTATTGAGAAAGCACACCAGCCGAGTCTTTGTGCAATTTCCATGTCTATGACGCTTTGATCCATTGATGCCTGCAAAAGTGATGACGTTTGATAAATTTGTAAAAGGTACATCTTTGAAATCTTATTTATGTGTCTATAACTGTCTTGACTTGAAATGATAGAAGCTTGATCTTCAAACTCTAGAGAATTGAAAATGATAACTCCTTCCTGTACTTGTCATTTAAGATTTAGTATGCTAGTCGGCCCAGCAATGATTTCTGTAATCTGACTTGAAGATGTTTTCACTTTCTCACCTAGTCTTTCTACCGAACAAAGAGTTCTTCAGATGATCTTTGTTTATAAAGTGTTGTGTTTGGTTTAAGTGATGCAAGTAATTAGGAATTCATAGCCCATTTATTTGTTTCCTGGCATATTTGATTAACAATCGCACCTCCTATATGGTAGTTTGCTTATAATAAACTACTAGTTCAGAATTCCTTGTTTTCATGTTCTTCCATTACAATCTTCTTCTGCAAAGGAAATCATGGTTTGTGCACCGATTGTAGAATGTTGTCACATTAAATATATGCTAAAAATTGACATTATGTTGAATCATGCTCTGACATAAAATTCTGCTACTCTGTAGATTACTCACTCGGTTTAATATTCTTCCGGTTGGGGTTGAATCAAAAAATGCCATTGGAGCTCGGAGTAGACTACGCAGCATGTTTGTGAAGAGCTTTTGTGCTGTTGAAAGTCCTGCTATTGCTACTAGTGTGGCTCGGACCAGGACACATAGTGAACTACTAATAGAAAGTAGTGTATAAACAAGCAATATGAAATTCATCCCATATACTGGAGCAGTGTCACTTGTAGGAGGAGAAGACCATGCCATCCAGTAGTTACTAACTATCTGTAAAATTTGGAATAATGACTGTGCTAAGATTATACATGGGACCAGGGCACCACCTTTCACAGTGGTCAAGTATGACCAGTAAACTTCTTTTCCAATGCTTCCTTTCTCTCTCTCTTCATCTTGCACGAATTTTCCTCCCTTTTCTGTTATTTCTACCGAGAGGTCATGGTCCGACTCGTAATGTGAGAGACAGTTTGAGTTTGAAGTGGATTCTGTATTAGATTCACTGTCAGGTTCTGGATCTTGAGATGTTCTCCTCGAATTCTCAACTGTAAGGACTGATTCTAGAGCTTGGCTATGAGCACCGACTAAAGCTTCAAATCCTACGTTCTGTTTCAAAAGTTCACTAAATGTTCCAGCCTCTGCTATTCTTCCATTTTGCATCACCTGTTCAGATTCATGTCAGGTATAATCTCAGCTTATTCCTAAAATCCACTATCCTTAACACTTGTAATCAAATAATTTGTAGGGCAAAGTTATCACACTAAGCATGCATTTACAACATGGTGCTATGGTGTATAACAGTTTAGTTTTTACTAATTGAACAATATTCAGAACCGAATTTATCTTAAAATTATTTTATAAGCTTCTTTAATTTAGTATATGTGCTCTACCTTCCTCAAAGTTATACTTCCTAAAAAGGCTGAAAAAATGGGCAGTAAACTTTGTAGCATTTCTCTTACCAGAATGATGTCTGCAGCAGGAAGAAACTCCACTTGATGGGTGACATAAATTATAGTCTTATCTTTGAGAATTCCCATTAGGCATTCCTGCAAAATATATATAATGCAACTTCAATGTCAAACTTCTGGGAATCCGGTGAAGAAGATGTAGAAGAATGGTTGAGATACTTTACACTTGCACCTTACTTGAAGGTCATTCTCATAACACTGTTGGAAGGTCAGGAAATAAGTACTAACCTGAAAGAGTTGGGATCCTGTATGAGCATCTACAGCACTGAAAGGGTCATCAAATAAATATATATCAGCATCCTGGTAAACTGCACGAGCTATCTGTATCCTCTGCTTCTGTCCCCCGCTCATGTTTATCCCTCTTTCTCCAATATCAGTTAAGTCACCACTGGAGAACAGTTCAAAATCCTTCAACAAAGCACATGCTTTAACTGTTCTGTAATACCTGACACTGTCATATGGATTCCCAAATAGTATGTTCTCCCTGATATTTCCTGTCAGTATCCATGGAGATTGAGGAACGTAAGCTTTTGCGCCACTGATCTTCACTGTCCCTGACAACTTCTGTATTTCTCCAAGAATGCAAGAAAGCAGGCTGGACTTGCCTGATCCCACGGTCCCACAAATTGCGACTTTCATACCTCTCTTCACTTTCAACCGTATTTCATCAAGGGTTGGGTTGCTTGAATCGGAGTCCCAGCAGAATCGTCCATCATCAATACTAATTGCATACTCTGCTTGATCTTTTGGAACATGCTCAGTGGCATCATGCTGAATTTCACCTTCCTGAAGGAAGGAAGCAACTCTATCTGCTGAAACTTTTCCCTGTGCAATCACAGAGAGCAGGTCAGGTAGATTGAATATGGGGTCCTGCAACATTCGGAAGGTGGCCAATGCTGATAGGACTCTTCCTGCTGTGAGTTGGATTCCCATTAGCATACATGCACCAAACGTGACCACAGAGATAAACGTGGGTGATCCCCAGAAGACAAAAGCTGAAATTGCTGAAAGCCTGAGAGACTTCCATAGACAATTATACTCTATTTTCCTCAAGCTTTCTATCTTGTGTAGGAATTGAGTGTCCCATGCTTGGAGTTTTAGTATCTTCATGTTCCGAAGGACTTCTGAAGTGGCTTTCATTCTTTTGTCCTTGGCTTCCATGATCTTAGTCTGGTATCTTTTCTGGAATCTTGTTATGGGTATGTTGCAAGCCATCACTGCTAAAGTTGCAGTTAATGCTGCCATTGACCCCAAACCTAGAGTTGTATGTAGAATGTAGATTGCTAAGGTAATTTGTACAGGCAACATCCATATATAGTTCAAGTACCAGATGAAATCTGTAATTCGTTGGATATCTACACTCATGTAGTTGATTATCTCTCCACTGGTGTGGCTTTGGCGGGATTGGCTTGACAAGAGTAGGCCCTTCTTGTAAATGTGAGATATCAGGGAGGCTCTAAGACGAAGGCCGAGCTGTCGGGCTCCAAATATCCACTGTCTCTGCGCTATTGTCTCCACTGTCTTTGCACCTAGAAACCCTAATGCAAGAAGGTAGCCACTCTGTAAGCTCCTGGTTTTCTTCTCGGTTAGGAAATTCACGAAGTCATCAATGAGGTAGGGACCAACATATGATGCTGCTGCACTGGTAACTGCGAATAATGCATTAATTGCTGCTTTCTTTCTGATGAACAAAAAGATTGCCTTGTAGATAGAGGGGTTTGCGGTTCTATCTTTCTCCTTAACTTGATTTAGATTCTCATCAAAGGAGGAGGAGAGGAATCCAGCAGAATCCTTGATATAAACATCTGGGATTTCATCCTGTTCAAGAGGTTTCTTGTAACCAACAGCAAACAACGGGGTGAGCCAAGAGAAGGTAATCAGCTGGAGGAGTGTAGCTTTTCCATATGGTGATTCTCTCTTGGTGTCTGAATCTTTATCACTCTTTTCATGGAGAAGTGGGTCGGTGACGCCATTAAATGCATTAAAGACTATGCCTGTCTTCCCTCGAAATGAAATAGCTAGCAGGAATGTGGATGGGAGGAGAGCAAAGAGCTCTGCATAATCTCGTAGCCTAAGATGGCCATGGTTTGTAATTTTGAAGTTGATATCTAAAGATGTGCAGACAATGGACAGCATGAAGCTGCAAAGCCACCATGCTCTTATAATCCAAGGGAACTTGACATACCTTCTACTCGGAAAAATCCTAAAGACTGCAACCAGTGTAATTGCCCATGATATCATTTGCAAGACCTCAGCTGAAAAGACTCGTACTATGGAGTTGCAACTGGTCTCTTGACCATTTAACAGCACCAGTAGCATTGAGATATGGACTCCCAGCAGACAAGTCGAACAAACCATGCTCGCTTTGTAAGAGTTGCTGAACTTCAATCCAATGTGGTAATTCTCCTTGCCTTGATCTGTGGTCTTTGTTCCACCATTGAAAGCTAGGTCTGCGCATTTTCGTAGAAGATGAAGTAACAAGATTCCGAGGAACCCAAGCTGTACACCTATGGTTATGTGCTCCCGCAAACAGGGTGACTGTAGCTGCGGCCAATCCATCCGAGTTAATAGCTTAAGATCTGCACGTATTGTAGAGGGTTAAAACATACTTCCGTAACTAATTGCCTACATTTGTAATGGATTAATTCTTGACGGCCCAGGGCTGTGCTGTCCCTATTACACATGCTCAAATCATTGTATAATTTGCTTAATTCCGTGTAATTAATTTTTCATGGTTACGGTATAGCATATGGGTTTTCTATGGCCTAAAGCTAGAGGCTGCGTCAGGACAATATTCGTGGTCTGACTGTCTGTCAACACTACTGGTCAAAATTAGAACAGGAACGTGGAGAAATTTGTATCCTGGCTGGCCATAAACTTGTAATTGTCCTTAATGTCTTGTAGTGACTACTTTCTACAAATTCCAAACAGTATTCCGAGATTCCTGTCGACCAATTGAGTACTCTGCTTTTGTTTTGTTGAAGTGCACCATTAGCCTACACCGTGCAGTATCTTAGAGGTGTTGGATTCACTATTTTATGCTCTCGTCTGGGTTCGAATCCAAAAACAATAATAATCATAAATGCAATAGTAACAGTGTGAACTGTGATGGCACATCTAAAACTCGATCCAGTAGAGACTTTAGTTTTGGTTCTGCTAAAGCTCGCCGGTGTTCCTAACAATGCATGTTCATGATGAAATTGGAAATAACCAAGTCGTCAATGGTAGAATAATTGGGCAAGAAATGCAGATTGAGATATCGGAAATATTGTATTAATATTAAAGGGTAGATAATTTACTTTAATTACAGAGAGTTGTTTCCAGGCAAAAGCAGCTGATGGAGAAATAATGTAGTTAATGGGAATGATTCAGTCTAATAAATAAAAAAAGACTTCGAAAGAAATAAACATTCAAGTCAGAAATATTGGAGCCACAGCCCACAGGTTAACCACTGAACTTCCAAACCTTATGCCGACAACAAATAAGACCATTAATTAATATTATTCCTCTTTCTCACATAGAAACAATCGTAGCTAGCAGCTGAAAGAACCCAGACGATGCAGCAGCTCATGTTGCACCTTGGGCTGTCCGGCTGGTTGCTTAATTACACAGGCGTGTGTGTATACAGAGAGAAAGAGGAGGAGGATATATCTTTTGAGAAAGAAAAGAAAAGAAAAGAAAAGGAGAGAGCAGAAGGGCTTACTTGCAGCAGCAGCAGCAGCACCTAAATCTAACATGTTGCCCAGAAGCTCAGCTGGTTTTATATATATCTTAATCCTGGCTAGCTTCAGTATAGCAGTAATTCAGACTAGAATAAAAATACGTGTATCAGCTCTTCTCTTCTGTCTGGAGGAGGAGGAGCCCGCTAGAGATAGAGACGCAGGTGCATGGTGTGATTGAAGAGACAAGTTCGAGCTAGTTAGAAAACAAAATTAATCATGTCACTTTTCTTGAGGGGATATCAACCGATGGAGCTAGCTAGACGGGGACCATATTACTGTGAGAATTATTCATAAAGGGATGGGAGAAAGGGAGAGATCAAGCTTTCTTTAAAGATTCCTTCTGATCAGCTGAAGAATAATAAATCTTTGATGGAATGGAATTGTGGGTAGGATCCCGTACGTATACGTCTCTCCCCCATGCGTTGGTCTCTGTGGCAATGCACAGTACTGTGGTCTTTTTGTACATGGCTTAATTTCTTTCGTTGCCAACTAAGTTTCTTAATTTCTAGTCACGCTCACAACAAGTAAATAAAACATTAATTATTATGCTTGACTCTTCACTTAAATTAAGAAGGTAATTACTTGTTATGCTAATCACCATTCTTTCCTCGCAATCTCCCAAGATACTCTTTATTTTGACCGTAGATCTTTCGCAAAATAAACCTTAATTAGGGGTCTTGTAAGAAAAAACATGACTTGATATTCTCATTATTTTGAAACAAACTGGATGTCTAAAGTAATGCAAAAAACTCTCCCTTTCTCATCGCCCTTGAGCCTCCTCACGAAGTGACTCATTCTCTCAACGTACAAACGATCTGAAGAGAGAGAGAGTGTGTGTGTGTGTGTGTAGACGCCACGTGATGATACAGCTGATGAGCTAGCAATAGTTCGGACGGTCGTTTTGGCTCTCGTCTTGTTTGGACTAGGATTCCTTGTCCTTTTCTCGTTTATTGTGGAATTTAGAAGGCATATTCTGAGAAGCAAACAAAACATTGCTGCTGATTTTCCGATAGATAGTCAGTCGTCTAATACTAGCAGAGACAAATTCTTGTTTAATAACAATGGCTTGGTTTTCTTTTATATTTAATTTTTATTTTGATTCTAGCTGCACCGTAGATCATCTACGTGGGTCACTGTAAACTAGTTGTTCTTTCAGCTTTTTAGTGCAGTATTTATGTCTTTAGTGGCAACCCAGTCATGTTCCACCGCGCACTCATCGAGGCAACTCTTCAAATCCTTATAAGTTATAACTATTCTCCTTGAACATTTTGCACTTTGGGCCAAGTATTGATCTAATTAAAACAATAAACAAAATTTCTTAAAAAAAAAAAACTAAATTTAGCAAAGATCAGGAAAAAAAAAATCAAGGCAACTCTTGTTATTTTAAATATAAAGACAAATCCCATAAAAAGAATGTTGGAGGATAAAATCATAAAAAAAAAAAGCTTATAAAAAAAAAAAAGTAAGCTTGAGCGAACC
>Ga0307518_10000610_pt1 | contig 27122 bp, 27 predicted proteins | sample 25_EM_MG_FD_203889 | JGI IMG/M metagenome (GOLD analysis project Ga0307518, IMG submission 203889) | Populus trichocarpa ectomycorrhiza microbial communities from riparian zone in the Pacific Northwest, United States - 25_EM | ecosystem: Host-associated > Plants > Roots > Unclassified | place... | reverse complement strand
AACCCATATCTCCTGCAAATTATCCCCTGCTTTGTAGCAATACAAATTTCAAGGTTTATTTCCTTAAACTTTTGAATGTTTACATGTTTATATCCATTTCTTTAAATAATTGCAAATTAAGTATGCTCTATGTTTGATCAAGGATCCTGACATTGTTGGTCTTTCCTTGTTCATTTGTATCAGAAATTTATCTGTTTTCCTTTCTGTTCTTTCTTCCCCAAAACTCAGTATATCGACTGGAAACCTGTGACCCAATCTATAGATCATTCTCAGGTGTAACAACGTCACGTACTGCTTTATCTATTTATACTAAAATCCTTTGTTTTATTTGTTTTATTTAGTGTAATCCTTTTTTAATCTATTTGGTATCACAGCCTACTGGGATCTGGGCAGTAATATTACTTTAGATTGCAGAAACCCAAGAGAGAAGAGAGACCCTTAGTTAATAGGTGAATGCTACTGAATGGTGTAAGTCCCGTTGAGTGACTAGGACAGTAAATCCATATAACTTGCAGCCTGTTTTCTAATCTATCTCTTCAAACTATGCATTCGGCTTTCTATAGATCTAATTCTATTTCGGCTTCTTCTACATCTGACACCTCTGAGAATAAGAGGATTGTACAAAGTGAAGAAATAACAATTGAGGATTTTACAAAAAATATTGATAATTGGAAAATTCCAAAGATTTCTCAAACACAGATTTATTAAAAATCCAAATATGACATTTTCAAAACAGATTTTACGATCAAAACTGAAGAAAGAGATATTCAGCTTACAAAACATTTTGAGACTATCCAACTCCTCTCCCAAAAATCCCTACAAAAACACCTAGCCAGAAACTACAAATACATTCATGTCGGTCTAGTTCAAGTCGGCATAAAACCACTTACAAAAGAAGGCTTAAATACCTCCATTTTAGCTGTACTCCGAGATGCTAAATTCCACAACTTGCAAGACTCACTCCTAAGTTCCATTGAGTCTAGCCTCTGCAGCGGTCCAATATCTTTTGACTGCTATCCAAACCTTACTATATCCCTCAAAGACAAAAACATCTTACAAAGCATGTTATTACAAATCAAGACCCATAATTACCATATGCTTGAAGGATGTATTCTCGTTGCTCTTATATTCAAAATCCACTACAAAAACACCTTCCTTACCCGTGTCATGCTTAGAGAAGATTCAAACCAGTCTTTTTAGAAAGAAAAATTCCTTGCAGGCTTACCTATTCTCTTAGGAGAAAAGGTCAGAAACAAAATCAAAGATGCCTTTACAACCAAAACCATACCATATGACCAACTTACATACGGTGAACTTGTGAGCTTCACCCAAAAAGAAGGTCTTAAGATTTGCCAGGACCTCAAACTCCAAAAACACTTGAAGTGAGAAATGAAACGTACCACACAAGAACTTGGTAGTTTCTGTCACCAGTTTGACCTTTCTACTAAAAAACCCTCCTGCAGTGGAAACTGCTCAAAACCCAAAAACTATTCAAATGACAAACCTCCTTACAAACGATCAGCCCATAAATACTGAAAATAGTTTTATTCCAAACCAGAACATATATACTACAAAACGCCCTACAAGAAATCTACCAAAGCCCATAAGCCTTTCCATTCAAAGCCCAAACCAAAATTTGACCTAAAAAACATTACCTGTTACAAATGCAACCAGAAAGCACATACGTCCCGTTTTTGCAAAATCAATACCAAACTCCATGAGCTTCAAATAGATGAAGAAACCATCAACCAGATATAAAACCTATATATTGAAACCATAGATACAGACCCCTCTCCTTCAGACACTTCTGAAGAAGAATTTCAAATTGATGAAATACCAACTTCCAATGCTACTTCAGATACCTCTACAAATTCCAAACAAATTAGTGTCTTAACCCAAGACCAAGAATTCATCCTTGAGGCTATCAAAAGACTTGATGATCCTCAGCTCCAAAAAACCTATTTAGATAAACTGTTGAAAGATTTCAACAAACCAGAACACCTCCATCTAACCCTCCAAACCGCTCTGTATTACCCTCCACCAGTACCAATATCTACGACTTTACAAAGATCCTTAACAAGAAGAAATCCAAAACCTCAGTTACCATCCCACAATTACATTCTGAGATCAAAACCCTTAAATCTGAGTTACAAACCCTAAAACACGCTCAATAGAAAGACTCTGCCATCTTACAAGATCTTCTATCCAAAATTGCGACCTAGTCTGACACTGAGTCTGAACCGGAAGACCAAACTGATGAGTCTGCATTACATCATGCACTTATAAACATTGAGCATATTCCTGATGATTTCTTGAATGTGTTAACCCAAATATCTTCCAAAAAATATTTGATCAAAATTACCTTAGTCTTTTCAGACTATTTCAAACTCGACATTATTGTCTTATTTGACATAGGTGCAGATTTAAATTGCATGAAAGAAGGCGTACTTCCAAAACAATTTTTACAAACTACCTCTGAAAAATCTCTGCTGCTAACAATTCAAAATTGCATATTGCAGGCAAAACCCAAGCCTCTGTTTTCAACAAATGAATTTCTCTTAAAACATTCTTTTTCTTTACAAAAGATATTAATCATACCATCATTCTCGGCACCCCATTCATCGATATGATCACTCCATACAAAGCACATCATGATTGTATTACCTCCAAGATCAATAACATTAAACTTGTTTTCTCATTCTTAGAAAAATCTAAGACTAGAAATTTAAATCTAATTAAAGCATGCTCTATACATACCTATCATATTAAGGCTTTAATTCATGGAAATCAATTCCATTTACATGATTTACAAAACCATGTTTCCTTTTGTCGTATCAACAAACAATTACAAAACTCTATTTTACAAAAGAGAATAATTGATTTACAAAGTACGATTGAACAACAAATCTGTCCAGACTTACCCAATGCCTTCTGGAAAAGAAAACATGTTGTTGATCTTCCTTATGAAGATAATTTTTTAGAAAAATATATACCTACAAAGGCAAGACCTATTCAAATGAATGTTGATCTCGAACAGCATTGCAAACTTGAAATCCTAGATCTCGAGACTAAAGGTCTTATTTAAAAGTCCAGATCACCATGGTCGTGTGCAGCCTTCTATGTGAATAAAAACTCTGATATTGAAAGAGGCACACCAAGACTTGTGATCAACTACAAACCCTTAAATTCTGCTTTAAAATGGATTCAATATCCAATCCCAAACAAAAAAGATTTGTTACAAAAATTACATTCTGCATTTATATTTTCCAAATTTGATATGAAATCCGAATTTTGGCAAATCCAGATTGATCCTAAGGATCGATACAAAACTGCATTTACAGTTCCTTTCGGCCAATACGAATGGAATGTCATGCCTTTTGGATTGAAAAATGCACCTTCTGAATTCCAACGCATTATGAATAATATCTTCAATGCACATTCAAATTCTGTATTGTTTACATTGATGATGTTCTCATTTTTTCCAACTCAATAGATCAGCATTTTAAGCATCTACATATATTCTTTCATACTTCTCAACAAAATGGATTAGTTATTTTCAAATCCAAGATTTCTCTAGTTCAAACTCCTGTCTGTTTCCTAGGCCATTATATCTGCCAAGGTACTGTAACACCTATAGAGCGATCATTATCATTTACAAACAAATTCCCTGTTAAGATCACAGACAAAACCCAATTACAAAGGTTTTTAGGAAGTCTTAACTATGTCCTTAATTACTATCCAAACATTAGTTGTCTTGCCAAGCCTTTACATGATAGGTTAAAGAAAGACTCAGTCCACTGGTCTGACCTTCATACCAGCATAGTCCGACATATCAAACAGCAGGTTCAAACTATTCTGCTTCTCCACTAGCTCCTAAGGTAGTCGCGACTGATACCTCAGACTTGGGTTACCGAGGGATTCTTAAACAAGTCCGAAACAACAAAGAACAAATCCTCCAATATACATCTGCTCATTGGAATGATTGTCAGAAGAACTACTCCACTGTCAAAAAAGAGATTCTTTCAATTGTTCTTTGCATTATAAAATTCCAAAGTGATTTATTAAACCAAAAATTCCTTCTTCCTGTTGATTGCAAATCCGCAAAAGAAGTTTTACAAAAACATGTCCAAAATCTTGCTTCAAAATAAATTGTTGCCCGATGGCAAGCTATTGTAAGCATTTTTTATTTCGACATTACTTACATTAAATGAGATTCAAATTCAATCCCTGATTTCCTAACCCGTGAATTCCTTCAAAACAAATCATGATGCCTCCTAAGGTCAAATCCAAAGATAAGGGGAAAGCTCCTCAAACTCAACATACAAAACCAGAAAGCCCACAACCTCCTCCAAAACTCATGTCTTCAGCCATCCTAGCTGTAAAACCTATTAAATCTTGGTATGATGCAGTCGTTGAAGAAGAAGACATTACAAAACCAACACAGGTACAACCGGACTCAGTCAAACACTAGGTTGGTACCCTTTCCAAATCTCCAAAATTGCTTCTAGCACTACAAAAGGTCTCCCAACAGGCCTCTAGTGACCAAGGGTCACAACCAGGTAGTATTTCCAAACCTATTTCAAAACCACAAGCAGGTTTTCCTTCTCAAAAACCCCTACTTGCTTTACAAACCCCACAACAAAACTTTTTCAAATCCAAATCAAAATACATTTTCAAAACTAATTTTCAAAATATTTTGATCATAGAAGAAGGATTTTATCATGAAAACCCTTCTATTGCAGCTTCTACACTTTTCCCTCCAAATTGGCACTACAAACCATGGGATCTGTGCAAACCCTAATCCTATTATGCCACCATACTTGACATCACCAATTCGGTCAAATTCAAACACTTCAAACTGCATCCAAATCACCCTGAACCTGCATATTCCACATGCATCATCCAAAAGATTATCCATCCTTCAGATTGGGAACATCCTTTACATAAACCAATCTCTTTCCCTATGCATCTCCGTACATCCTTCAAAGAATTCAGTACATCATATACATACTGGGATTACCAACAGGCATGTTTTAATGCCTTCTATCTCCAAAATACAAACCATAGCCATTCCTGGCTTTTTTACTTTCATCATTCCATGACATCTACAAAACTCCCAATTTGGTTTCTTCGATGGTGGGATTACTTTGGTTGTCATGTTGACTTTCTCAAAGACCATCCTCTGGTTGAAAATGGTTACCTTTATTTCAAAAACAATTTTCAACCTACCCCTTTCGAAAGAAAGTTTTCCTCCCTTTTAATTTTCTGTAGAAAATTCTTTGTTCCATGGATGTGTTCATGGTTCTATGATTACAACCTCCAAAATGGACATTCAGTCCTTGTCCGTAAATTCAAAATCAAATGGTGGGATTCTTTTGCAGCTAAATCAAAAAGTTTCAAATTAGTTGTTACAGAATGGTTATAAAAGAATCAAACAGCTCCCATCATTGATCACCATCCTCAATCCAAATTTCTAGCCCGAAAGGCTAAAACAACAGCTCTCCTTGCCTCCACTAAAACTGAGGAAGAATACCTCCAAATAGTGCAAGGCATTATACAAAGCCAAGACCCAAAACAGTCTTGTCCCAATCCAGCTCATCTGACTCGACATCTCCTGCCATTTCCCTTGGAGAAGACAATGAAGATGACTGCTATGGCATTCTACCACCTATCAAAAGGCACTAAAAAAAAGTGTCGGCAGAAAATGTCAAAAATACTTTCGGTGCAGGGTTCCTCCACTTACAAAAAGGTGTCTCGCACTTTCAAAAGGCGCCACCCACTTACAAAAGGTGTTTCCCACTTCTACGAAAGGCATATTATCCTCCTCTATATAAGGAGGCTTCATTCCAATTGAAGAGGCAGAACTGGTTACAACCACAACAAGTTTCTCTGCAAACGAATCATATTATTCCTCTGTACTCATAAACTGTATCATTTTATTCCCTGTTTTGTATTCAAAACTTGTATCAATTCCAAAAGTGTAACTCATATCTCCTGCAAATTATCCCCTGCTTTGTATCAATACAAATTTCAAGGTTTATTTCCTTAGACTTTTGAATCTTTACATGTTTATATTCATTTATGTAAATAATTGCAAATTAAGTATGCTCTGTGTTTGGTCAAGGATCCTGACATTGTTGGTCTTGCCTTGTTCATTCGCATCAGAAATTTATATGTTTTCTTTTCTGTTCTTTCTTCCCCAAAACTCAATATATCGGCTGGAAACCTGTGACCCGATCTATAGATCATTCTCAGGTGTAACAACGCCACGTATTGCTTTATCTATTTATTGTAAAATCCTTTGTTTTATTTGTTTTATTTAGTGTAATCCTTTTTTAATTTATTTGATATCAGAGGCTACTGGGATTACACTAAATAAATAGATTTAAAAAGGATTTTACTATATATATCAAGAATTAGAATTGTTACATAGTACGTGAAGAATGAATCAAACATAGGACGTGGCGTTGTTACACCTAAGAATGATCTTTAGATCGGGTCACAGGTTTCCAGCCGATATACTGAGTTTGGAAAAAGAAACAAATTTCTTATACGAATTAACAAGGCAAGACCAACAATGTCAGGATCCTTGATCAAACACAGAGCATACTTAGTTTTACAGAATATTTAAAGAAATGTAAACATGCATATGTAAAGACGCGAAGGTTTAAATAAATGAACCTTGAAATTTTATATTGCTTCAATACAGGAGATATTTTTTTGAAAGATGGATTACAATTTAATACAGTGTTTTCAAGGGAAATGTAAATTGATACAGTGTTTTGTTTTTAGAAGAATTGAATCTGAAAAAAAATTATTTTCTAAGGATTGAGGGATCTCTTTTTACAGCTGAGTTACCATGGAAGAGGCCAAAATGCCTTTTTGGAAAGCCTGAAGATTCCTCCTGAAGCCATGTGTTATTGCTTTCCATGATCAAGAGATGACAGGTTGGAAATTGCCTATGTTTTTTGTGGGGTTTTCCTTTTGTTGTCTTCTTTCCACCAACAGCTCATTTGTTTGTTTGTAATATTAGGTAATGTTTGTAGAAAAAGCCTAAAACCATGAGCCAACAAAAGTAAAAAGGGACTCAAAACAGTTGAGTCTAAAAGATATTGAAAATGGGCTCAAAACAGGTGAGCCTAAAATTATTATTTTCATATTGTTTGCACCGGAAGATGATTCCTCTTTCTGTCTAAGTGGGAGACACCTTTTGTAAGTGGAGAACACCTTTTGTACAGAAAGTTTGTTTGTCATTTTTTGCCGACAATTTTATTGGGTCTTCAATGCTTTGTAATGGGGGGCAGGATGCCAAAGCAGTCATCTTCGTTATCATTTCCAAGGGAATATGATGGAGATGATGAATCGGAGGAGTTGGATTTAGACAGCACTGTTTTGGGTTCTTGACTTTGTATGATGCCTTGCATAATATTGAGGTATTCTTCCTCAGATTTTGCAGAGGCAATGAGAGCTACAGTATGGACTTTACGAGCCATAAATTTGGACTAAGGATGGTGGTCAATAATATGGACGGATTGATTCTTTTGTTACCATTCTGTTACAGCTAGTTTTAAACTTTTAGACTCTGCTGCAAAGGAATCCCACCATTTAATTTTGAATTTTCGGACAAGAACTGGATGCCCTTGCTGGAGATTGTAATGGAAAAACCATGAACATACCCATGGAACAAAGAATTTTGTACAGAAAATCAAAAGGGAAGAAAACTTTCGTTCGAAAGGAGGAGGTTGAAAATTTTCCTTAAAATAGAGGCAACCATTTTCAACCAGGGGGTGGTCCTTAAGGAAGTCAATTTGGCAACCAAAGTAATCCCATCATTGAAGAAACTAGAGTGGAAGCTTTGTAGTAGTCATGGAATTATGAAAGTAAAAAAGCCAGGAATGGTTGTGTTTGGAGTTTTAGAGGAAAAAAGCATTGAACCATGCCTGTTGGTAGTCCCAGTATGTATAGGAAAGGTTGTTGTTTTGGAATGATGTACGGAGGTGTATAGGAAAAGGAACTGGTTTGTTGAGGGGTTGTTTCCAGTCTGAATGATGGATGATGTTGTGGATAATGCATGTAGAGTATGCAGGTTCAGGGTGGTCTGGATGTAATTTGAAATGTTTGAATTTTACTGAATTGGTTATTTCAAGAATAATAGAATAATAGGATTGGGGTTTTGTAATATCCCAAGGTTTGTAGTGCTAGTTTGAAGGAAAAAGTTTGGAAGTAGCGATGGAAGGATTTTCATGGTAAAAACCTTCTTCCATAGTTAAAATGTTTTGAAAGTGAGTTATAAAAATATATTGTTATTTTGATTTGGAAATATGTGTTTTTTGACTTTGTAAGGCAAGCAGGGGATTTTGGGAGGAAAACCCTGCTTGTGGTTTTGAAAGTGTTTTAGAAATACTACATGTTTGTGACTCTTAGTCACTGGAGGCCTGTTGAGAGACTTTTTGTAATGCCAAAAGTAATTCTGGTGATTTTAAAAGGGTATCAACCCAATGTTGGATTTTATATGTATGTATTTGGGATTGTTTTGTAGCTTATTTGTCTTCTTCTACTACTGCTTCATACCAGGATTTGATTGGTTTTGCAGATAAGATGGCTAAAGCTATGAATTTTAAAGAGGGTTTTGGGCTGTCTGGTTTTGTAGGTTGGATTTATGGGGCTTTCCCCTTATCTTTTTCCGAGTCTTTGGAGGCATTAGGACCTGTTTTAAAGGAATTCTCAGGTTAGGAAGTCAGGGATGGAATTTGAATCTCCTTTAATGTATTCAATGTCAAAATAAAAAATGCTTAAAATAGCTTGCCAACGGGCAAAAATCTATTTTAAAGCTAAATTTTGAACATCTTTTTGGAGAAATTCTTTTGCAGATTTTCAATCAACACGTAAAAGAAATTTTTGGTTTAATAAATCACTTTGAAATTTTGTAATACAGAGAACAATTGAAAGAATCTTTTTTTATATAGTGAAGTAGTTCTTTTGACAATCATTCCAATGAGCAGATGTATACTGAAGGATTTGCTCTTTATTGTTTTGGACTTGTTTCAAGATCCCCCCGTAACCTAAATCTGAGGCATCAGTTTAGACTATTTTAGGAGCTAAAGGGTTAGCTAAATGGAGAAGTGGGATGGTCTGTACTTGTTTTTTAATTTGGCGGACAAGGTTCGTATGAGTATCAGACCACGGACTAGGGTTAGTTTTTAACCTGTCATGTAGAGGTTTGGCAAGACGGCTAATGTTGGGAAAGTAGTCAAGAACATAATTAAGGCTACCTAGAAACCTTTGTAGTCGGGTTTTATCAGTAATCTTATCAGGGAATTTGGTTGTAAAAGATAAAGATCTCTTTATTAGTGTTACAGTACCTTGACAAATATAATGTTCGAGGAAACGAACACGAGTTTGAAAGAGAGAAATTTTTTATTTGAAAACAACTAATCCATTTTGTTTCACAATATAAAAAAATGTATGGAGATGTTTGAAATGTTGATCGATAGAATGAGAGAAAATGAGTACATCATCAATGTAAACAATGCAGAATTTGGAATGTACATTAAAAATATCATTCATGATGCGCTAGAATTCTGAAGGGGTATTTTTTAAGCCAAAAGGCATAACGTTCCACTCATACTAGCCAAAAGGAACAATAAATGCAGTTTTGTAACGATCTTTGGGATTAATTTGGATTTGCCAAAATCCGAACTTCATATCAAATTTAGAAAATATAAAAGCATAATGCAGTTTTTGTAATAAATCTTTTTTATTTGGAATAGGATACCTAATCCATTTTAAAGCTGAATTTAATGGTTTGTAATTAATAACTAATCTTGGTGTGCCCCTTTCAATTTCAGAGTTTTTATTCACATAAAAAGGCTGCACACGACCATGGTGATCTGGATTTTTGGATCAGACCTTTGGACTCTAGATCCTGGATCTCAAGTCAGCAATGTTGTTCCAAATTAGTATTCATTTGTATAGGTCTTGCTTTTGTAGGTATAAGTTTCTCGGAAAAAGTATCTTCATAAGAAAGATCAACATTGTGTTGTTTTCTTTTCCAGAAAGCATTGGGTAAGTCTGAACAGATTACTTGTTCAATCTTACTCTGGAAATCAGCAATTTTCTTTTGTAAATCTGGATTTTGTAATTGTTTTTCACTACAACAAAACAAAACATGGTTTTTTAAATCTTGTAAATGAAACAGTTTTCCATGAATCAATGCATTAATATGGTGAGTATGGATAGAACATGCTTTGATCAAATTTATATTTGTAGTTTTGGATTTTTCTAAAAATGGAAAAATGAGTTTATTATGATTTATTTTGGAAGAGATACAGTCATGATGTGCTTTATATGGTGTGATCATGTCAATGAATGGAGTGCCTAAATGATAGTATGATTGATGTCTTTTGTAACAACAAAAAATGTTTTAAGAGAAATGCCTTTGTTAAAAACAGAGGCTTGAGTTTTGCCTGCAATATGAAGTTTAGAATTGTTAGCAGCAGAGAGTTTTTCAAAGGTAGTTTGTAAAAATCATTTTAGAACTACTCCTTTAATACAATTTAAATCTACTCCTGTATCAAATAAGGCGATAGTGTCTAATTTGAAATCGTATGAAAAGACTAGGGTAATTTTGATTAGATACTTTTTTGAAGATATTTGAGTTAAAACATTTAAGAAATCATCAGGAATGTGTTTAATGTTTGTAAGTGCATGATGCAGTGCATGAGACTCAATGGTTTGATCTTCTGATTCAGACTCAGTATCAGACTGACTTTCTATTTTGGATAGAAGGTGTTGTAGGATGGCTGAGGCTTTTTGTTGAGCTTGTTTTAGGGTTTGTAACTCAGATTTGAGGGTTTTTATCTCATATTGTAATTCAGGGATGGTAGCTGAGGTTTTGGACCTCTTTCGACTGAGGATTTTTATAAGGTCATAGGTATTGGTACTAGTTGTAGGTAAGACAGAATGGTTTTGGGGATTAGAATGGGGTGGTTATGTTTTATTGAAGTTATTCAACAATTTATCTAGATAGGTTTCTTGTAATTGAGGATCATCAAGTCTTTTGATAGCCTTGAGGATAAACTCTTGATCTCTAGTTACGACACTAATTTGTTTGGAGTTTGCTGAAGTGTCTAAACTAGAAATGGAAGTTGCTAATTCATCTATTTGGAATTCTTCTTCAGAAATGTCTGAAGAATTGGGATCAATGTCTGAGGTTTCAATGTAGAGATTTTGTAATTGGTTGATAATATCGTCATCTAATTGGAGTTCATGTAGTTTGGTATTAATTTTACAGAAACGGGACGTATGTCCTTTCTGTCCATATTTGTAACAAGTAATGGTTTTTAGGTCAAATTTTTGTTTGGGCTTAGGAGGGGAAGTTTTATGGGTTTTGGTAAACTTCTTGTAAGGTTTTTTGTAATATGTTTGCTTGGGTTTGGAGTAAAATTATTTCCGATATTTATGGACTGATCTTTTGTAAGGATGTTTGCTATGGTTTGGATAATTTCTGGGTTTGGAGCAGTTACCACTACAATAGGGTTTTTTGGTGGAAAGGTCAAACTGGTGACAGAAACTACCAAGTTCTTGTCTAGTACGTTTTATTTCTCATTTCAGATGTTTGAGGTTTAAGATCTTGGCAGATCTTGAGACCTTCTTTTTGGGTGAAGCTAACAAGTTCACCATATATAAGTTGGTCATATGGAATGGTTTTGGATGTAAAGGTATCTTTAATTTTGTTTCGGACTTTTTCTCCTAAGAGAATTGGCAAACCTGCAAGGAATTTTTATTTTCAAAAGGGTTGGTTTGAGTCTTCTCTAAGCATAACACGAGTAAGGAAAGTATTTTTGTACCACTAAAAGTCACTGAGCTTTTTACACCTAAGGTTAAAAATGAGTTCAGCATTCTTGTCTTTTAGATGGGAAGGATCTCCGATAAAATGTAAGGAAATGGTAAGAATAAGTGTTGACACAACATCTTGAAAGGTGTTTCCTAAAGAATCAAGGATGGGTGTCTGGTCTTCATAGGTTTTGATAGAATTTTAGGATTTGTAAATGGTCTGTTTCAGTGAGATGATAATCCCACCATCCTTTCAACTAGCCGGAGAAACCAGCAATAAGAAGTTCAACTATAGTCTTATTTGGGGTTCTTGTATGGGTTTTGTAAGTGTTATCTGCCATTGTAATTTGTTGGAGGGTATTTAGGATGTTACCCTCCAACAAATTACAATGACAAATAACGCTTACAAAACCCAAACAGGAACCCTAGATAAGGCCATATCTGAATTTCTTATTGCTAGTTTTTCCAGCCAGTTAAAAAGATGGTGAGATTACTATATACCATTTACAAATTCTAAATTCTATCCAAATCTATGAAGATAAAACTTTCTTACTATTTTCTTATATATATATATATATATATATAGAACAAACGACTATGATGAATAATATAAGAGTAAATATTTTGACATACTTGACAGAGGAACACCACGTACAGGCTGCACTGTTGCAACTGGTGAAGTCTGCTCACTGGTTGTATCCAAGGACTGCTATCAGGACTAAAGCTCACGGTGGAGTTGAGAGAAGCTTCCTGGTGTGGAGGTTAGTACGGTGGGAGATGGTGGTTCTCACGGTGCAAAGAAAGAGATGTTGCCGCAGCAGGTGACTGTGTTGTTGGAGTTCACGGTTGCTGTGTGAGGTGACTGGTAGCAAAACTACCCACGGTGGCTGATCTTGGAGGATCTGGTGCTGGGGTGGAGACTGACCAAGGTGAGGAGCTGCTGGTGTGGAGTAGGTATTACTGCTGCTGCTTTGACTGGAAGGGAGAGCCTCTTACTGCTGGAAGAGTAAACTGCTGCTCATGGTTGGAACCAGAAGCTTTTGTGACTGAGAAGAAACTCTTGCTGCTGGAAGGAGGGTGAAGTTGTTGGTCACAGTCTGAGGAGATGCAATCTCTATTATTGCTACTGAAAGGAAGCTACTGATGGAAAGCAGTCTCTGTTACTGGAAGGAGGATGAAGCTAGCCAAGATGACTGAGAAGAGATGCTGGTGAAGCTAGTCACCGTGGCTGAAGGTTGATGCAGAGGAGAAATCACAGTGCTGGATGTTGAAGAGCTGACTGCTAATTTTCCTTGGGTGGGAGAGCAAGGGTCCCTCTGGTTTTTCCTTCTTCCTTTTCTGCAAAGAGAGGTCAGGTTTTTTGTGGTGTCTTTTTTCTGTTGGAATCTTATTATTGGAGAGAGGGTGTTTTTTATTCCTTTCTTTTTTCAAAAAGTGAGTGCTGGACAGTGTGTGCCTGCTGCTCCTAGGGGTGAGCAAAAAAACCGAGAAACCGATTAAACCGAGAAAACCAAGAAAAAAATAATCAAAAAAACCGAACCGTAAAAAAAAACCGACTAAACCGATTAGAATTTTTTAAAAAAATTTCGGTTCGGTTCGGTTTTGGTTTCAGAAACCTAAAACCGGAAAAACCCCAACCGAACCAAACCCGGTTTAAGGGGTACTATAAATACAAAAAAAAACGCGTTATTTTTCTTAACCCTAGCGTCCAAACTCCAGCCGTCCTTCTCCAGTTCTCCTTTCCCCTTAGCCGCTCCCTCAACTCTCACAGATCAGATCGTCCACTTTCACTAACGGATCGTCCACTTTCACTCAAATCAAGTTAATTCATCTTCATCCACAGCCAACCACATCACTCTCCCACACCATCTTCGTCTTCAAACTAGCCAGTCAGAGCTGCGAAGTTATCTCATCTCTCTTTGTAGATCGCAGTCGCTACCAGCAAGCCAAATAAATAAATCTCTCAATCTATCCTCATTCTTTCTCCTCAGAGCTTTTTATCATATCTCTTTTGCTGTTAATCGTTTTGTTACTTCTGTTAGATTCTGTAATTGTTCTCATTTTGCTAAAACAAACCTCAAGAATCTACCTTTTTGCTGTCATTTTAAAAGGGTTTATTTGCCTTTGATTTTGTAATAATGGGTTGTTGTCTGTTGATACTAGTATTGAACATTTGTCTTAGTTAATCAATTTTGAAGCTATTCTGTTGGGTTTAGAAGATTAAAAAGCTAGAAAATTATCTTCTTTTCTTGCTGTAATTTTAGGTGGTCTGCTCAGTTTTAGATTTAGATGTAACGGGTATTTGTAAAACAATATACAGGTTTTCCGGTTTTTCTGTTGAAAAAACCGAACCGAACCGAACCGAAACCGGTCGGTTTGACCCGGTTCCGGTTCGGGTCCGGTTTGAATTTTTTAGTTTTTCAAAATTTTATTTTGGTTATTTTTTTAGATAAAAACCGAACCGAACCGAAAATGCTCACCCCTAGCTGCTCCCTGATATCTCCCCCTGACCTATTTATAGGTAAAATGATGGTTTTTCTTCCTTTTAATATTGCTTCGTTTCCGAGAAACTTGGTGACTAAACAATTTAAAATTATTTTGGTTTTTTTTTCAAATATTTTTTTATTTTAATAATTTAAAAAAAACAATATCTAAAAAAATAAACAATAATTTTAAAATAAGCTTATTAAAAGTTGAATGTCTTAGGAACAAATTTTTGAATTAAATTCCTTTTGAAAAGACATTAAAAATAATTAAAATACATCAAAAATATATTTTTTTGATTTTTTGTTATTTTTTTCTATTTTGAATTTTTTAAAAAACTATTAATAAAATATATATTTTTATATAGTTTATGAAAAAAACAATGTTAATGTCGACTTGACAAAAAAATTAAACAATGATTTTAAAATTAGTGTGTTAAAAGATAAATTTTTGAATTAAATTTTTTTTAAAAGATATTAAATACATTAAAATATATATTTTGAATTTCTTTAAGAAATGAAATAAAAAAGAAATAGATAATAACCTTATTTTATCATAAATTTAATCCTAACAAATTTATAATAATATCAAAAATATAAACTAGAAAAGAATGTAAATAAAATGATAGGTACAAAAAAGTTGTAAATAAAACAATAAAAAATATATAAGATGTGATAAGTAGAAAAAAATGATAAATAGCATATAAAAATGTGAATAAATTTTAGGAATAAATTGGATATACATGACTCATTTGTTTCTGGTTATTGAATAATCTATTTATAATATTACAGAGATAGAATTTTATTAGTTTACTTGAAAACTAATAATAAATAATTATTGTTTTTAATTATTCAAATGATTTATTTTTTATATAAACAATATCAAAGTAAATATATTTACATAATATTAGCTAGAAATATCTTAAGTTTTGATTTTAATATAAATATAGTAAGATTTCTTTATATATGTATATGTGTGTGTGTGTGTAAATAATTCGGCCTATCTTCCCATTTGAGATATCGAAGAAGGATGGAAGGTTGGGGAAAGTATTGTGAGATTTTATTGGGCTTAGAGGAGCTAAATTGTAAAACACATTATGAAGAGGACTAATTTGTAATAATCCCTAAAATAAATTTCATATTATACTTTAAAAGGTCACGCACACACAAGAATCACAAACAAAGTTTCCCCAGAACTCTCTCTCTCTCAATTGTTAAAGCTTCGATCTTTTGATACAAATTTTACTAATGTCTTACTCCGATAATAACTCGGACCCGAATCAACCCAAACCGGGTACCCGTCTCTACAACCCCTATCAGGATCTCCACTTACCCTCCCAGACACTCTACCATCTCCCCACCTCGCCCGAATATCTCTTTACCGAGGAATCCCTCCACCAACGCCGCTCTTGGGGCGAAAACCTTACCTTCTACACCGGCTCCGCCTACCTCTCCGCTTCCATTGCTGGCGGCGCCGCCGGATTCTTCTCCGCTTTCCGATCCTTCGAGCCCACCGATACCCTCAAGCTTAAGGTCAACAGGATCCTCAACTCCTCCGGTCATTCAGGTCGGGTCTGGGGTAACCGGGTCGGAGTTGTGGGTTTGATTTACGCCGGGATGGAGAGTGGCATCGTAGCGATCACCGATAGGGACGATGTGTGGAGTAGCGTGGCTGCTGGGCTTGGAACTGGGGCGGTTTGTAGGGCGGCCAGGGGGGTTAGGTCGGCGGCGGTGGCAGGTGCGCTTGGTGGGTTGGCGGCTGGTGCGGTGGTGGCTGGGAAGCAGGCGTTGAAGAGGTATGCAATGATTTGAAGGAAAGAGTGAGAGAGAGAGAGAGACCAAATTGAAAAGGATGATAAAAAAGTGAGTTTTTAGTTTTTTTATTATTATTATTGAGTTGTATTTGTTTCATTTTTTATAATGAATCTGTTGTTAGTGATTACAATGATCAAAAAAGACTTGTTGGAATCAAAAAATTCAAAGTAATTTGTTAGCATAATCATGCTGAAGAATGACACTGATGCAACTGGTTCGAAGATGAATATCATTCTATCTTTCTTGTATCTATGGAATGATTGGCTGTTACTGATTTAGATACTTCGCAATTCCTCAGTCACATTGTCTCTTGTGGATTGAACAGAATGGTGGCTTTTCTGCCGGATGAGATTTAGATAACGAGGAGGATGATTTTTCTTGTTTCCTCTATCAACATGGTATTTGCACTTATTTTTTTTATTTACAGGGGTAATTAGTTTCATCTGAAAGCATTAGAAATAGCGTCGAATGATGACATGATGGCTGAGCCCTCCCTATTCTTTTGGTGTTCTAATTTTCCAAATTGTTGCTACTCCAGCTATCTCCAATTTGCCATTAAAGAATCCTCTTCATCCTTTCTCGCTAAACTAAGCTAGAATCTGGATTCAAGTTCTTAAGTGTGCTAGCATTGTTGACTCTGATGATTGTATGATTGGGTTCTGGAAAGAAATGTGATTAGTTTATCCGTGGATTTGAGGAATATTGACAGATTTGCTCCTTCGTTTGATTGTTGGTGTTTGAATTTGTGTCAGCTTCTCCGCTAAGAATTGCTTGGGTTTCTGGATGTGGATTCTGGTTAAATGTCTTATCAATCTCATTCTGTTCTAGTTGTTGTTATTTAAGCTATCAACCTGAAGCTAGATGTATTCAATGTCTGCTTATTGTGTGGGAAACCCTGGAAGATTGAATCATGCCTTCATCATTTGTTCATGTATCAGTGACCTTATAGATAATGTAATACTTTTCTTCCATCACTAATCTACTATTGAAGGAAATAAGGATTTCATTGTACCAAAATCCATACTACAGCGACTAAAGAGGAAGCATCCTTAAACTGTGAGCACCAAAACTATTCTTTCCCGTGTAATATCTCCCTGTTTATTCACCCTAAAAAGAATGTGGTCTAGTAATATCGTCAAAATCCTGGTAATATCTGCAAAATCATTGAATGCTTTGTGACAATGTGACAATGTGACTTTGACATGAACAGAGATATAGTTTGGATAAGAATGCTCTTATTGCCTTGCTTTGTGGTGATGGTTTGGATTTTGAAATACTGTATGTCAGGAAGGTTGTATTAAAACCATATGGCTCCACCAAAATTGATCATGATGTTGATAGTTTCTGGTAGAGGCTTGTTGTTTCTTTCGTTATTTTCTGCATCAATTTTCCCTGCAGACTTTTGAGGTGGTAATATTCCCATGGATTTATTTATTTTGTGTTGGGGGGGAGCCAAATGGATCTCTGCATCAATCTTCCCTGGAGACTTTGTTTCTTTTCAGCAGTCTGCTGTAGCTTTCATTGCAACTTGTATCTGGATCAATTGCTATATGCATGGATTGTGCTCCATAATTGACATGCTTTTCATCAATTGTGAATGGAATCAGGATCCCATTGCTGATGCATGTTAGGCTAACAATGGGCAACCCGCCGAGATGTTCTCTAGGAATGCATCATGATAAGAAATAAAAACATCAAACAATCAGGAATTTTGTAAGAAATGTGAGCAGGTAGTGTGTGGAATGAGCCGCCATGTCTTTCACACAATACAGTGTAGGAGTAACGAGTAGCTGCTTCTTACTTGAATCATTGGCTGTAACCAGAGTTTTGAAGGGCTTCTGTCCGTTACCGCTCTAAAGAAAGGGGAGGTCATTTAAATAGGTAATTTTTAAAGTGCTTTTTATTTAAAAATAATATTAAAATAATATTTTTTTATTTTTAAAAAATTATTTTTAATATCAATGCATTAAAATGATTTGAAAATACTAAAAAAAATTAATTTAAAATAAAAAAATAAAAAAATTAATTAATTTTTTAAGCATTCAAGCAGGGGAGCTTGCTTCCCCGTGGAAATGATGGCGGCTTCTTATGGAACGAGAGCTTTGCATCTACTAGTTTGTATAACATGGATGCTTTGTAAGTTCCTAAGCGAAACAGACTTGTTTGTGCACAAGGTTCAGATGGATAATATCCCAGCTAAAATAATTGGAGTAAACATGAAAGCATTCACTTCCATGGGAATTACAAGTTGGTGACTTTAGTGTCCTGATGGGAAAATCTCGCCTCCAGACTTGGGGAGAAGCAAATTACGATTTCTAAACTGGAAACATGGAAATTTCACTTGATGCTGAAATGAGCTCGTCCAAATCCATGATTATCATAACGAAGCGTTGTCAAACTATATTCTCGAAGACATTTCACCTTGAATGGGTTAAGAGAATGCCGTGCAAAGCCATGTGTTATCAGAATTACAAGGAGTCAGAACCTGAAAGGAAATGCAGGGCAACAGCATACTGTCATCAGCTCCCGGGTTAGAAGAAAAGGAAAACAGAAAACTAGTCATGCTCGTTTTACTACATGTCCATCCACTGATCCACAGGATCGAGCTTCGTTCAACGAGGAACTCGAGTAGCGCCAACTAGATCATTGAATCATTCATCTATTTAAATGTTAAATTTTAGGGGAGGGAGGTCTTGTGCATTACCCGCAAAAAGGGGGGTTATTACCCTCTGCGAGGGCAAAAATTGAGTTTGCAGTTCAAGCCTCAATGCCCCACTTATTCGGTTATTCCACCAAATGTTGTTGCTATAAAGAGTTTCATGGTGATACATAAACGCCAAACAAATAGAACTCAGCAATGACAATTGGGATTACATCAAGTACCTCTGGTGTTAATCACAGCCAAAACAGAGATGACTACTGAAAGAAATGAAGAGAGCAGCCACCGAGTGATCTACAGCAACATTGACTCGGGATTCTCAATGTAGCCTTTGAAAGCTTTTAGCCATTCAGCACCGATTGCACCTGAACAGGACCAGTGGAATCTACAAGGTTATATCATCATAATTCTCAAAGATGATGTTGAATAATGCTAAAGATGTTTGTATGACTAAAGAAGTCAACAGAAGTACATACCATCTATAACACGATGATCACAGCTTAGTGTCACTGACATGAAGGAAGCGAATTTGAAATCATCGTGACCCGAACCAGGGATGACCCTCTTCTCAGCTGCTCAAGGAAAAGGTCAGTGAATTTGGTCTGGAAGTTGTAATTAAATGCCTATAATTTGGTCTGGAAGTAGTAATTAAGTGCCTATCTTACCAGAGCCAACCGCTAGAATGCCTGATTGAGGAGGATTAATGATTGCACAAAATTGTCTGATGCCAAAGGGCCCTCCCAGGTTGGAAACAGTAAATGTGCCTCCCTGAAAAAGGAAAAACACACATTCATAAGCAGTTCATGTGCGATAACCATCCACTAGCAAACTGAACCAAAATCCTGACCTCATAATCTTCTGGTTTCAACCTATTCTCTTTAGCTTTTTGGGCCAAATTCTTCACGTCATCAGAAATCTTGGACAGGCCTTTCTTGTCTGCATCCTGCAGATTTTACAGCATAAGTTCTGGTCACATGACCGATACCTAGAACAAAATCATGAAACTTTTTGCAAAACAAAAAGAACTTTGGACAATTACGCACCTTAATAACTGGGACATATAGTCCATTATCTGTCTGTACTGCTACATTGATATTAACATTATTATACCTGAATTTGAAGAAAAAAGAAATGTCATATTAAATGAGGTATCACAGATTAATCATCAATCTTAAAGAGTATATTAGCCAGTTCTTACTGGCGGATATAGTTATCAGTCCATGAACTATTGCACTGGGGAACTTTCCTCAGAGCCAAAGCAGCAGCCTGTAGTTACAGTGACATGGAATTATTCTCTAACAAAAATTTCAAAACAGGCACAACCAATTAAGATTTTAAAGTCCACAATGATAACAGCATGTGCCAAGGTGATAGTTCAGAAGGGGAAAAACATTGATGCTGTTTTTCACTTTGAAGAATTTCAGGATAATCTCCAATGTGAAGTGTTGGTGCCTTGTAGTTTTAATAAATTGTGTCCTGTCAACAGGCCAGCCAATACAAGGACCAAAGCCATCCATCAGTTTTAGTAGCAGAGTTCCACTGTCAAAGATGAATTGAACTTTTTAAAAGGAAAACCAAACTAAAAGACTCCCTTTTCCACAGTTGACAATCTTCTTCATACTAATATAGCCAAAAGAGCTCACTCTAAGAAATAAAGTTACTTAATCCAACGAGAATACGGCTCCATCTAGATTATGACAGATTTTTAATGTAAAATTTCTGGAATGTGGTCACCTGTCATTTTTCCAAGCAATATAGTAAGCGCATCTATACCAAATGTCATGAAATATACCTTGATTACAAGATCATTTAAAGATATTCGCTTCCCACCTGAAGCTTCTTGTAACAAATTCAGTTGGCTCCGCAAACTGTGTGCAAAAGAATTTTTAGAAATCATAGAACATCATGATGCATTTAAAAGATGGCAGAAACTAACACTAACCTCATAAGTTTGTCAACACATGTATCCACTGTTAAATAATAATGTGGAATAGTTTGCTTTGAGAATAACAAGTTTGAAGCTGTCACCTGTCAAAATGATGCCAAGATTTAGCCTCAAGACAAACTTTGATATTGATGATATGTGGTAGACCAAAAAAAACTGTGTGAGATGTAAATGGTATCAACACTGAATTAGATAATTTGACTTCATGAGTAACTTTCACGCAGAAATGACCAAGAAACAAATTCAAAGTTAAAGAAATCTCATACAAGCTCAATGTGATACGAACATCAAACTGGCAACAAATTGCTGGTGAAAAAGACATGATCACATTTAAAACAGAAAGGTTAACTGTGATTTTTCAGCAAGAAGTTAGGATATCAGCTTGGAACAAAGAAAACGTCGAGTATGCATTTCCAAACCTCGACATCTAACAGAAGTTTTATTGACAAATAGCGCAGACCATTGAAATACTGTTGCTTGCCAAAATATTCCTTAATCCTTACCCATGGGTTTAGGCTAAAAATTGTGGTTCCAAATATTACCTTTCTTATTTGAGAATGAGGGATGTCTACGTAATCTAAAGTAGGAACTGGGGTATCCTTCGTCACCGGCTTTGTTGCTGGAACTTCCTCTCCTCGTGAAGCTACAAAATGGGGGAAATTCTTCATCAACCATGGAAAATTAAGAAATACTCTAAAAGACATGGGGAAAATATTATTCCTCATGCCACTTTTCAACCAGAGACAAATTATTGTAGATTGCCACGGTGTTTTTTTTTTTAGTCCCTCTTTTTTTTTTTTCTAATTACACCCTTAAGACCCAAATTGATGGTCAATTAAAGCACATTTATTAAGGAAGAGCAAGAATAAAAGATAGAGAACTAAAATGAAAAGGCAACAACAAAATATGGTTTTTCTAAACTTGTGGCTAAACATACACATTGCTCCTCCAACTTTTCAAATTATATACTTTTAGTTCCTAGCAATTTATGAAATTCAATTTTAGTTACAAACTTTGTTTTCTTTATTTTTTGGTTCCTGGTTTAAGAGAGGAGAGATAAAGCGGCCGGATTCTGGTGGTAGTGAGAGAGTTTCGGTTGAAACTGCTTATGACCACGAAAACGGGTTATTTCGGTGTTAATAGGTTCTTTTTGATGGGGAGAGTTTATTTAAGGTGTTTGTTTTCCCTTAAACTTTCATAAAATGATAGATCCGAACCCGAAAAGAATTTGGATTTTGGGTTGATTGTGAGTGTTGGAGCTAATTTTTGAGTTGTTAAAGGCTATAGATATATTTTACAAGGTCTTTAGGGTTTTTTTTTTTTTCGGGTCGAAATATGGTTGAAAATGATTTTTTTCTTGGTCTGACACATACTAGCCCGATTTTCTAGCAACCAAAAGTCGCTAGACTTTGAGCAGGGTAGGCAATGCGTTGTCTACCTTGATGATTTTTTCAATGAATTAAGGAGTGGACGACTTGTCACCCACCCCTTAAGAAAAATTTTAAAAATAAAGCTCAGGTGTGTGGGTTGCTCTAGGCCCGCGCGCTCGGGCCTTATTTTGGAGGCTCAAAAGCTCTGAGCCTTCCTAGCTCGAGAGACAAGGCCTTTTTTCTTTTCTTTTCTTTTTAATTTTTATCCATTATAATTGGATTTTTAAAAAAAAATTCTTGCTTATTTTTTTTTCAATTTCATCATTTAATATTTGGTTAATTATTATTTGGGCAACGTAATTTGTTTCATTTTGATTTTTTTTTCCAATTGCCTTGATATTTGATTGGTTCTTAATTTTATAGATGTCTATTTTAGATAAAAAATATATATATATATATATAAAAAGAATTGTTAAACCTAGTTAAGTCATAACCCAGGTCAAGAGTTTGGCTAGTAAACTTCAACTGGATAGGGATCGGGCTTCATAATTTTTTTTGTTGCATAAATAGTTCTTGATTTATTTAATTAGATGTATGCATAAACTTTTCGAATTCTACTTAGGATTTTTTTATATATAAAAACACATTGTAAGAGTCTGTATATATACTTTTTTTATAAAAAAAAAAAATTCAACCCACGGCGAAGCGCGGATTAAATAGCTAGTTCTTCACTGAGGCATGTATATTTTGACTAGAACAGGGGAAAGCATCGTTCATATCACACAATAAACAGCAGCATATAACATGTAGCCACTAAGACCAATCTCATCAAGCATACAAAGTATAATTATCATACCCAAGTAATATTCGATATCAGCCTTCACAATATGGCCATCAGGACCCGTTCCTTTGATGCTTGAGAGCGGTACCTATGTTCATGATAAAGAAAGTGCATCAATAAGTGTCGGTTGAAAGTGGATCAAGATCAATAAATAAATGCCTTGCCATCACTGAACTAAAAAATTCTAGTTATATCACTTCAAATTACTAACATTATGATCTTCAGCCAATTTTCTTGCAAGAGGACTGGAAAAAATGCGATCTCCATTGGGAGCTGCACTGGGCTTGGAAACCTTCGGTTCTGGTGGACTAGCTGGTTTTTCAACCTCCTCCTTCTCAGGTGGGGCATGAGAAGATGCCTCTTTAGCAGAAGTATCACCACTTCCTGATGTTGAAGGACTGTAATCCTTAAATTTTGCAATGTCTTCCCCATCTTCAACAGTAATAGCAATTACCTATATATAATATAGTGAAAAGAATGTTATTGGCAATACATAGTCATATTACAAGCACCAGAGACCTGAATCTGAAACTAAAATGTCTAATTTTAACAAGAGAATTGTAGAATCTGAAAGGTGGGCAACAGACAGCCAAAATGTGTGCAGTCTGCTTGTTTTCATAAATAAGCACCATACTCCCAGAGAAGGGAAGGAAAAACTACAGACACATAAAAAAGAAAGAAGAAGATATAAGCGCACAACTTTGCCTACTGCCAGATAAAGTCAGTACCTCGCCAAGTTTAATTTCTTTTGACCCATCTCCCTTTAATATCTTTGCAAGATAACCTTCTTCCATGCATTCCATCTCAACAGTTGCTTTATCCTTAAAATATTATGTAAAGGGAAAGCATCAATATTCCATGACAAGCAACACAGCTAGAATTGAAAACAAACTGTGCGGGACCCTACAGTTTCAACTTCACAGAGAACTTCACCGGGTGAAATTTTGTCACCCTCCTTCTTCAACCACCTTGCTATGTTACCCTGAAATTTCAGAAAGAATCACTTAGCAGACCAAGCCTCCATTGTTTTCCTATAAGATGAAGAAAGCTGCATGCCTCTGTCATTGTGGGTGAGAGTGAAGGCATTCCAATCTCTTGGTAGGGAGGAAGACCTGAACAAATTTAAAAAATAACCTTAAAGTCAGTTAAGCTAGAAACACATGATGACTATTTAATAACCCTTAGAGAAGCTCTGTCAGAAAAGCAATTTCCGTCTTAACCCATATTTCAGAGTACGAGATTTTGAGGCATTTAACTTTCACGCACAAAGAAGTAAAAGTAAATTTATTCATGTTCCTTTATAGTCTCCAGTTCAAGTCTAGGAAATGAGAGCATTTTGTTTCTTCAATAAATTCATGTTGTTTAAAATAAAATTAAATAAACAGACATACCAACTTCCACATTGAGCCACACAAAATTTTTACACTATTTCTCCACATCTGAATTTTATTTTCCACTCCTAACAAACTTCCTCCACAAATATTCAATAACCATTATTATCTAAGAGCAACTACAGATGAACCACATACATAGCATTCTCCCCTACTCTTGGCAATGCAGTAAAAGAAGAATTTCAACAGAGGATAACCCAATGCAAGGCACATGTCACAGTTTCGCACGAGAGCAAAAGTATTTTGATTCTAAATTTTAAGCGCTGAATAGATTTCAATCATGTTATGCAATGCCACTTGCATAATAGTCAACAATTCAAGCTGGGCTTAAATGGTGGCAAGAAGCCACAATGCATATAAGACATAATTCGTAATCCAGAATAAGAGTTCAGAAAAACAAAAGGAGATCATCAAGCTATGGATGCGAAGAGTAATAAGAAAGCTAGATCAGCAATTCAAACAAAGAAATAAAAAATGAAGGCACAAACTCTACCTGAATCAGATGAAAATCCTCTCTTCCAGTATACCTGTGAACTGATAATGGAAAAGAAGAGAATCAGGTAAAGGGAATCATCAAGATAAAGTTGGACCAGGGAGGGACAAACCTAAGCAATACATACCAAGAAAAATCCTTTGATAATAGTGGTCCAGAAATTGGGTTTCCAACTTTCATTATCATCCTAGAAACATCTTTCCTAGATGCACCAAATGACGTTACCTAAACATCGAGACAAACATCTGTAACTGTTTGCAAAGTGAGACTAACTTTAATTAAAGCAACCTAGATGTTAAAAAAAAAAGTAGGAAGAAATAATTGACCAAGACAAGGGAAGTAGTGTGGAAACTGCAGTAGAAAGGGCTCCAATCAAGTATTACACAGCAAACATGATGATTGTGCGATAGAGGACTACTTACAGCGTGATTAGCAGTGCTTGAATACCTCCTTTTTTCCATAACCTTCCATGCATCTGGCAATAACAAACTTGCCTTAGAACCAATAACAGTCTGCAGTTAATAAGCAGATAAACAATTTGCATTCAAAGTCACCAAACCACATATCTAAGGCGAATAACCATGAACATTAGATGCCAGGCATGGGATGGGCTGGAGATTATTTACCAGCAGAGAGGTGAGAATCATTTGACAACCAACGAGCCAAACTGGCGTGATCATGCCGCATTAAGCTGGAAACCACATTTCTTAACTGTGCAAACCACAAAATTAAATTAAAAAATAAAAACTGAATCCAGAAGTCGAAAATTTAAGAGAAACAGAGGATGCGTGCAATAAATTTTATACAAAGAAATAATAATAATGATAGTCCAGAAATCCAATTACGATTACTATTATTACCGAAACAAAAAAAAAAAAACAATACCTTCTTTGAGTGATTGATTAGGTGAGAAGCATACGCCATGACTACTGCTGGAGCTACGCCAACTTCTTTTTCAGGTTTTTCTTTCTTTCTTGGAATGGCTGGCTGCCTGGCTGAATACAAATCGTGCCTTTTTTTGTTTTTTATCGTCTCATTTTTTAATTTGTGTTTATTATAACTGAGGAGTCAGAAATTATTGACTGGTCGCTGGAACAGTGGAATCATGAAAATAATTGAGGTAACGTTTGAGCTACTGTGAAAATTGATTTTTTAAATGTTGTTTTTTAAAATACATTAAAATAGTAATTTTTTTATTTTTAAAATTTATTTTTAATATTAGTATACAATCTAAAATTATAAAAAAATCATTTAAAATTAAAAAATTAAATTTTTTAAAAACACTTTTTAAACATAAAAATATAAACACTCTAAGTAATTTTTCATCCAAATCTCAATTTATTTTTCTTTTTGAAAAACAATGTACCTTCTATCCAAAATAAACTTTTCTAGCTTACATAATTCTCCTTATTTATGCTATTTTAAAAGAATAAAAGAAAAATCAATTGAGAAATAACATGGAATTATAAACGGGTAAGTTATAAAATAAGAATTAAACATATATATTAATTATTAAATTTAAAAAGAACACTTAAAAAGATTATGTTTTTACCATTCATTACCTCATAAAACATTGCTAATTTCAATAATGTTTTTTTTTGTTTTTTTTTAAATCTATTTTTTATTTTAATGAAGTTGGGAATGAGCTTAATGATTCATTTCGATTTGTTTTTTATATAGTTATCTCAGCCTCTTAACTCGGGTCATAGGTCTAGTGAGTTAACCCGGTCGAGTCAAGTTTTTTTTCTTTTTTTTATTAATTTTTTTTTCAGTTTTATCCTTCAATATTTTATTGATTGGGAATTAGGTTTCATGATTTGTTTTGATTTACTTTTTATGAGGTCATCTTTATTTCATTAGCCAAAACACGGGTTTAACAGCTTAACCTGAATTGGATTGAGTCATTTTTTAGTTCTTTTTTAAAAACAAATTCAGTTTCATCCTTTAATTTTAGGTTGATTGAAAATTATGCTTCAAAATATATTTTGATTTGTTTTTTAAAGGGTATTTAAGCCTCATGACCCGAGTCATGGGTTTGGTAGGTTAACCTGAATTGACTCGAATTGTTTTTCCGGTTTGCTTTTATAAGATTATCTCAATCTTATAATCTGAGTCACGGGTTTTACGTGTTAACCCGAGTTGAACTAGGTTTTTTTTGTTCTTTTTTTAATTGATTTTTTTTCAACTTCATCCCTCAACATTAAATTTGATTAGAAATTGAGTTTTATAATTTGATTTGATTTGCTTTTTATGAGGTTATTCATGTCTCATGACCCGATTCACGGGTTTG
>Ga0307518_10000609_pt1 | contig 27158 bp, 27 predicted proteins | sample 25_EM_MG_FD_203889 | JGI IMG/M metagenome (GOLD analysis project Ga0307518, IMG submission 203889) | Populus trichocarpa ectomycorrhiza microbial communities from riparian zone in the Pacific Northwest, United States - 25_EM | ecosystem: Host-associated > Plants > Roots > Unclassified | place... | reverse complement strand
GTGGTCTCGCGGCGAGTGTGGAGATCGGGGCAGATCAAGGCGCCGACGTGGTTGTCGTCTTGCCTGACGACCGGAAATTCGCTTTTCGGATCAAGTCGGCCGCGTTGATCACAGCGGACAGCCTGCCGGGTCAACTCCGCCGATGGTCGCAGAGGGCATACGGCGATCGGTCGTTCGTGGTCGTGGCGGACAGGATCACCGCGAGCGCGCGGGAGAACCTGAATCAAGCGGGGTTGAGCTGGCTGGACCTGCGAGGACATCTGAGGCTGACAGGGCCGGGTTTGTTCATCGACTCGGATGTTCCTGCGATGGTGAATCCGGATGTCGGGCGGCAGGGGATCACCGGCCAGGTCGGCGTCGAACTCGCTGCTCTGCTGCTGCTCGATCCGGCCGAGAAAGTCGGAGTCAGGGCAGCGGCGAAGATGCTGTCGCGCGCGCCGAGTTCGGTTTCCGAAGCCTTTGCGGCTTTCCGGACCGCAGGACTCGTCGATGAGGACAACATGCCTGCCGTTCCCGACTTGTTCTGGGAACTCGCCGAGACCTGGAAAGCGGAGAGCCGTGACGTGGCAAGCATTCCGATGCCGGGCGAAGGGCGTGACAACGCCGCTCTCCGGCTGGGACTGGATGACGTGGAATCGACCGCCGGATGGGCGTTGACGGACACGAACGCGGCGGCGGCCTACGGGGCACCTGTTTCGATTCGCGCGAGTCACCCGCCTGATTTCTATGTTCCGGACCAAAGCACGCTGCGACGGGCCGTCCAGCTGCTGGGAGCCGCCACGACGCCTTCCTCGCGTGCCGGTCGGGTTCGCGTCGCTCCCGTGCCGATGGTGTGCGCTCGTCGAATCGACGCCGCGGAATGGGCGAACGAAGTGTGGCCGCTGGCGAATCCTCTTTTCGTAGCGCTCGATCTCGCTCAAGATCCGGGACGCGGCAGGGAGATAGTCGACGGCTGGACGCCTGAGAAGGTCGGGACTCGTGTCTGGTGAGCCAGTGGTCGTGGTTCTCGCCGGGAGATCGATGACGCAGATCGTCAGCGCGATACCCGTAGTGGCGGAGCAGACGGGACGCGCGGTGGTGCTTGTGGGCGGTCTTGCGGTCATGTGCCGTCTGACGACGCCGTACCGGGTGACAACCGACCTCGACACAGTCGATCGTCGAGCCGTGAACGAGGCCTCGCAGCTGCAACTCCTCGTGGCGGCCGGTGCGACGCCGAGCGGGCCGGCGGGCGCCTTGGTTCGCACCCCATGGGGTGATGTGCAGGTCGATGTCCTCGAGGTCACCGACGCCGACGTCGACGATCTCCCGGATGACCCGACCGACCGCCTTCATGTCCAATCTCATGCGTGGGCGGCGGCCACGGCGTCCGAGCTCTTGCTCAGTGCGGAAGGGATCCCACCCCTTACGGTGCGAGTTGCCGAGCCGGGTCCCATCATCGCGATGAAACTGCAGTCGATAATGAATCGTGGCGCTGCCAAAGAGGGAACGGATCTCCTGGACATCGTGCGCATCACGCTTGACCGAACCTGCGGGCCGGCGTCGCGAGATCAGCTGGAATCCGCTCAAGCGCAGCTACGCGCCGACGCACTTCTTCATGCTCGACAATGGTTCGATCGTTTTGAAGCCCAATCGCTGAGAAAGATCAGGGCCGTGCCCGAGGGGCGAGATGTGGAGATCGACGACTTGAGGTTGGTCGGCGACCTGCTCGTCGGGGCGCTCGACCGCCGATGAGCCCGCTGTGGGCGTTCACCGGCCAGCCGACGTTGTGCTTCAGCGTCTGATCACACGCCGTAGCGTTCCTGGAGCATCGTCGCGGGTCCCTCGCCGTGCCGCGCCGTATAGGCCGCCACGATCTCCTCCGCCACGTCCTCACCGGCCTGCAACCGGACAAGATAAGGAACCGCCCAGTGCAGCTCGGCGGCGTCGAAGTCCTTCTCCCACAGCGGGTCGAGCCCGGTCCGCGACTCGTCGAGCACGGCGGAGAGCGGGACCTGCCCGCCCGCGTTCACCGGATGCGGGCCCACCGAGATCGAGACGCGGGAAGCGGCGCCCGCCGGGTGCACGGCCACCTCCATGGGGTGCGGGTGGTGGCCGGGCGCCGTGCGTGCGATCACGACGAACCGCAAGGGCCGCCGTTTCGTCTTCTTCATGCGGCCATTCGAGCACGCCGCCACGGGCCGCACCGAGGCCCGGGACGTCAGGGAAGTCCCCGGACTTGCCGCCCGGCGGTTCGGATGAATACGGACAGGGTTTCCTGGCTGCGCTCTTCATGCTGCTTCACGGCGGCGAGATCCGGGGCGCGATGCAGGGCCGCGATCGGTTCGAAGGTGGCGTCGACGAGCCGGAGGATCTCGGAATCGTCGGTGAGCATCTGGATCCTGAGCCGCGCGTGATCGGCCGTCGCCCCGCGCTTGTCGGATTCCGTGTGCGCGGCCTGCAACTCGTCGTCCGGCGCCGAGCGTTGCTTGAGGAACCACTTGGCGATCACGCCTTGCCGCAGTTCGGTCATGGCTTCGGCGAAGGCCACGTAAGCGGCGATCCGTTCTTGCCGAAGCCGCTCCTCACGAGCGGTCCGCTCCGTCCGTCGCGTGTTCAGTAAGCCGAGAAGGTACGTGAGGGTCGAACCGGCCAAGGTTCCGGAGATCGCGACCACGCTGGTCAGCACACCGTTCATGGTCAGGGATCGTAGGATCTCCGCGGCCGCGCAGTGACCGAATCCGACGAGGACGCTGGGCTGTGAAACCGAAGAACTTCCGGACGATGCGCGCACAACCGCGCCCGAAGGAGCGAGCATGTTGGCACGAAAGCGGAAGACCCTGCCCAAGGACTTCCAAGAGATGCTGACCTCGGCGTCGGTGGACGAACTCAAAGCCGTCTTCGGCAAATGCGCGATCGACGCGCGGGGCGGCTATGCCAAGGGGACCGCCATCGGCTTCCCTGAGTGCCCGGACGAGCTCATCGTGTGGCTGAGCGAGCAGGGGCTCGCCGTCGACACCCCGGACAGCTACGGCAGGACACCGCTTCATGCGCGGGCTTCCCGCGGTGCTCCGCAACAGATTCCCTTGCTGCTCTCGCTCGGCGCGGACATCGACGCGGCCGACACCTCCGGGCAAACGCCGCTTCAGTCCGCTGTGGACAGACTGAGGGTCGATACGGCGCGAGCGCTGATCGAGCACGGGGCCTCGACCGAGGTCGTCGACCGGCGCGGCAACACATTGCTGACGCGCTGCCTGATCAGTACGGAAAACGCCTACCTCCGCGAGTCCGCCGAGATCGCGAAGCTGTTGCTCGAACGCGGAGCGAGCATCACGGCCGAGATGCGCCGGAAGGTCGAGCGGATCGGTAGCAATTTCGAGTTCCACCGCGAGACCTTCAATCGCGACTTCCTCGAAGAGACCGACACCGCGCTCAGTGAGCTGTACCGGATGTTCGGGGTCGAGCCGGTCGCCCGGCGATCGAAGCACGACGGTGTTTCGCCGATCGTCGTGCCCGACGGAACCTGGCAGGAGCGGCACAAAGCGCTTTGGGAGCTTCTCGTGCCGTCGAGCGGCGCGGGCGCGACGGTGCAGTGCGAGGCCATCCGCGTCACCGGCCGGATCTCCGACGAGATGTTCCGGAACGGCGGGGCGAACTGGGACCGTGACTATCGCGCGATGGCCGACGCGTTCCCGGGTTTCGTCGCGCAGGGCGAACCTCTCGGCGAAGAAGAACTCCGAGAGGCCAAGGAACTCGCCAAAGAGGTCCGGTCGGGCCGCGGCGCGGACGGCCAGCTCGATCGCTTGAGCGAGCTCGCCGTTGCCTGGGTCGCCAAGAATCCCGCCCCGATCGCCCTGGAGGCGGTGGGCTACACCCGTTGAGGAGTGCCGGGTGTCCCCGACGAGGACACCCGGCGAGGCTCACTTCCGCAGCAGGCTGTACGCGGCGGAACCGATCAGCTCCAGCGAAACCTGAAGCCGCTCAAGGGAAACGTTGTCCTTGATGGTGTCTTCCGGCGTGTGGTACGTCGGCTCCAGCAACGCCGGGCCGGTTTCGCCACGCCAGCTGAAGTTGCCCGAAGCGATCCCGCGTTCGAAGAACGGCACGTGGTCGCTCGAACCGCGCGCCACCGGACCCTTGACCCGCGGGTCGTAGCCCAACCGCTTGGCGGCGGCGTTGACGGCCGCGGTCGTGGCGTTGTCGGCACCGTCGACCGAAAGCAGCCAGTAGGTGACGGCCGGGTCCCAGCTGGTGGCGACCATGTCGTTCTGGAAGCAGCCCGCGATCCGCTTGGCCTCCGGGTCGGACAGGTTCTTGACGTAGTGCCGCGAGCCGATCAGCCCGTACTCCTCCGAACCCCACAGCGCGAACCGCAGCGTCTTGTTCGTCGGCAGATACCGCAGGACGCGCGCCAGCTCCAGGCACAGCACGGTGCCGCTGCCGTCGTCGTTGGCGCCGGGGGAACCGGGGACGCTGTCGTAGTGCGCGGTCACCATGACCACGCCTTCGTCCTTGCCGGGGAACGTGGCGGGCCGCTCGGCGATGACGTTGTACGACGTCAGGTTCTTGTGGTGCGTGGCCGTCGCCTTGACCGTGACCGAGCCCTTGGCGAGCCGTTCGCGCAGGCGCTCCACCTGCACCTGGGCCAGGCCCAGCACCGGGATGGTGACCGGGGTGGCGAGCGTCGGGGAGAAGGCGGACAGCTTGCGGGCCGGGTCGGCGCCGATCCGGCCGAGCAGCACGGCGTCCGCTCCGCGCTGCGCCGCCGTCAGGTACGCGTCGGCCTTGTTCGTCACGGCGGCGATCAGCACGATCTTGCCGGTCAGGTCGTCGGGCAGGGTGCTGCCGTCACCGGCGTCGACGACGACGGCCTCGCGGGTGACGTCCTGCGCGCCCTGCGGCGACGAGCCGGTCTGCCAGCTGTCGCGTCCGATCGTCAGGCCGCCGAGGAACTTGTCGGCGATCGGGAACGGCTGCAGCGTGACCTGGTAGCGCAGGTCGCGAAGCACCTTCGCGATGTAGTCCCTGGCCCGCAGCTCGCCTTCGGTGCCGGCGATCCGGGGACCGATCTTGTCGCTGAGCACCCGCAGGTGCTCCAGCGCCCGCCGCGACCGCACCCGCGCGATCACGGGATAGTCCCCGAAGTCCAGCGACGGCGGGAACTGCGCGCCCGGACGTTGCTGCGTCGCCGCGGCGGCGGTGCCGGGGTTCAGCCCGATCGTCGCCGCGCCCGCCAGTGCCACCGCGCCCGCGAGCACCTCACGTCTGCGCAGACCTGCCATGGAACACCCCTCACTTCTCGAAGAAACTCGTCCGAGTAGCCAATAGCGCGCCGGTCACCGGAGCAACCTCCGATCGTCCCCTTTTTCCGGTTCAGCGCACGGCGACCCGGCGGTAGGCCGCGGAGATGGCGACGACGCCGGAGACGGCCGCGGCGATCACCCCGCCGATCAGCAGCACGGTCCCGACGAAGGGTCCGAAGTCGCCGACGTCGGCGAGCCGTCCCCAGAACGAGCCTTCGAGCAGCGCGCCGACGAGGATGAACACCGGCGCGGCGACGCCGAGGAAGAGGATCCATCGGTACTTGGCGGCCAGCGTCAGCACGAGGATCCCGGTCACGCCGAGGATGAACGGGCCGGGCGGGATGTCCGGGAAACCCGGGACGCCCGAAGCGATCTGGATGATCAGGCCGGCGACGCCGACGAAGAGGAAGAAGGCGTTGGCGACGGCGGCGGTGGAACGGTTCATGGCGAGCTCCTCACTGAGTCTGATGACCTCAGAAGGGTTCCGCTCACACGCGCGAAGCGCGTCAGCCCTGAAGCGGCAATCCTGCCTACGCGAACCCGCGTAGCGCTGCTATCCGAACTGGCGGCGTGGGCGAGGGTAACTTCGAACGGGTGAAGCCGTTGAGTCCCGACATGTTCGCGCCCGGCTGCCCGTCGAACCTGACCCCGTTCCGGATCGGCGACAAATGGGCGGGCCTGGTCGTGCAGTGCCTGGAAGAAGGGCCGCGCCGGTTCTCCGAGCTGCGGGTGCCCTTGAGGGGGGTCACGTCGAAGGTGCTCACGGAGACCCTCAGGGCTCTGGAGCGCGACGGCATGATCACGCGGACGGCGTACGACGAGACGCCGCCGCGGGTGGAGTACGAGCTCACTTCCCTCGGCCGGACGTTGTTCGAGCCGATGGAGGCGTGCCGTAAATGGGCGGCGGAGCACCTTTCGGAGCTCGTCGCCGCCCGCGAGGCCTCCCTGGCTGGCAGCCAGGCGAAGCCTGCCCGTTGAGGGTGGCGGCGGGGCGGGGCCCGGGGTTAACCGAGGAGGCCCAGTACGACGATCGTCAGCAGGGTGATGGCGGCGGCGAAGGTGGTCACCCAGGCGCGCTGGGCGGCGGTGATGGAGGCGTTGTTCACGGCGGTTCCCCGGGGGAGAGAAGCGACAGGTCCGCCGGGAACAGCGCGTTGATCAGGCTCCGCGTTACCTTCGAAGCGCCAGTGTGATCAAGATCACTGACCGTGCTGGTGATGCCGCTCGCGCGCGGTGTACCAGAGCACTCCGGCGGCCGCCGCCACCATCGCGCCGAACGCCGAGAACCCCACCACGATCGCCTGCGTCATCACTCGTCCTTTCTCGTTGTGTCCCTACCGGGGTGACGTCCGAGAAGCGGAGTTGTGGCGCGGTCGTAGCGGACGTCACATGCCGGCGAGTACCCCGTCGATCTGCGACGCAAGCGAGAAGTCCTTCTCCGTCAGCCCTCCGGCGGAGTGCGTGCTGAGCCGGAATGTCACCGTCCGCCAGCGGATGTCGATGTCGGGATGGTGGTCGGCCGCCTCCGCCACTTCGGCCACCTTGTCCACCGCTTCGATCGCCTTGGGGAAGCTCGGCAGCTTCGCCGTCCGCTCGATCGTCACGCCGTCACGGGTCCAGCCGGAGAGCTTGGTCACGGCTTCGTCGGCCTGCTGGTCGTTCAAGATTTCCGCCATGACTCCATGGTGGTACGCCGTCGGCTACGCTGCACGTTTGCCACGGGTCCCCCCTTGAAGAACGCAGGAGGCTAGATGAAACGCGCCCTCCGCACGGTCGTTGCGGCTGGCACGGTGGCCGCCCTCGTCGCGGGCTGCTCGCTCTCCGGGAACACGGGGAACGACCCGCAGGCGCCGGCGACGGTCACGCTCGTGACACACGACTCGTGGCTCGCGCCCCAGGAGGTCCTCGACGCGTTCGAGCGGCAGTCCGGGATCAAGATCTCCGTGCTCAAGCAGGGTGACGCCGGGGCGCTGACCAACAAACTGGTGCTCACCAAGGCGAATCCGATCGGTGACGTCGCGTACGGCATCGACTCGACGTTCGCCTCGCGCGCGCTCACCGAGGGCGTTTTCGAGCAGTACACCAGCCCGGAGGCCGATCGCGGCCCGCAGCGCTACTCCGTCGATCCGGGGCACCGGCTCTCCGCGGTCGACCTCGGCGACGTCTGCGTCAACATCGACACCAGGTACTTCGTGGACAAAGGGATCCCGGAGCCGAAGTCGTTCGCGGATCTGACCGACGCCAAGTACAAGGACCTGATGGTCGCCGAGAGCCCCGCGACGTCGTCGCCCGGGCTGGCGTTCCTGCTCGGCACCGTCGCCCAGTTCGGCGAGCAGGGCTGGCAGGGGTACTGGACGCAGCTGAAGGCCAACGGGCTCAAGACGGTCAGCGGCTGGGAAGAGGCCTACACCAAGGAGTTCTCCGGCTCCTCGGGCAAGGGCCCGCGCCCGATCGTCGTCTCCTACGCCTCCTCGCCCGCCGCCGAGATCGGCGACGACGGCAAGCCGCGGACGAAGGCACTGCTGGACACCTGTTACCGCCAGGTCGAGTACGCGGGTGTGCTGGCGGGCGGCAAACAGGTCGAGAAGGCCCGCAAGGTCGTGGACTTCCTGCTGTCCCAGCAGTTCCAGGTCACCGTGGCGGGCAACATGTACGTGTACCCGGCCCGTCAGGGTGTCGAGCTCCCGCAGGGCTGGGCGCAGGCCGCGCCGCTGCCGCAGCAGCCGAAGACGCTCGAACCGGCCAAGATCCAGGCCGGGCGCGAGCAGTGGATCGCGCAGTGGCGCACGCTACTCGAAGGCTGAGTACGCCCAAGCCGACCTTCCGTGGAGCCGGGCTGGCCGCACTCGCCGTGCTGCCGCTCGGTTTCCTCGTGGTGTTCTTCGCCTGGCCGGTCGCGGCGATCATCGGCAGGGGCTTCGGCTCCGGCGGGGTCGGCACGGCCATCGGCGACCCGCTGACCTGGAAACTCGCCGGGTTCACCGTCGCCAGCGCCGGGGTTTCGACGATCGTCGCGGTGCTGGCGGGCCTGCCGGTCGCGTTCCTGCTCGCGCGGGTGCGGCTGCCGGGGGTGTCGCTGGTCCGGACGCTCGTGCTGGTGCCGTTCGTGCTGCCGACCGTCGTGGTCGGCCTGGCGTTCCGCGCGCTCTGGCCCGACGGCGGGCTGCTGCCGCTGGTGCTGGCCAACGCCTTCTTCAACGTCGCCGTCGTCGCGCGCACGGTTTCCGGGCTGTGGAGCCATCTCGACCCGCGCACGGTGGACGCGGCCCGCGCGCTCGGCGCGTCGCCGTGGCGTGCCTTCCGTTCGGTGACGCTGCCCGCGCTCGCGCCGGCCATCGCGTCCTCGGCCGCGGTGGTCTTTCTGTTCTGCGCCACCAGTTTCGGGGTCGTGCTCATCCTCGGCGGGGCGAAGTACCGCACCCTGGAGACCGAGATCTACCTGCGCACGGTCGAACTGCTCGACCTCTCCGGCGCGGCCGCGTTGTCGCTGGTGCAGTTCGCCGCCGTCGTCGCCGCTCTCGTGGTCGGCGCGCTGGCGAGGCGGCGCCGGGAGAACGCGGTCCGGCTGCGTTCGCGGAGCGAGACCGCGCGGCGCCCGAGGGGCGGCGAGTGGTGGGCGGTGGCCGCCGGGCTCGCGGTGATCGCGCTCCTGATGACGCCGATCGTGGCGTTGCTCCTCGAGTCCGTGTCCACTTCGGACGGTCTGAGCCTCGCCGGGTACGAAGCGCTCGCCGGGCAGGGCTCCCGTGGCGCGCTCCAGGTTTCGGGCTGGGACGCGGCATCGATGTCGCTGCGGACGGCGTTCGACGCGACGACGCTCGCGATGATCGTCGGGGTGCTGGCCTCGGTCGTGCTGGTCGCGTTGCGCCGCACGCCCGGCAGGCTGGCGCGGGGCATGGGCGAGACGATGGACGCCGCGCTGATGCTGCCGCTGGGCGTGTCCGCGGTGACCGTCGGTTTCGGTTATCTCGTCACGCTCGACGCGCTGCCGGGCGACCTGCGGACGTCGCCACTGCTCGTGCCGCTCGCGCAGGCGCTGGTGATCATCCCGCTGATCGTGCGGATGGTGCTGCCGGTGCTGCGGTCGGTCGACGTCCGGCTGCGGCAGGCCGCGTCGACGCTCGGCGCGAGCCCCGGCCGCGTGTGGCGCGAGATCGATCTCCCGCTGACGGCGCGTTCGCTGGTCGCGGCGGCCGGGTTCGGTTACGTGGTCGCGCTCGGCGAGTTCGGCGCGACGAGCTTCCTGGCCAGGCCGGACGCGCCGACGCTGCCGGTCGCCGTCGCGACGCTGATCTCGCGGCCGGGGGAGCTGAACAACCAGATGGCCTACGCGGCCTGCGCGCTGCTCATGATCGTGACCGTGGTGGCGGTGGTGCTGATCGACCGGTTCGGCGCGGTCCGCGGGCAGAATTCGGTAGGGGAGTTCTAGTGTCGCTGTCGGTACGGGACCTGACCGTCCACTATGGATCCTTCGCGGCGGTGAAGGCCGCCAGGCTGGACATCGCCGACGGCGAGGTGCTGGCTTTGCTCGGCCCGTCCGGATCGGGGAAGTCGACGCTGTTACGGGCAATCACCGGGCTGGAGCCGCTGACGTCGGGCACCGTGCGGTGGGACGGCGAGGACCTCGCCGGTGTCCCCGTGCACCGGCGGGAGTTCGGGCTGGTCTTCCAGGACGGGCAGCTGTTCCCGCACAAGGACGTCGCCTCGAACATCGCGTTCGGCCTGCGGATGCACGACGTCCCGCGCGCCGAGCACGCGGACCGCGTCCGTGCGCTGCTGGAGCTGGTCGGGCTCGTCGGCTGCGAGCGGCGAAGGGTGACCGAGCTGTCCGGCGGGCAGGCGCAGCGCGTGGCACTGGCCCGTGCGCTGGCACCGGAGCCGCGGTTGCTGCTGCTGGACGAACCACTGTCCGGTTTGGACGCCGGGCTGCGGGAACAGCTGGCGATCGACCTCGCGGCCCTGCTGCGGCGCAGCAAGATCACCGCGCTCCTGGTCACGCACGATCAGGAGGAGGCGTTCACGCTCGCCGACCGCGTCGCCGTGCTCGAAGACGGCGAGATCCGGCAGGAGGGCGCGGTGCGCCGCGTCTGGCGGCAGCCGGTGGACGAGGGTGTGGCGCGGTTCCTCGGCGTGACCACGTTCGTCGACGGCGAGGCTTCCGGCGGTGTGGTGCGGACTTCGCTCGGTGAGGTCGCGCTGCCCGACGTCGAGGACGGCGCGGTGCGGCTGGGGCTGCGGCCGCACGGGCTCCGTGTGGCTCCGGACGGCGTCGAGGGCGAGGTCGTCGCCGTGGTGCACCGGCGGGAACACGTCCGGCTCGTGGTCGCGCCCGGCGGCGATCCGTCCACTGTGGACGCGGTCGCGCCGGTGACCGCCGACCTGCGCCCGGGTGACACCGTGCGGCTCGCCCTGGACCCGGACGGCGTCGCCCAACTCCGCGTTTAGTCCTCTGGATGCGCGAAGATCAGACGGCGACGAAGCGGATGAGCAGGACCAGGCCGAGGGTCAGGACGGCGCACGCTATCGCGAGCCACGCGTAACCCTCCATCGGCGAGTCGTAGAGCGTGTGCACGGTGCCGTACCGGTTCAGCCTGCGGCCGATCACCCGGATCAGGATCGCGCTGAGCACGAAGCCCGCCACCCAGGCGATATCCGTGATCAGGGTCTTCCCGTCGAAGACCTCCTGGAACACGACGCCGACCTTACCGCGTCTCAAGTCCGTGAAGGCCTTCACGGACTTCCCCCGTCAGCCGTCCCGCGTGGTCAGGCGCGAGTAGGCGATCGAGAGCCCGATGACGATGTAGCAGGCGGCCCGCAGGGCGCCCTCGCCGAGCATCGACGTGTCCAGCGGGTCCATCAGCACCGCGGCCGGAGCCTGCGCCCAATCCTTGTTGAGCAGGAACGGATGCAGCCACGAGACCGCGTCCAGGAAGCCGAGGATGGTGAACACGATCGTCCCCGCCAGCACCGAGGCGACCACCAGCATCGGATGCTCGGTGAACGACGAGATCGCGAGCGCGACCGCGCCGACCGCCCACAGCTGCAGGGTGATCCACAGCGCCACCACCAGAAGCCTGCCCAGCGCGTCCCAGACGCTCAGCGTCGACCCGGTGAGGGTGAACATCGAGTCGGTGCCGCTGATGATCAGCCCGGTCACGAAACCGGTGAACGTCATCGCCAGCACCGCGATCACCGAAACCGTCGCGACGCCGAAGGCCTTGATCGCGAGCAGCTTGCCCCGCCCGACCGGCGCGATCAGCCAGCCGCGCAGGGTGCCGTGCGCCGCCTCGCCGGCGATCGCGTCCGCCCCGGCCATCGCCGAAGCGAGCGGCAGGAGCAGCGCCAGCGTCATGGTCAGCGCCGCGACCGGCAGGATGAACCCGTTGTTCATCGCCGACGCGAGCAGCGCGCCGTCCCCGCCGCCGCCACCGCCGTTGGCTTCCGAGGGATCGACCAGCGTCAGCGCGACCCCGATCACGATCGGGATCAGCGCGAGCAGGCCCAGCACGGCCAGCGTGCGCGGCCGCCGGAAGATCCAGCGCAGTTCGGCGCGATACAACCGGAGCAGGCCGATGCTGTCCCGGCCGGTCCTCGCCGCGGGTGCCGCGGCCAGAGCGTGGGTCACGACTCCCCCTCACCGTCTACAGTGGACTCCGGCTGGGTCAGCCGGGCGAACAGGTCCTCCAGGCCGGTCCGCGCCCGCGCCGCCTCGTGCACGGCCACCCCGGCCGTCACCAGATGACGCAGCACGTCGGGGGCCTCGGCGGCGGTGAGGTCCACCCGGACGCCGTCCGGGGTGAGCCTGCTGCCGATCCTGTTCTCCCGCAACGTCTCCACCGCGAGTTCGGCGTCCGGCGTCCGCACCAGCAGCGCCGCGTTCCCCGACTCCAGTAGCTCCGAGAGCTCGCCCTGGGCGATCACGTTCCCGGACTGGAGCACCGCGACATGCGTGCAGGTCGCCTCGACCTCGGCCAGCAGATGCGACGACACCAGCACGGTGACGCGGTCGGCGTGCAGTTCGGCGATGATCCGCCGGATCTCCCTGGTGCCCGCCGGGTCGAGGCCGTTGGTCGGCTCGTCGAGCACGACCATCCGCCGCGGCACGAGCAGCGCGCTCGCCAGCCCCATCCGCTGCTTCATCCCCAGCGAATACCCCTTGTAGCGCCGGGTGGCGGCGTCGGTCAGGCCGACGCGCTCAAGCGCCGCGTCGACCGCTCCGGGGATCCCGGCCGACGCCAGTCTCGGTTCGGCCGCGGCCACCCGCAGCAGGTTTTCGCGCCCGGAGAGAAAAGGGTGGAAACCCGGCCCTTCGACGAGCGCGCCGACGTCGGGCAGCGCGTGCGCCGCCTCGTCGGGCATCTTCTTGCCGAAGAGTTCGACCTCGCCCTCGGTGGGCCGCACGAGCCCGAGGAGCATCCGGATGGTCGTCGTCTTGCCCGAACCGTTGGGGCCGAGCATCCCCAGCACGGCGCCTTCGGGAACGTCGAGATCGACGTGGTCCACGGCCACCGTGCGGCCGTAGACCTTGCGCAGGCCCCTGGTGCGGGCCGCCATGGGTACCGCCGGAGCGGACGCCTCCTGTGAGGCGTCCGTCCCGGCTTCGAACGTGGTGGTCACTTCGCGGCCAAAGCCTCGAAGAGGACCTGCTCCGGCACCGCGCCGACGGCGTAGCGGCCGTCGTCGGTCAGCACGCCGCTGCCGACCTTGGTGGTCACCAGCCAGCCGCTGCCCCAGGCACCGCTGACCGGCTTGGCGAACCGCGAAAGCAGCGCCTTCGGGTCGACCTGGCGGCCTTCCTCGTCCTTGGCCTGCCCGGCCTTGGCGAGCGCGTCGGCCGGGATCTTGCCGGTGATCGCGGTGTCCCAGCCGTCGCCGACGACCTTGAGGTCGGACTTCGCCTGCTCGGCCAGTTCACGGTCCTTCGGCTCGACCTCGGCGGTCTTCTCGGTCACCTTCGCGCCCTTCGGCGGGGTGAACTCGAAGTTCGACGCGGGCTGGGCCGCGAAGTTGATCTCGCTGAACGAGACCTCCAGCGCCGGGGACGAAGTGCCGTTCGCCAGCACCGTGACGCGCAGCGGCAGGCGGGTCCCCTCGTCGATCGCGACGCGGATCTCGCGCAGGAGCGTCCGCTCGGTCGGCTTCGGGGTCAGCACCAGTTCGTACGCGGACCGGTTCGCCACCGAGGCCGTCCCGCTGACGGCGATCGTGCTGCTCTCGCGCACCTTGCCGAGCAGTTCCGACGCCACCGTCGCCGGGTCGACGTTCTTGCTCTCTTCCTGGTGCTCCTTGGCCAGCCCGTCCGGGATGGTCACCTTCGTGGCCGAGTTGTCCTTGGAGCTGTACTCCCAGACGGTCTGGCCGTTCCGGACGATGGTCTGCTGGCTGGAGCCCTCGGTGAGCGAAACCTTGCTCTTGCCCGCGCCGTCGGTCGAAATCTGCGCCGAGTCGACGTCGAGCGCCGAGACGCCGGGCAGGGTGCTGCCGACCTGCGGCAGGCCGAGGTCGTTGCTGACCTTGACCTTCCCGTCGAACGCCGACGGCTTCGCGTTGAGCGTCGACTGCACCAGTTCTTCGGCGCTGATCTGCGGCAGGACGGGCGCGTCGCCCGCGGTGGCCGGCATCGCGACGACGGCGAGGCCGCCGACGCCGAGCGCCGTACCCACCACCGCCGCGGTGATGGCCTTCCTCTTCGGATCCATGCTGTCTCTCCCTGTTTCCCCGAACCCCAGTGTGCTCGGGTCTTGGCGACAACGCTTCCCCGGAAACGCTGAGATACCACTCAGACTCCGCCTCCGCGGCTGAGATGGCGCTGAGAGGTCGCGCGTGAGCTGGTGAAAGCGTGAATGATGAAGGGCGTGAAACCTCGAGTACTGGTGGTCGACGACGAGCCCGGCGTGCGCAAGGCGTTGCAGCGGGGGCTGCGCGCCGAAGACATGGACGTGGTCACGGCGGCCGACGGGCCCAGCGGCCTGCGGCTCGCGCAGACGGGCTCCTTCGACGTCGTCCTGCTCGACATCATGCTTCCGGGGCTTTCCGGCTACCGCGTGCTCGAACGGCTGCGCGCGCTCGGCGTCACCACGCCGGTGCTGATGATCTCGGCGAAGGACGGCGAGGTCGATCAGGCCGACGGCCTCGACCTCGGCGCCGACGGCTACCTCGTGAAGCCGTTCTCGTTCGTCGTGCTGGTCGCGCAGGTGCGCGCGGTGCTGCGGCGGGCGTCGCCGGACGGGACGCGCGGGCCGCTGCGGATCGGCGCGCTCGAAGTCGACCGGAGCCTGCGGCAGGTCCGCTACGACGGCGTCGACGTGGCGTTCAGCCCCCGCGAGTTCGCGCTGCTGGAGGTGCTGGCCGGTCGGGCCGGGACCGTCGTCACCAAGGACGAGCTGCTGCGCGCCGTCTGGGGCGACGAGCAGGCCGCGACCCGCAACGTCGTCGAGGTCTATGTCGGCTATGTGCGCCGCAAACTCGACGCGGTCGGCGCGGGCGCCCTGGTCAGGACCGTGCGCGGGCACGGATATCTCGCCTCGGATCCGCAGCTCGACGAAGTGATCGCCCCGGCGGGACAGGGGTGATCGGCTCGCCGTCGTGGTGGCGCCGCCGTTCGCTCCAGGTCCGGATCACCCTGCTCGCGGCCACGGTCACGCTCGGCTTCCTGCTCGGCCTGGCGGCGGTCGCCGGGGACAACCTGCAGCCGCTGCTCATCGGCTCCGTCGACGACGAGCTGAGTGCTCAGCTGGAGACCGCGAAGGCCGACGTCTCGGCCGGGCGGACGCCCTCGGGGTCGGCGGTCACCGTGCGCGTCCTCGACACCGCGGGCGGCCCGGTGGACGGCCTGCCGCCGGCGAACCTCGGCCCCACGGACGTCCGCGCGCTGAAGGCGGGCGAATCGATCACGACCGGCGGAGAGCACAGCTGGCGCTGGGCGGGCACCGTCGTCACCGCACCCGACGGTCAGCAACGCCTCGTCGTCGCGGGTGCGGGCTTGGTCGGCTTCGCGACGGCCGTGCACTCCGGTGGGCTGTGGCTGTTCGTGGTCGCGTCCGTGGGTGCGGTGGGCGCGGGGATCGCGACGTGGCTGCTGGTGCGGTTCGCCCTGCGGCCGGTGGCGCGGATGCGCGGTTCGGTGCGGGCGCTCCCGCCGGGGGCGCGGCTGCCGCTGCCGGATTCGCACGACGAACTCCGCGCGCTGGCCGAGGAGTTCAACGCGCTGCTGGCGCGGCAGGAGGAGGGCGCCGACCGGCTCCGGCGGTTCACCGGGGACGCCGCGCACGAGCTCCGCTCGCCGGTCGCGTCGATCCGGGTGCAGGCCGAGGTCGCCGTCGCCAATCCCGATCCCGACCTCTCGCAGGAGACGCTTTCCGACATCCTGGAGGAGGCGGAACGGCTTTCCGCGCTGCTCGACGGGCTGCTGGCGCTGGCGAGGTCGGACGCGGGGGAGGTCCCGCCCGCGGAACCGGTCGAGCTGGTGAGCGAGGTGCGGGCCGCGGTCGCGCGGATGCCCGCCGGCGCGCCCGAGATCCGGGTGAGCGGCACGGTCGGGACGGCCTGGGCGCTGGCCACGCACTCCGAGGTCGAGCTCGTGCTGAGCAACCTGCTGCGCAACGCCTGCCGGTACGCGCGGAACGAGATCGTGGTGTCGGTGCTCGCGGCGCGGTCCACCGTGCGGGTGGTGGTCGACGACGACGGTCCGGGCATCGCCCCTGAGCACCGGGAACGGGTCTTCGACCGCTTCTACCGCGTGTCCGATTCGCGGGCGCGGTCCTCCGGCGGCACCGGGCTGGGACTGGCGATGGTCGCCGAGGCCGTCCGGCGCCGAGGGGGCCGGGTGCGGGTCGGCGAATCACCCGACGGCGGGGCGCGGTTCCAGGTCGTGTGGCAGGCGGCGCGCCCTCAGTAAGGTGACCGCGTGGTGATCGTGGGCGCCGCCATCGTGCGGGACGGACAGTTGCTGGCGCAGCAGCGGGCTTGGCCCGCCGACCACGCCGGGCGATGGGAACTGCCGGGCGGGCGGGTCGAGGACGGCGAAACCGACGAGGCCGCCTTGGCGCGGGAATGCCTGGAGGAACTGGACGTCGCCGTGACGGTCGCGGGCCGGGTCGGCGAAGACGTGCCGCTGCCGAAGGGGAAGGTGCTCCGGATCTACGCCGCTTCGCTGGTCAGCGCGGGGGACGAGCCGCGGGCGGTGGAGCACAAGGACGTCCGGTGGATCTCCGCGCGCGAACTCGACGACCTCGACTGGCTGCCCGCCGACCGGATCCTCCTGCCCGCCCTCCACGCCCTGCTCGAAAGTCCGTGAAGGACTCCTTGAGGGACTCTGGGTCCCTCAAGGAGTCCTTCACGGACCTTCAGCCGGCGCCGATGAGCCGCAGCGCCGACTGCAGCCGGTGCTCACCCCGTTCCGCGGCGCGGACGGCACCCGCCTTGCGCACCTGCTCCAGCTCACCGGGGTCGCGCAGCAGCGCCAGGGCCCGTTCCCGGACCGGCCGCAGCTCCTCGATGAGCGCCTCGGCGACGGCCTCCTTCACCTGGCCGTAGGAGTCGAACCGGTCCGCGAGGACCTCGGGCTTCTCACGGGTGCACGCCGCGAGGATGTCCAGCAGGTTCGCCATCCCCGGCCGGGTCTCCGGCGCGTAGGCGGGCTTCGACCCTCCGTCGGTCTTCGCGCGTTTGACCTTCCGCCGGACCTGGTCGGGCTCGTCGAGGACGAAGATCACCCCGGCCTCTTCCTTCGTCGATTTCGACATCTTCCGCGTCGGCTCGGCGAGGTCCATGACCCGCGCGCCGGCGGGCGGCAGCACCGCCTTCGGCATGGTGAACACGTCGCCGTACGTGGTGTTGAACCGCTTCGCCAGCGTCCTCGCCAGCTCGACGTGCTGCCGCTGGTCCTCGCCGACCGGGACCTCGTCCGCGCCCTGCAGCAGGATGTCGGCCGCCATCAGCACCGGATAGGTCAGCAGGGACAGCCGGACCCCGGCGCGGCCCTTCGACTTCTCCTTGAACTGGATCATCCTGGCGGCCTCGCCGTAGTTGCAGGTGCACTCCAGGACCCAGTTGAGGGCGCCCAGCTCGCGGGCGATGTCGGACTGCACGAACACGCGGTCCGGCTCGATCCCGGCCGCGATCAGCACGGCCAGCTGCTCCGACGCCATCGAGCGCAGTTTCGCCGGATTGTGCGAGTTCGTCATGGCGTGCAGGTCGGAGACGAAGTACAGGTCGTCCGGCCCGCCCTCGTCGGCCCAGCGCCGGATGGCCCCCAGGTGGTTCCCGACGTGGACGTGGCCGGACGGGGTGATCCCGGACAACCTGATCATCTGCCTTCTTCCTTCCGGATTCGGGCCGCCCCAGGGTCCGGGCACGAAAAAGGCCGCCCGGTGGGGCGGCCTGGTGGTGCGCTCGTCTGGTTCAGCGCAGGACTGCGGGGCCGCCGGAGGGCGGCCACCACTGGGCGTTCTGCGCGCGCATGCCGAGGATGCTACCGCACCCCGGAAAACAGCGGCAGATCACTCATTCCGGGCACAGAGCGTCAACACTTCATATCAGCCGGGGCAGTACGTCCGTCATATTGGAGATCCGGGTCTACCTTCATCTCATGTTTGTCGTCCTGCTGACCTACACCGCGCCCATCGAAGAAATCGACTACGTGCTCCCCGATCACGCCGACTGGCTGACCAAACAGTACGAACACGGCAATTTCCTCGCCTCCGGCAGGCGCAACCCGCGCATCGGCGGCGTCATCATCACCAAGCCCATGGCCAGGGGAAAGCTGGACGCGATCCTCGCGACGGACCCCTTCTCGATCAAGCACATGGCCACCTACGAGGTGATCGAGTTCTCGCCGACCCGTACTGCGCCGGAACTTCGGGCGATCAACGAGGCGGTGGTGCACTGACGATCCGCTAAGCGGCCTTCGCGATCTTCGTTTTCGCCTTTTTCAGTGCGAGAACGGGGCATTTGTCGCACCGCGACTTCGACCGGCAGCATTTCTTCTTGACCTTGCCGGACTTCATCCATTTGCGCACGAGCTTGTGCGGGTCGTCGGGTAGTTTCTTGCCCACGCGCGCTCCTTCTCCGACCGGTGTCGGCGACCTCTACACGTTAGGTGAGCCTAACCGATCTGGGGGCGTGGGGCTGCTCACAGTCGGGCTACAGCTATCCTGGTGTGGTCCGCGTATGGCCAAAGTCGGCCAGGCGTGTCTCGAACGCGCGAGCGCGGGCACCACACCCGAACTTGAAACCTTTGGAGCCTTCGCGTGCCCGCAGCCAGCGCCACCGCAGTCGATGCCGGCCGCTCGTCCGGCAAGACCCGGCCCGACCTGCGCAACGTCGCCATCGTCGCACACGTCGACCACGGCAAGACGACCCTCGTCGACGCCATGCTCCGGCAGTCCGGCGCCTTCGAGGAACGCGCCGAACTCGTCGACCGCGTGATGGACTCCGGGGAGCTCGAGCGGGAAAAGGGCATCACCATCCTCGCGAAGAACACCTCCATCCACCGTGAGACCGAGAACGGCCCGGTGACCATCAACGTCATCGACACCCCCGGCCACGCGGACTTCGGCGGCGAGGTCGAGCGCGGACTGGCCATGGTGGACGGTGTCGTCCTGCTGGTCGACGCCAGCGAGGGCCCGCTCCCGCAGACCCGGTTCGTGCTCCGCAAGACCCTGGAGGCCGGCCTGCCGGTGATCCTGGTCGTCAACAAGACCGACCGGCCCGACGCGCGGATCTCCGAGGTCGTCGAGGAGACCCACGACCTCCTGCTCGACCTGGCCGGTGACATCGAGGACGCCGACCTCGACGCGATCCTCGACCTCCCGGTCGTCTTCGCCTCCGCCCGGTCCGGCAAGGCGAGCCTCGAGCAGCCCGCCGACGGCGCGGTGCCCGAGAGCGAGAACCTCGACCCGCTGTTCGAGACCCTGCTGCGTCACGTGCCGCCGCCCTTCGCGGACCGGGAAGGCCCGCTGCGCGCGCTGGTCACCAACCTCGACGCGTCGAACTTCCTCGGCCGCATCGCGCTGATCCGCATCCACTCCGGCAACCTGCGCAAGGGCCAGACCGTGGCGTGGATGCGCGAGGACGGCACCATCCAGAACGTCCGGATCTCCGAACTGCTCGTCACCGAGGCGCTCACCCGCGTCCCGGCGACCGAGGCCAGCGCGGGCGAACTCGTCGCGATCGCGGGCATCCCGGACATCACCATCGGCGACACGCTGGCCGACGTCGAGAACCCCGAGGCGCTGCCCCGGATCGCCGTCGACGAGCCCGCCATCTCGATGACCATCGGTGTCAACACCTCGCCGCTGGCCGGCCGCAGCGGCGGCGACAAGGTCACCGCGCGGCTGGTGAAGGCCCGGCTGGACCAGGAGCTGATCGGTAACGTCAGCATCAAGGTGCTGCCGACCGAGCGCCCCGACACCTGGGAGGTCCAGGGCCGTGGCGAGCTGGCGCTGGCCATCCTCGTCGAGCAGATGCGCCGCGAGGGCTTCGAGCTGACCGTCGGCAAGCCGCAGGTGGTCACCAAGATGATCGACGGCAAGCTGCACGAGCCGTTCGAGCGCCTGTCGATCGACGCCCCGGAGGAGCACCTCGGCGGCATCACCCAGCTCCTCGCCGCCCGCAAGGGCCGCATGGAGCACATGGGCGGGCACGGCACCGGCCGCATCAAGCTCGACTACGTCCTCCCGGCGCGTGGCCTGATCGGCTTCCGCACCGACTTCCTCACCGAGACCCGCGGCACCGGTATCGCGAACCACGTGTTCGAGGGCTACTTCCCGTGGGCGGGGGAGATCCGCACCCGGCACTCCGGTTCGCTGGTCGCCGACCGCTCCGGCCCGATCACCGCGTACGCGATGATCCAGCTGGCCGACCGCGGCACCTTCTTCGTCGAGCCCGGCGCCGAGGTGTACGAGGGCATGGTCGTCGGGGAGAACCCGCGCGCCGAGGACCTCGACATCAACATCACCAAGGAGAAGAAGCTGACGAACATGCGTCAGTCCTCCGCCGACGTGATGGAGACGCTGGCCCGGCCGCGCAAGATGGGCCTGGAAGAGGCGCTGGAGTTCTGCTCCGTCGACGAGTGCGTCGAGGTCGCCCCCGACGTCGTCCGGATCCGCAAGGTCACGCTGGACGTCAACCAGCGCGCCAAGGAGCGCAACAAGATGAAGAACCGCGGCTGACCCGCCACGGCCGCAAGTGACCTCGTGAGTGGCGAGACGGTTCTAACCGTCCTCGCCACTCACGACCCGGATCGGCTCGGTCTGACGCGACCGGTCCCGCCGCGAGACGTCCGGCTGGACACGCGTGTCGTCCACTCAATCACCTGTGTCGTCCATCGGATCACACGTGCCGGCCGGGGCGAAGCCTCCTTATGCCGCATCGGACGCGGCGAAGGGAGCCTTCGGCCCACACGCGACCAGCCCCGGTCTTGACTTGACCAACGCCGAAGGGCGCCTGCTCACTCACCGTGAGTAGGCGCCCTTCGCCGTTTCCGGCCCCAAATGCGGTCACGCACCGTATTCAGTCGAGCGTTCTTCGTTAAAGAAAGGTCCTTTCCGTACAATTCCGGGGAAAGTCGATCCTCCTTTTCGGACGGTGTTCACAACACCGGAACGGCGGCACCGGAACGACGGCGGAGCGGCCGCGCGTGCCGGTTCGCCGAATGCGGATCCGGACCGCCGCGAAACAAAAGATCCCAAATGCGTGCGGACAGGACTCGCGATCGCGATCCTCCCGGTCGTGAATCGTGCGGTGGCGAACATTCCGGCGCGCGTTCCGGAATGTTCCGGGTTGCGGAACCGATTGCCGGAGTATCGCGTTCCGGTGCCGCCGAAAAGCCTCGGCGCGGCAGGAACCCCGAGGGGCTCCCGGACGTCCACCGGAGGAGGACGGCATCCGGTCGGGCAGCGGCCGGGCCGATATGGGAATCTCGCTGCCGAGGCCATGTCCGGCGTGATAGCTCTATGGCGACGGGGCGAGGGACAAACCAGGAGGATCCAGGCGTGCGGTCACGGACCACAGCGGCACCCATGCTGGCGTGCGCGGCGGTGCTCCTCGCCGCCTGCAGCAACACCCCGCCCCCGCCCGTGGTCAGCTCTTCAGCCTCCCCGGTGAGCTCTTCGACGACGAAGACGCCTTCGCAGGTCGTCGTGGGGGTCGACGACGTCCTCGGCGGCTACAACCCCCACAACCTCGCCGACGCGTCCCAGGTGACGTCCGCGCTCTCGCAGCTTCTGCTCCCGTCGGTGTTCCGCCCCAAGGACGACGGCAGCTTCGAGCTGGACAAGAACCTGATGAAGTCCGCCGAGGTCGTCTCGCAGCAGCCGTTCACGGTCGCGTACACGATCCGCCCGGACGCTTCCTGGTCCGACAGCGCGCCGATCGCCGCGGAGGACTTCGCGTACCTCCGCGAGGCGATGCGCGACCAGCCGGGTGTCATCGGCGCCGCCGGCTACCGGCTGATCTCGGACATCCAGTCGCGTGAAGGCGGCAAGCGGGTCGAGGTCACCTTCTCCAAGCCGTACCCGGGCTGGCAGACGCTCTTCGACAACCTCCTGCCCGCCCATCTGCTCAAGGACGCCCCGAACGGGTGGCAGGGCGCGCTGGCGACGGCGTTCCCGGCCGTCGGCGGCCCGTACTCGATCAAGGGTCTCGACACCGCGCGCGGAGAGGTCACGCTGGAGCGCAACGAGCGCTATTGGGAGAAACCCTCCGCCCTCGACCGGATCGTGCTCCGTGCGGCCGATCAGGAGGGCACACTGGCCGCGCTGCGCAGCGGCAACGACCAGTTCGCGATGACCAGGACCGACGGCGTCGGCCTCAAACGGCTCGGCGAACTCGGCTCCGCCGTCCAGCTGCACACGGTCGCGCGCCCCACGGTCGCGCAGATCCTCCTGCGGCCGGTGAGCTCGACGCTGTCGGATCCCAAGGTGCGCGAAGGCGTCACCGCGCTGATCGACCGCGGCAAGCTGATCACCGAGGCGGCCGACGGCGGCCCGTCCGACAAGCTCCGCGCCGACGCCCAGGTCCGCGTCCCGTCGGCCCCCGGTTTCCAGCCGACGATCCCGGCCCCGGGCCCGCCGTCGGCGGCCGACCCGGTCAAGGGCGAGGAACTGCTCAAATCCGCCGGATACACCAAGGAAGCCGGAACCTGGCGGAAGAACGGGAAGAACCTTTCGCTGGTCGTCGCGTCGCCCGCCAAACAGGAGCCGTACGCGACGATCGCCAAGGAACTGACGGCGCAACTGGTGGCCGCGGGGATCGAGGTCAACGCGATCGCGCCGCAGCCGAGGGAGCTGTTCTCGACCCTGCTGGCCATGCCGGTGCTCAACGGGATCCAGCAGACGACACCGGAGGGCGCGGGCAACGTCGGCATCGACATCGCGGTGATCGGCCAGGTCACCGGTGGTGCGGACGTCGCTTCGTCGCTGGCGTCCACCTTCGGCTGCCGCCCCGATCAGCTCGCCGACAAGACCAAGGCCGTCGTCCCCGGCAACCCGCTGGGCTTCTGCGATCCGGCCCTGCAGCCGTCGATCGACGCCGCGCTGACCGGCACCACCCCGGCCGCGGCCGCGCTTTCGGCCCTGGAACCGGAATTGTGGCGTCGGAATGTTGCCATTCCGTTGTTCCAGCTGGCCGATACCCTCGCCATCGGCTCTGGTATTTCCGGAGTAACCGCAGGTCCTCCTATGGTGGGCCCTTTCGGGTCTGCGGTGAACTGGACGAGGGGTCCGAAGTAGCCGTTTCGAGTCCGAGTCCGACCCTGGAGGGTGACCTTTCCCGGCACGTTCGAGTGGCGGACTGATTCCTCAAGGTAACCGATGTATTTCTTGACGTCAGCCGCAAGTTACCCTTTGGTCACGATCGCCCCGGAACTGGTGACTGTTCGTGCATTTCCTTTCTAGCGTGCACCCGCAGTGCGCCAAATGAGTGTCGCTTGGCGTGTCATAGGCTCCGGGCCATCTCACCGGAGCGGTGTGGGGTCCTGTTCCGATCTCAGGAGCCCAGTGCTAGGAGGGCACACTTCATGAGGAAGTCCAAGGCAGTCTCCGCCTGGTCGCTGGTCGCGGCCTCCGCGCTTGTGCTGAGCGCATGCAGCGGTGGCGACAGCGGCAGTACCGACCCGAACGGGTCGTCGACCGATATCAAGAGCATGGCGACCGGCAAGGCGCAGAACGGTGAGAACTTCAAGCTCGCGGACACCAAGGGCTACGAAGGCACCGTCACGGTGGGCATCGACGACGGGTACTCGGGCTACAACAACGACACGCCCGACACCAACACGTCGTACAACACCTACATCCTGACCGCCGTGCTCGCCGGTGCCGACGTGCTCGACGGCAACAACAAGGTGCTGCTGAACAACGACGTGTTCGACTCCTGGGAGGTCACCTCCAAGGCGCCGCAGACCGTCGTCTACAAGATCAAGCCGAACGTCAAGTGGTCGGACAACGAAGCGTTCGACTGCGACGACATGTACCTGTCGTGGCTGGCGCACTCCGGCAAGGCGAAGACCGCCGACGGCAAGCAGGCCTTCCTCGCCGCTTCGACGACCGGCTACCAGCTGATCAACGAGGCGACCTGTAAGGACGACCTGACCTTCGAGACCAAGTACACCGAGCCGTACCTGGACTACAAGGGTCTGTTCAACTCGACCGCGATCATGCCCGCGCACATCGTCGAGAAGAACTCGGGCGTCGCCGACATCACCAAGCTGACCCCGACCAGCGACGCCGCCCAGCTGACCAAGGCGGGCGACTTCTGGACCAACGGGTTCAAGGGCTTCAAGGCCGACGTCATGCCGGCTTCGGGTCCGTACAAGATCACCGCGTTCGACGCCAACCAGAAGGCCGTCACGCTCGAGAAGAACCCGAACTGGATCGGTGGCAAGGGTGGCCCCTCCAAGATCGTCGTGAAGGCGATGGAGGACACCAAGGCCATGGCGACCGCGCTGCAGAACGGTGAGATCGACGTCGCCGCTTCGACCCAGCCCGACGCCACCGCCGCCAACACCATGAAGGGCCTTTCCGCCCAGGGTGTGACCTACGGTTCGGCTTCGCAGCTGACCTTCGAGCACATCGACCTCAACTACAAGCGCATGTTCAAGGACAAGGACCTGCGCAAGGCGTTCTTCGAGGTCGTCAACCGCCAGGAGATCACCGACAAGCTGCTGAAGGAGGTCCAGGCCGACGCGACCCCGCTGAACAGCATCGTGTTCATGCCGGGCGAGCAGGGCTTCAAGGACCTGTACAGCAGCAAGGCCGGTCTGGGCGCCGAGGCCGCGGCCAAGACGCTGACCGACGCCGGCTGGGTCAAGGGTGGCGACGGCATCTTCGCCAAGGGCGGCCAGCGCGCGTCGTTCAAGATCTCGCACAACCAGAACACCCGCCGTCAGCAGACCGTCGAGATCATCATCTCGCAGGCCAAGGCCGCCGGTATCGAGATCACGGACGACCAGGACGCCAACTTCCTGAAGGGTGGCCGTCTCGCGGCCAGCGACTACGACGCCGCGCTCTTCGGCTGGTCCGCCGCTCCGTTCAAGGCCGAGCAGAAGTCGATCTACATCACCCGTGTCGACGACAGCAGCCAGAACTACCAGGGCCTGTCGAACCCGACGATCGACTCGTCCTTCGAGGCGGCCGTGAAGGCCACCGACGAGGCCGTGCAGCTGGAGAACTACCAGAAGGCCGACCAGGCGATCGCGGACGAGTACGCGACGCTGCCGCTGTTCCAGACCCCGTCCATGTGGGCGTTCAAGGGCATCGACCGCACTTACATGCAGTCGTACAACGGTGTCCTGTGGAACGTCGGTGAGTGGGAGCAGAAGAAGTAGGGCCCTTCCGCCCCGCTTTTTCACCACTCGCTTACGCGATCCTGGTGGTACGGGGGCCCGGCCACAAGCCGGGCCCCCGTACCCGCCGGAAGTAGCTGTTGACCGTAGGGTTACCGCCACTACGGTGGACAACCGGGCAGCGGTCCAGCACTTCGGCGACCAGGCCCGGATGAGGAGCAGTTCGTTGAACCTGGTGATCTACATTCTTCGCCGTCTGGCGATATCGATTCCCGTCCTGTTGGTCGGGACTTTCCTGTGTTTCGTCATGGTCGCCGGCACCGGTGACCCGCTCGCCGAGATGAAGAGCAACCCGGCGATGAGCAAGGAAGCCATCGCGCAGATGGCCTCGCAGCTCGGGCTGGACCAGAGCATCGTGCCCCGGTACTTCACTTGGCTCGGCAACTTCGTCACCGGCGACTGGGGCGTGTCCATCGCACAGGGCAACGCGCAGGCCCCGGTGTTCCCGAAGGTCATGGCCGCGTTCGAGGTCACCTTGAAGCTCGTGGTCGGAGCCGAGATCCTCGCGCTCATCCTCGGCGTCCTCGTCGGTGTGGTCGCGGCGGTCAAGCAGTACTCGATCATCGACTACATCGCCACCACCCTGGCGTTCCTGCTGTTCTCGATGCCGATCTTCTGTGTCGCCATCGTGCTCAAGCGCTACGCGATCGAGTTCAACGGCTGGGTGCGCGACCTGGGACTGTCCGATGTGCTCGGTAACCCCTGGATCCGCACCACGAGTCCGGAATCGCTGAATTTCGACGGTCCAGGCGGATTCCTGGCCAGTTACATCGGCGCCTATCTGTTGCCGACACTGTCCATCATGGCCATCAGCTTCGCCGCCTACAGCCGGTTCCAGCGCGCTTCGATGCTGGAGACGCTGAACGCGGACTACGTGCGGACCGCGCGTGCGAAGGGACTCGCCAACGGCCGGGTCATCTTCCGCCACGCCTTCCGGAACGCGCTCATCCCGGTGACCACGCTGTTCTCCGTCAACTTCGGTGCCGTGCTCTCGGGCGCGATCATCACCGAGACGGTGTTCAACTGGAATGGCATGGGCAAGCTGCTCGTCGAAGCCGTGACCAAGAGCGATACGCAGGTGATGATGGGGTGGCTGGTGCTCATCGCCAGCAGCATCATCATCGCCAACCTGATCGCCGACCTGATGTACGGCATCCTGGACCCGAGGATTCGCGTTGGCTGACTTGAACTCCCTTATCGCGGCGGAAGGCTCCAAGTCCGCCGACGGCACGCTCCCGGCCGAGGCGCTGCCCGAGCCCCAGAGTCAGGGCAAGCTGGTCCTGCGCAAGTTCCTGCGGCACAAGCTGGCCATGATCTGCACCGGTGTCCTGCTGCTGCTCGTGCTGACCGTCATCATCATGCCGATCTTCTGGCCGCACAGCTACGAGGACAGCTCCTTCCCCTCCTTCGCCAAGCCCAGCGCGGAATATCCGCTCGGGACGACGCAGGTCGGCAAGGAAATGGTGTCGCAGATCCTGCGCGGCACCCAGTACTCGCTGCTGATCGCGCTCATCGTGTCGCTCGTCGCCACCACCATCGGCACCGTTTTCGGGGCCATGGCGGGGTATCTGCGCGGCTTCACCGACTCGGCGATCTCCCGCGTGACGGACCTGTTCCTGATCGTCCCGCAGATCGCCGCCGCCGCCATCCTGGCGAAGGTGTTCGGCGGTGGTACCTGGTACATCGTCGCGATGGTGCTGGCGGCGTTCGGCTGGATGCCGATCGCCCGTATCGCCAGGGCGGAGTCGATGTCGCTGTCCCAGCGCGAGTTCGTGGACGCCGCCCGCGCGTCCGGTGCCGGGACGTTCCACATCGTGTTCAAGCACCTGGTGCCGAACATGGTCGGCCTCATCACGGTCAACGCGACCCTCGCGATCGCGCAGGCCGTGCTGATCGAGGCGGCACTGTCGTTCATCGGGCTCGGGGTGCAGCTGCCGGACACGTCGCTCGGCCGCGTCATCCTCGAGAACTACGCACAGCTGCAGGCGCGGCCGGCGCTGTTCTTCGGCCCGTTCGTCGTGCTGGTGCTGATCTCA
>Ga0307518_10000607_pt1 | contig 27233 bp, 12 predicted proteins | sample 25_EM_MG_FD_203889 | JGI IMG/M metagenome (GOLD analysis project Ga0307518, IMG submission 203889) | Populus trichocarpa ectomycorrhiza microbial communities from riparian zone in the Pacific Northwest, United States - 25_EM | ecosystem: Host-associated > Plants > Roots > Unclassified | place... | reverse complement strand
ACATTGTATGAGCATTACTATTTCATTGGCTTGCGCTTTCTCGTGAGCTAGATCAAAAAAAAAAAAATTGTAAAAAATAATATTAAAAGTGTGAGTTTTTTTTTAGCAATATCATTAAACAAGTAAAGAAGTAAATTTTGAAATCTTTTAACCCGACTTCTTATCCAGTACGAGTTTCTAATTAAACTGTACCAGAGCTAATCAAAAGTGAATCGATTGATTTTATGAGTTTAAAAACAATTCAGATGACTTGTAAAAGCATGACTTAACTTATATAAAAAAATCAAGTTGAAAGTTATTTTTTAAGTATTGAGACGATGGCATGTTGGATGACCCTGGTTACCCCGCAACTCGGTTCATGGATTTAATTGGGTTTAATAAAAAAAAATTCTTAAACAATTTTTACTTAATTATATGATAAAAAAATAAATGCTTGTAATTTTAAGTATCAACCCTAAAATAGTTGTTTGAAACTGTGATAACCCTAAACAAAGTAGAAAAAACAAAAACCACTTATGAAGTCTATTTCCCAACCAATTCAACATCGAAGGATGAAATGAAAAAAAATATTTAATTATTACCAATATTTATTAAAAGATTAAATTGTCCCTAAGATCACGATTAAACCCTTGAAGTCAAGCTTTAAGAGTGAAAAAAGAAAAAATCTTAGACCCAAGCTAAGTATTGTTTTGCTTCTAAGGGCATTCTAATAATTTAACTTTGTGAAAAATAAGTAAAAGACAATAATAATATCGATCAATGAAAATATATATAATTCACAATAATTGAAGGAGAGTGAGTATGAAAGGTATTGTAAGGAAAAAACCGGTAAATTTACTATTTCAATCAACAGTAATTGATTTGTGCAAATCTTCTAAACATAGGTTAATTTTTCAAATTCACAACCCGAGAAATTAAATATCTGGGTTCAATTAAGAAATTTAATTCTTAACCAATTTAATGTTGAAGATGAAATTGAGAAAGAAGATTCCCAAATTAAAAAAAACAATAAAAAGAATGAGCATTCAATATGAAAGAAAAAGAAAAAATGAACGGGGAGAAATTGAAAAAGAAAACAAATTCAAAAACAATCTTAAATAAAAGAAAAATAGAAATTAAAAGAATGAGGATTAAATATGACAAACTAAAAATTAAAGGACGATGAAATTGAAAACAAAATCAAATTTGAGAAATTAGTTAAAATAAAACAAATAGAAATAAAAAAAAAGGATGAAAAAAAAATAAAAATAACATGAAGGACAAATTTGAAGGGTTAGACATGGATTTTTAGGAGGAAAAAAAAAAGAATGGAAACAAAGGCTTGTAGCGACGCACCAGAGGTCCTTCGACCACACGAGTTGCACGAGGAGGAAAAAAATGTTGAGATGAATCCAATGGTGCAGTGAAATAATGGTTTTGACCACCGGTATCAGTCGCACCCGTCATCCGAAGACACCAAAGTGGCGCACGTGTCCATAGTTTTTTTTTTTTTAATAATACTTCATTGCCCTTGAAACCCAAAATTCATTACAAAAAAATCATTTTAAAATAGCGAATAAACTCCTCTAATCAAGCTTTAGAGAGTTTGAATCCAAAAACAAGAAAGTCATTACCTTGTAGTAAAAATGTGAGTACCAAAAAAGCCCTTAGACCACAGTAAATGTTTTTTTTTTCTTTTAAGGGCAATAAAGTGATTTCATTGTATAAAAATAATGAAAATACCAAGATGCCCCTAAACGATTCTAAAAGACAAATGAGCAAAGGGAAAATACCATTTTACCTGTTAAAAGGCATTCATTATCGGTTTTTTAAGGGGTAAAATTATCAATTCATTATTACAATCCACAATAAACAAAGGCACATGTATAGAAGTTCTCCCATGTATTCTAGCTTTTCCTTTTAATTCTTCGAGCATGTTTGATATTGTGATAGCGATTGTTTTTTAAAATATTTTTTACTTAAAAATTCATCATAATATTTTTTTTATTTTTAATATTAGTACATTAAAATAATTTAAAAATATCCTAAAAAAATTCATATCTTTTAAAAACAACGGTGTATACACGGCACCAGCCACTCTCTTCCTAAGTAATAATTGTTCCGATGGGCCTCTGTCGGTGGTGGCATTGACTGGACATGGTATTGCGGCATCAAGATGTGAAGGTGGAAGAAATTCCATGTGCTGACCCAGAAGCACGTTCATACAGCTTGGTTGAAGAGAAAATGTCTTCTTATGATTGATGCTTGTAGGGTCATCATGGTTTCCTCTTGCCCTTATGCCAGAAAAGCCGTCGATAAGGCCATAGATTAACTCAGGCAAGCTACATTTAACGCCATTGCAGAAAGAAATTAAGCAGCAGGCTTTCTTTTGTCTTCTGTCAAAAGTTACCTGAGAAAGAAACGAAGGCAATGTGAAGACTAAATCCATTTTTCACAGGTTTTCACAACCTGTGAAAAGAGAGAGGAAAAAAGAACAGAAAAATATGATGATTTATACGATCACTTTCAATCGTTGAGTGTAGTGGGCATCTCCTTTCTCTCATGTTCATTCATGACAAAAAAGAAAGGTACCCACTTGTTATTAATGAATTATGATTCCACTCATTGTAAGCCCCCGTTTTCCAAAGCAAGCTGCCGGTCGAATAACAAAATTTATATCCGGTTAAAAGTGTTTTTTGCTCGGAAAAATATTAAAATATTTTTTTTAATTTTAAAAAATTATTTTTGACATCAGCACATTGAAACGATCTGAAAACACAAAAGAATAAATTTTAAACAAAAAAAATTAACTTTTTAAAAAACACGATTTCAACCATGTTCCCAAACACTGCTTTAATTAAAGTAGTGTTTGATTGCTTCGTCGAGACAGAAGAGACGAGAACAATGGAGTTTAAAAATTATAGTAATTCACTCTAAAAATATTTTTAAAATGTATTTATTTTATATCTTCCTCTTTTTTCATCTAACTAAATATATTTTTATCTCTTTTATGATTATTTCTACATTATGTATTTTTAAATAATTATTAAGAAAATTTTGAAGAAAGATCCCTAACTATTCTTTCAAGGAAACATTTTGATGAAAATAAATATTGATGGAAAATATTTGTACTTTTTCTCTATTCTAAATTGTTTTAGGGTGCGATAATGTTATTTTTATATTAATTAATATACTTTGTTAATGTTGATTAAAAATTAAAGAAAAATTAATTACACCATCAAATAAATACTCCTATATCTTTTGGTATTGCGGCCAGCGAGTTACACTGCAACAAAAGCATGATTGATTTTCATTTCCTGCGTATAAAATATTGTGTTGTAATATATTTTAAAAAAATATTTTTTATTTAAAAATATATTAAAATAATATTTTTTATTTTGATATAAACATTTTAAAATTATTAAAAAAAATAATTTCAAAATAAATATATTTTAAAAAAGCATCCACCCTTTAGCGTGATGTTTTTGTTGCGGTGCAATGCAGGTTTCACGGCAGGAACAAAAGTGCACTGGCTGCTGCAGTTGCAGCCAATTAGCAGCGTCCTTCCGTGGGCCCCATTAAATCCTCAAAATCTGAACGGTGATTAAAGAGTACAGAAATCAGGTGTACCAAAAATTGCATATTTTACTGCCACGGATAAACTTTAACCTACTCCATCCCTCAAAAGCATCCCTCTTTCGGCAAAACAAAAAAAAAAAGAAAAAAAAAAACAAACAGAGACGCAGAACCCTTTGGTTGAATCAATAACCAGAGGGGGGCAATTTTTTTCCGGGAAGGAGAGTAAAATCCATCAATCAATTTTCTTATCCAATTAAGTCATGCCATTTTTGAGGTAATCATACCAAACCCATTATTTCTTATCAATTTTTTTAAGAAATTGATTTTATTTTTTTTAATTATGGGTGCAGGATTGATAGTCCTCTCCTTCCTGGATTTAGCTTTTGGCAGCAAAAACCTATCTTTTCACGCTTGTAAATGCGATTGTGTGGACTTCTTCCTCCTTGGATCTGTCATCTCTTTGCATGCATGGGGTAAGCTTTTTGATTCCCTTAATAATACAGGGCGGCCGGCCTGTTATAATTATTTCAGTTTTCGCGAATTTTTTTTTATTGTTATACGTTATAACACATGTTTGTTTACTTTGTTGAGAATTTTTCATTTTTCTTGAAAGTCTTTCAGGAAAATTACATACAAAAAGAACTGTTGAAAACTGTGTTTATTAGTAAAAGCTGAAGCTTTTTACAAATATTGACACTTGATGGGGAAGGGGCACTTCTTCTTCTTCTTTTTTGTATATTTTGGTTTGCCTAGCTTTCTGGGTCACTGGAATACATGGATTTTAAGATGTCTGTGTGGTTTGACTTGTCTTTTTTTTTAAAAAAAAAAAAAGGTTTGGAATCTTAATTATGTTGTTGTGTTTGCTTGTCTTGTAAGCGAGCTTTATGTGGAGTGAACAATAGAAGCATGTATTGGCTTTTCAGATTTGCCATTCTTTCCTTGAAGTAATGGCTAATTGGATATAGTATACACAGGGCTGTTCTTTTGAATAGGATTTGTTTTTTTCTTTTTTTGTAGGAGGTATGTATTCTAGGTGTTCTTTCTTGACTCAAACTGGGAGAAGCTTTGGGAACAAACCTTTTTGTTCATTTGCAGTGTTTTCCGGGACTTATTTTCGTGCTCTTTTGCTTTTGGGGATGGAATCTTTTAAGAGAAAATGCAAGGCTGTTTTCAGTGTGAGGAGATTGTTTCATTGTTTTATTTATCTGTTTCTTCTTCTTCTTTTTAGTATTAGCTGAGAAATGAACTAATGGTTTAATTTGGAATCACGCGATGCTTGTATTATGAGAGTGTTTATATATGTTTAGAAATTTGTACATGTGCCATGTTTAGAACTGTGGTGTGAACTGATTTCATGTCAAGGGCATTTGAGTGGTCAAGTTTGTGTCTTCTCTGATGAATGATTATGTGTTCTGTTTGTTTTGATGGATTAAGTATGTTTCTGAATATTTTTTTTCCCTTTAGCTCCGTCAATAGTTTGTCACAGCCTTGAATTATCCAGAAGATGTATCATATCTCTACATCTATGATTCTTTCCTTTTCTCTTTTTTCTTCTTTTGTTTCTCTAAATGTTCTTCTTTGTTTGGTTGTTTTTTTTTTTTTCAAAAAAGGCACTAGGAAATTATGGTGATGAGAGCTTTCTATCATGGAAGGTTTCTATAAATGCTGAATGTTCTTTTGTATATTTCAAGTTGTTTTGTCGATTCAATTTTGTAGCAAAATATAGGTAATCAGATATGCAATGTCCATGACTCTTTTCAGATACATCGTCTGGCTCTTTTTTTAGAATTTTACCTTGGTTGGTATCTGTGCTCATCATCAGGTGAACAATTAAAATAATTTGATGTCATTGTTCTTTTCCTGCAAATCAATTTGCAACTATTGCACAGTACCCTTTGTATCTTGAGCAGGTCACCCTTTTTTATTGCTGTTTATTATAATAAGCTTTGCTTATGTTTTGAGTGAATTATTGGATGGTTCGTTTGCAAGTCTGAAATTGATTTTTTATTTCTTAGAATAACGTTGAAGGCTATCTTCTTTATTTTGCTTTTGTTGGGGAGGGTATGATTCATTTATATCTTATAGTTCTTTTACATTTCTTCTTTTTCGGTGCTTCAACGGTTTTTTACCTCCACTGGAACATTTGAGCATCAAAGTATTGATAGCTGGTGCTAATCATATCTGCGGTGAAACCTGATTTGTAACAGAGCAGAGGTTGTTTTGGATGCTGTGCTAAACCCCCTACAATTATTGCGATAGATGCGTCATCAAAGGGACTGAGAGTTCAAAAACGATCAGTAAAAAAGTCAAGCAAATCGAACAATTTTTGGAGCACTAGTGCTGGTGATATGGAGAATAGTACAATGCATTCCCAAGGAAGCCTTTCATCAATTAGCACATTAAACCAGCAGCTTGATCCCAGTAATGCTGGAAGCACTAGCAACTCTTCTGAATTTGTTAATCGTGGCAAGTTCAAGTCTTTTGCTGGCTAAATATTTTGCTTAAGTTGATTATTGCCTGCTCTGTGTGTAATGTGCACTTCTGCGGAGTTCTCAATTAACATGCCACTTTAGCCTTTTTTTCCACTTGGAACTTGGCTTAATTGTAACAAGGCTACAGGCTGTTACAGCCTTTATATAAGTTTTGCTGTTCTGTGTGTGTTCAGGAATTTTGCAAGTCTTTTTCTTCTTTCCTTTCATTTCGCCCTTCTCTTTACCAAGGCATCCTTCAAGTGAAGTATCCCAATAACAGAAGCAGTATTGACTGTAGGTCTTCTTCTCTGGAACCAAACAAGGCAGCAATGGCTTGGAAATAAAAAGACTCAGAACAGGAAGCAAGTTCGAGAGCCTACAATAAGGTGAAATATCTTTCTTTGCATTTGATGACCCAGTATGTGAAGCACTAATTTGTTGGCATGGAGCCATTTAAATACCGTGATTTTCTCGCAATTCTTCTTAGTTTGGGCGGTCCATGCTGCAAGTTAATTATATGAAATTTCAAATACTAACATGAGATTTTCCAAGTTTTGACAGTGGCTTGACTTTCAAATTCTTGGTTAATCACATTTTAGATTGTGTCCTCGTGAGGTCTATCTATAGCAAACGCAACAACACCTTTGTGGAATTCAGCCCTTTCAAGAGGAGTAATTTGTCCAACTACAACCCTCGCAACAACATCCTTGTGGAATTTGTTGTCTGCAATTATGTTATGGCATTCGTATTTGCCTTTTGTCAGCTCATGTTTTCTTTACTCTTTATGTTTTGCAGTTGGAATGCCACCTACGAGAGTCTACTTGGGAGTAACAAGCCGTTTGCTCGACCTGTCCCTCTTGCTGTAAGTCCCTTCCCTCTCAGGTTTCTGCTTTATTGTTTGGAAATCTAGTTCACTATTCCCCATTGCTTATTGGATTCAAATGGCAGGAAATGGTGGATTTTCTTGTTGATGTATGGGAGCAGGAAGGCTTGTATGACTGAATAAGCCCAGAAATTTCAATTAATCCATTTTTATTTGTCTTGATTTTCATACAGTTCCTTGGTGCAAATAGATTTATAGGTGCTTGCCTTTTTCTTTTTTTCTAACCTTTAGGGTTGGACAGACAAAAAACTGTAGTGCATTGTACTTTTACCAGTACCAGTTTTCGTAAAACCTATCAAGGCATCATCATTGTAGCAGCACCCTGGCTTTCCATTGGCGAACTTGGGTCCAATTTATAATATTAGTCTTCATCCTTGAATGGCCACCCTCACCCCTGAGGGCTTGTTTGGATTCCTCAATGTCTCCATTGAAAGTAAATCTGTATGCAAGTTTGCATCAAAACTAAAGCAGCCCTCACTGGAATTGCTTGCCACAGGAAAAACTTGAATTGTTTTTGCACATATCTAAAATGAAGCAAAATGCATGTGCCAGTTGATCTTTGTGGTTAATTTTGTATGATCCCTCTAGTTCCAGGTTTACGACCTGCCATTGTTGTGAGGAGGCTCATCTTAGATAGAGATTATGCGCCTGGTGCCAGATAACCCTAGGAGTGATCCAAGTTTGCATAGTATGGCCTAAAAATTGGGCTGAAGACCGCATCAAACTAAAAAGTTATGATTTTCTGTATTCGATTACTCATTTTATTGAAGAAATCCGAAGCCAGGTGTATGTTTGATAATGAATAAATATATATGTTTTGGAATTGATGCCAAAAAACTTGCAAGTCTTCCTGTAGCACCACCTCATCGAAGACCTGCTAGAAAAGGGCCCTGGCTAAATGGCATATTCCCCTCAGAAAAATACAAGAGGGTGACGATGAGCTCAAGTTAGATGGTGGTGATCGGTGGAGTCGTCTTCCTGTAGGTGGGCAAATGTCAATTGTCAAGCATAGGACAAGGTAAGCCGGCATGCCTTAGTTTCGAAGGGATGCTGTAAGGATTACGATTGCTTGCTTTTTTTAGAGAATAATATAAAAAATTTAGAAACTCAACACTTAATCCCATAAAAATAAAAGATTAAGCAAAAGCTAACAATGGTTAACTTAACCAAGAGAAGAAAGTATAGAATATTTATGGAAGGTTGGAGCCGAGATGTGTACAAGAATAGTCAAATGGAGCCGGTACATGCATTTCCAGATTTGCTGAGTTGGTGAGTCCATATAATTCAAGGATTTTGAGCGTGACAAAAATGCTTTTATATTGGCCTCGTGGATTCCATGGGAATGCATATGACAAAATTCAGAGAAAATTATTGTCAAGTGGACGCTTAAGGAAGGGGCAGGCAGGCGGGGAAGAGAGCGTCAACAAAGCCAGGTGCCTGCTTTTATAGGAAGGTATGTACCTATACCTTCTACCGGCTTAGAGCTTGTTTGAAAACGTGGTATAATTTATTTTTTTATTATTTTAATATATTAATATCAAAAATAATTTTTAAAAAATAAAAAAATATATTTAGATATATTTATAGGTGAAAAATATTTTGAATCGTCACCGCTACCACAATTTTAAACACACCCTTAATTAAAAAGACAAAAATGAATCATTTAGTAAGTGGCTCGGTGGTAAGAGCTTGTGAATAAGGGGTTTGCTCCCCCTGTGGTTTCAGGTTCGAACCCAGATGATATCCCTCTAGCCTTGAGAACTGTTAACGATTTTTTAATTAAAATAATATTTTTTATTTGATATTAACGTAATAAGATTATCGAAAATCATTTAAAAAGTTTCCATGCCCATTCTTGACCTCGACATGAATTCAAATATTCTATAGGAAATGTAATGCCTAAATCATATATTTCAGGGGGTGAACCCAAGCCTCATTCTTCCTCTCTCACTTATTATATTGTATAAAATTGTAAATTGCAACCATCTAGGTGGTGGTCCAGTGATAAGAGTTTGGGACCAAGAGGTTTGCTTCCTCTGTGGTCTCAGATTCGAGCCTTGTGGTTACTCATATGATGGCCACTGGAGGTTTACATGGTTTTTAAGTTCAGGGCCCGTGAGATTAGTCAAGGTGCGCGCAAGTTGGCCCGGACACCCACATTAAACTAAAAAAAAAAAATTGCAAATTGCTATTTATAAAAAAGAATTATACATGCACAGGAACATGGGATGCTGGAGTTTCAGCTCTGCCATCAAGATGGCCATACCATGTACATAAATAACTCTTCCTTCCCGGAAACCGGTGGACCGATTATCAACGGTTTGTCTTTGTATTTTTTTAAATATACCCTCTCGTATTTTTATACAGTTTTTTTCCTATTTATAAAATTAATCTTATATATATATATATATATATATTAAAAAAACACCTCTTCCTTATTAGATAATGCATCCACGTTATCGTCATCCTTGTCTTCCACTTTCCCCCAACTGTGCGAATAAATTGGGCATGGAGGTTCTCATCAAGCCTCACAACATGCCTTCGTGTCCATAAACAATTGGATGGTTGAACCAAAACCCCATGGCACAATTACACAATATTCCCTCCCAGCCAGAAATATTAGTTTGGCATGGAAAATTATAATCTAAGAAATATGGGCTTTGTTTTTGAAAAAAAAATAAAATAAAAGGAATATTTTCATATTCCAGCCAAATGCCTGGGAATTGGATGCCATGACATGGGTGTATAAATAAAAATGGACCTATTAATTAAGGTAAATATAATAAGCTCAAGTTGGGGGATAATTACAAGCAATTTGGGCTAGGGAGATGTACCAAATTTGATGAAATGGACTAGATGCACGTACGTGGGACTATTAAATTGTGTGAGTTGGAGACATTAGGAAATTAATTAGCATGTTGGATCATGGCATGTACAAGGAAAATCATGAAGCAAGATCCTCAAGTTGTTCATTATCTTATGAGTTAATTAACCAAGTTGAAGCTTTGGCAGATGAGGATGTAGAGAATAGAACTAGATAAAACATATATAATACAAAATATTCCACTCGCGCTATGTTGTCCGTCCTAAATTTTTTTTAAGAAAAAAAATTGGAGTGTATAGTCTATTTTGATATGTTTTTTTACAAGAAAAAATTCAATGTGTAAATCAGAAGGTTTATCCAGACATTTAATAAAATAAGTTGATAATCATCTATATAAATAAGAAAATTCATTAACAATAACTAAAAGAAAAACCAAAACAATTGAGAGATGGATATATATTTAGATATTTGATCATGTAACATAAGACATTTACATGTTTGTGTCAATTGAATTTGTTTATTAAAATCAATAAAAGATAATAAAAATACAAACACATGTGAAACTAAGTGAATAAAAAAAAAGGAAAAAAAAAACATTACACAAGGTCAGACATATTAGAAATATTATTTCAAAATAATTATTTTTTTATAAAATAAAACTTATTTGTTAGAGGGCATAAAAAGATTAAATTGGAGGGTTAAATTGAAAAGAAAAAAAACTTTAACAAAAAAAAAAAAGAAATCAAAAGAATAAGGGCTAAATTAGAAAAGATAAAACAACATAAATTTTGATTGAAGGATAAAATTGAAAACCAATAAAACTTTAACAAAAGAGCCAAGAAAAAAAATAGAAATCAAAAGAATAAAGAGCGAATTGGTAAAAATAATATATGATAAATTGTGATTTAAGGAATAAATTGAAAACATAAAAAATTTTCGAAAAAGACCAAGGACAAAAATAAAGCAATAAAAAACATAAGGAATTAAATAAAAAATAATAATAAAAAGAACAAACATGCACTTTCTCTGGTAGAGAGAAAATAAGGAGGAAGAAAAAAGAAACGACTATCGATGACAAACTGCTCATCATCCGCCGTCACGCGTCATACCAGGAGGAAGAGGATGCAGTGGCGCTTCCAATGACACAACGGAAGGCCAGGTTTGACTACCGAGTGGTGTCGCATACGCCGTCCAAAGAGCATGGACGCCACATGCGCGTAACGCATATTGAGCACGCGGCAACAACTTTTTGGAATAAAAAATTTAAAAACTAAACATAAAAATACCAAAACGTCTCTCACAACCCTAGAAATTACAAATAAACCCGTGTGGAATGTCAAAAACACTCTTAAATACATACCTTTTTTTTTGTCTTTTCTAAGGTCAAAGATGTATTTTAACTATAACCTAATAAGGGAAAAACAAAATAAACCCTTGATCAATGACTCTATTCCTTTTTACCTTAAAGGCTTAAAGGTAAAGAAGTATTTTTACTGTTTTAAAGTTTGTGAAAAGATAAAAACATCTATGATCAACAGATCTAAATTTTATTGACTTTGGGGGTAAAAATATAATTTTATTGTGCAAAAAATTTGGAGAAGACTCGGATACCCCTAAATAATTTTTTAATGACCAATGAATCACTGAAAAAACACTAAATTACCCCCGCACCAATATTTTTCCACTCAATGATAAAATAATAATTTTATTATAGCAATTTATAATAAACAGTGCCAGTAAAAACCACACAGGCTATATATTTTGTTAAATTAGATTTATAATAATGGGTGCCTCGTCACTCAAGTTCCTAGAACTTGCATACCTTGAATGAAGTTTTTTTCAGGAATATAAATTTTATTGATATAAAAAAGCTTATTATATCATGATTAATTGAAGTCATAGCACTATACATTAAAAATAAAATAATAAGAACTTTAGTATCATACGTGTACCATCAATCAAGAGCATATAAAATAAATTTTATCTTAAAGAGAAAACAAAAGTATTATTAGTCTAAGATCTTTAAAGAGGATATAAATTTTTTTTCTATCGTGTTATTTAAACAATCTAAAAATACTAAAAATTTTAATTTCAAATAAAAAAAATATAATTTTTTAAAAAATCAACGCGACCGCAAGACCCGCATCCCTTCCATGAAAAAGAAATAGTTTACTCATTTGTTGTGGGAGGTTCATATACTTCTACTCTATTTTAACCTTAATTTCCTGGTCTTTAGTCAAATAAGTATAAATGCTAAGAACTATATGAAAAGGAAGCAAGAGATGGGTCGATTTTTCAATGATACCCATCATTTAAATCTTTATCAAGTGGTGTTCATCACTCTCTTTCACCGTGACATAATTTGCCCTAGTCCACAAACCACATTGAAATGTGTTCTTCTCAATCATCACATTGAATTTAATTTATTTATTTATTTATTTATTTTTTATGTTGATTATAACTTTTCGGTTAGGTTGAATGAATTTAAAGTATGTGGGCATGGGACTGATTAAAATAAATTCCAAATTATATCTGACAAAGATGGCTGCCTTTTCTCTTTATAATTATTATTCTATGTTATGTGATTATAAATATGTTTGTTTTTATATTTATTTTAAGAGCATTTTAAAATAAAAAATTATTATTATTATTTTATATTTTTAGATTGTTTTAATACGTTGATATTAAAAATAAATTTTAAAATAAAAAAATATTTTAAAAACCTACATGAAAGATTTCGATTCATGTAATCAACGGAGAAGTTGAATTACTTGGAATTTGCTTTATTGGTAATGCATGTCAAAGTGTTGTGGCAGTGACAGTCTGCGCTTGGTGCATGTGGTCTTAAAATAATTAGTTGATCCAACCATAAATGATAAATGGGAAGAAATTAAGTAGCAAATATTACAGATAATTTACTAGAAATTAGCTATGAAAATATAATTTTATATACACATAGTACTCGTAAAATATTTCCGCCTCCTTGAGAGTTATATTTATTTATCTATAGGTATTAAACCCGGTCTGGGCTTGACCCGGTTAAGGAACCGGGTTTTAGGTTTTATAGGTCAATCCGGGTCAATCTGGATCAACCCGTAAATATTAAAAAATATATACTTAAAACTTTAATATTTCATATGAAAAAATTAAGAAAAAATTCATGTAAATATAGGCTCTAGATATTGTAAATAATAAAGTTTAAAAGAATATTTTAAAAAAAAAATTTATCTCACATTAAAAAGATACTATATTAAGCTTTTAAGTTGAAATATTTTAAAAAAACATTATCCTACATTGAAAAAATAACTTTTTTCTTGGGAACATAGATTATATATACTAATGGGTTTTAAATCCCATATTGAAAAAACATAATTTTTTTCTTGTGAACATAGAATATATATACGAAAGGGCTTCAAATCCCACATTGAAAATATACTACGTTATCCTTTCAAGTTGAAGTATTTAAACCAAAAATTTTTTTATCCCACATTGAAAAAATATAATTTTTTTTCTTGGGAACATAGAGTATATATACTAATAGGTTTCAAATCCCACATTGAAAAAACATAACTTTTTTCTTGGGAACATTATATATATGAAAGGGTTTCAAATCCCATATTGAAAAGATATTATGTTATTTCTTTAAGTTGAAGTATTTAAATCAAAATGTTTTTTATCCCACATTGAGAAAACATAATTTTTTTCTTGGGAACATAGAGTATATATACTAATGGGTTTCAAATTCCACATTTGAAAAAAAAAACCGGGTGTCTTCCGGGTTCGCCCGAGTCATGGGTCGACCGGGTTTTGCCGGGTTGTTGCCCCGGCCGGTTTTTTATTAAACCCGGACCGGTCCAGCTACCAGGTCGACCCGCCGAGCCGGGTTTAATAACCAGGTATCTCCCATGAATAGAAATAGAAAAATTTTGAAACAAGATCAAGAATTAAAAGGAGAGGATTTCGACTTACCTAACCTATTTTTGAGATCGATGTTTGAGATATATACTGATTCAAAATAAATAGATTCATTTATGTGAGGTACTCCCACATTTAGGTTGGTTAGGATTAAAATTCTTTGGATTCAAATGAAATTACAATTTCTATTTTTTTAAAATCAAGATTTATTTAAAAATCCCATTCCTTATTCATATTTCTATTTCTAGATTTATATAGTGAAAAATTAATTAAATACACAAACAAATCGAACAATAGAATCAAATAACAATTCATACAATGATGTGACAAAATCGATCAATATCATATAAATATTGGTAAAACTTTTTAAACCCAAATAACTAAAAGATTAATATGTTAACCACAAAGTTGATCATGAATCTTGATTGAATTAAACACAAAAAAATATGCATTGATTACTGTTAAAAAATAATATAAATTATATTTTAAAATCTTATTTAATAGTGTAAATTTTTAGGTTGAGAAAGTTATTTGATATGATATCAAAATCTTGTTAACTAAGTGGTCACGAATTCAAATCTCAACACTCTCATTCTCTTAATTAATTACACAAGGTAACATAGATCTATGCAAGTTTCAAACCCAAAGAGTGAAAGCCTTCATTTGAGGGAGTGTGATAAAAAATAATATAAATCATATAATTTTTAGGTTGAGATGATTTTTGGACAATTACCTTATTTCTTTTATAAAACAAGATTTAAACTGACCACAAAATTCCAGTTCAAGCTTTGTTTCTAAATAAGTTTTAGAATATTTTAAGAATAACTATCAATATTTATTTCACATGAAAAAATAAACCAAAAAAAAAAGAATAAGAAAAAAATTGAAGTATAGAGATTGAAATATTATTATCAATTTTGGTAGGTATTATTTTCTCTATCATCTATATGTTTTTAAGATGGATTAATAGAGTAAAAACCTTCCTTGTCTCTTCTTCTCCATGTTATTATTATTCAAATATTTCAATATTTTATTTTATTGAATGTAATTCCAAAAATAGAACTTCCCATTTCAACATCTCATCTCAAACATGCCCACAAACATTATTATCCAAACAATCCTAAATAAATAAAAATTAAAAAAAGAAAAAGAAAGAGAAAAAAGCAAAACCACCATGTGGTATCTTGTATTCAATGCATCACAAAGTGGTAATAGAATATTAACATAACAAAGCAACCCTACCTTCTCTGTGCAAATACATTGCATGTGAGTTGTACTAGGGTGTATTGTCATGTACCAAGACCCATAAACTCTTTGTAATAAAATCCTTTCATCAGCTACACACACTTTATTCATTCATTTCTTTCCCTTTTATCTTCTTTCTCTCTCTTTTTTCCCTATCTAATAGGGTTTCCATGTCCTTTTAGCTCAAATCTCTCTCATGAATTCTTGTTTTGAAGATACTTACAGTTTTTTGTTGGTGATCATCTTTGTGGGTTCTCTCTTTTTTGCTCTCTTTGGAGGGTTTTTTGGTGGATTTTACCTCTCAGGGTTTTTTGAGCTGTACCTATGTCTAAGGTCTTTGAATTTGCTGGTAAGTAATCTACCATTTGCTTTTATTTTCTGAAATTTCTTGTTTTGTTCTCGTATCTGATATGTTGTATAGTTAGCTTCTTCTTTTTTGGTAATTTCGTGGGGAATTTGATGTAAAGGCTGAAGCTTTGAGATCACTTTGCTTTTGATCACAGGGAATCATTTATATAGTTCAGGCATAAAAGTTTTTTTTAGGATTATTTTGTTGTTGTTGACCATACAGGTTTTATTGAATTTTGGAATGGGAGAGGTGGTTCATGTTTTGGTCTGGGACACATGGACTGTTAGAGCTTATTTTTCGAGGTTTTTTAAAGTTATAGACTTTCCAGACTTGGTTTACTAGGATGTGTGCTATGTTTGAAGTTAGATCTTGAACGTCAAGGATTCTTGTTGTGGTAAAATATATCTTTTGGAATTTAATTTAATTTTTGTTTTTTAGCTTTAGATCAGGTATGTGATGTGTTTTGTCATGAGAGAAATTGTTCTTTGAGATTTGATGATGCTATCTGTTGGTGGATCTATAGTTGAAATTCAATGTGACTTAGACTGTTTGTTCTTGTTTTAGGCACATGAGCAGATGGAATTTTGTAATTATTTATTAATGAATTTTAGATCGGGATTTGACCTTTTCATACAGTTTAATAGTGGAAAAGGATGGAATCTTTTAAGATCTTAATCGATGAATAATTGTTGATTGGAATTTGTATGTTAGATCCAGATTGGAAAGCTTTATTGGAGATATATGCATGTTGTTGTTTGACCAAGAATCATTTTATCACTGTTATAAACTTGCCTTGTTTGTATGATTATTTGTCACCTTCAGTTTCTTTTGTCTTGAAACACATAAAAGGTCTTGGTCTTTAGCTGTAAAAGGAATCAATTATCAACTTAAACACTTGTGCTTATGGGTTGTGGAGAATTCTGATTACAGTAAATTTATTGTATTTCTTCGATATGTACTAGCTGGATTTACTTTATTAATGGAAGTTATTGATTTTGGTTTTCCAGGTGAAAATGATTTTTGTCCTGGGGGGCCAATATACACTAACCCCAAGGAGCCGAGCCTCTTCTTGTCCCTTGGTCTTCCTGTGGACGTGTACTTTCCTTCACGCAAGAGGTCTCGCATCAGTGCTCCATTTGTCTTTTCTGAGGAGAGATTTGAGCAGAAAAAGCAAGCTTCTATTGAAGTTTTGCCAGATGAATGCCTCTTCGAAATCTTCAGACGTTTGCCCGGGGGTGAAGAGAGAAGTGCCTGTGCCTGTGTTTCAAAGCGTTGGCTTATTCTTCTAAGCAGCATATGCAGGGATGAACTTTGCAGCCAGAATAGATCAGCTGTAAAGAACACTGAGGTGAAAAGCAAGATTGAGGATGAGGAAATTGAAGGTGATGGATGCTTGTCCAGGAGCTTGGAGGGGAAAAAGGCCACAGATATTAGACTTGCTGCTATTGCTGTTGGAACTGCTAATTGTGGAGGATTGGGCAAGCTTTTTATCCGTGGAAGCAATTCTAGTCAAGGAGTGACAAAGGTTGGCCTCAGAGCAATTGCCCGTGGATGCCCTTCTCTGAAGGTTCTTTCCCTGTGGAATTTGCCTTCTGTCGGGGATGAAGGTTTATCAGAGATTTCCAATGGCTGTCACATGCTGGAGAAGCTAGATCTTTCCCAATGCCCCGCAATTACTGACAAGGGTTTGCTTGCAATTGCAAAAAACTGCATCAATCTGACCGATCTAGTGTTAGAATCTTGCTCAAACATTGGCAATGAAGGTCTGCAGGCTGTTGGCAAGCATTGCACCAATCTAAAGTCCATTTCAATCACAAACTGCCCAGGTGTTGGGGATCAGGGAATTGCAGCCCTCGTATCTTCTGCCTCAAATGTTTTGACAAAGCTGAAGCTCCAATCACTGAACATTACTGACGTGTCCCTGGCTGTTGTTGGACACTATGGCAAGGCAGTTACCGATCTTGTTCTGACAAGCCTCCCAAATGTCAGTGAGAGGGGCTTCTGGGTCATGGGTAATGGCCAAGGGTTGCATAAGTTGAAGTCCTTGACAGTTACATCCTGTCTGGGAGTGACAGATATTGGACTTGAAGCTGTGGGAAAGGGTTGCCCAAATTTGAAACAGTTCTGCCTCCACAAATGTGCTTTCTTATCTGACAATGGACTAGTCTCATTTGCAAAAGCAGCAGAGACACTGGAGAGCCTGCAATTAGAGGAGTGCCACAGGATCACCCAGTTTGGGTTTTTTGGTTCCCTTTTGAACTGTGGTGCAAATCTGAAGGCTATTTCTTTGGTGAACTGCTTCGGGATTAGGGACTTAAAGCTGGATTTGCCTGAGCTGTCTCCTTGCAATTCCCTACGATCATTGTCTATCCGCAACTGCCCTGGTTTTGGTGATGGTAGCCTGGCGTTGTTGGGTAACTTGTGCCCACAACTGCGGAATGTGGAATTGAGCGGGCTTCAGGGAGTTACTGATGCTGGGTTTCTCTCAGTACTTGAGAACTGTGAGGCTGGTCTGGTGAAGGTTAACCTTAGTGGGTGTATCAATTTGTCTGACAAAGTGGTGTCGGTGATGACTGAGCAGCATGGTTGGACTCTTGAGATGTTGAATCTTGATGGATGTAGGAGGATAACTGATGCAAGTTTGGTGGCAATAGCAGAGAATTGCTTCTTGCTATATGACCTTGATGTCTCTAAGTGTGCAACCACCGATTCTGGGATTGCAGCCATGGCACGCTCAAAACAGCTCTGTCTGCAAGTCCTTTCTGTGTCAGGTTGCTCTATGATATCAGACAAGAGCTTACCTGCCCTTGTAAAATTGGGTCAGACCCTCTTGGGTTTGAATCTCCAGCACTGCAATGCTATCAGCAGCAGCACTGTTGATATACTTGTGGAGAGGTTATGGAGGTGTGATATTCTTTTGTAAGTGGGCAAAGGATGAAACTTGTTCCAAGATTAGGGCAGTGGATGTAAAGTCCGGGGGTTCAAAGTAAGCAGGAAGCCTCATATAATAGTCAGCTTTTGTGAGTAGCAGCAGCTTCGTTAGTTTTTTGGGTCCATCAGCTATGGGTCTTTCCATTTCCACTTGCACTTGGGTTCCTTTTTCCTGGGAACGAGGCCATTCTCTCTTTTTTTCTTCAGGTTTCCATTCACTGGAGATCTGTGAAGTATTTTAGCTCCCCTCCCAATATTGGAGTGCTACTTTCTTCACGGCCACCGTTCCCTGAGAATACAGTTGCCAGGTTCTGGTTCTAGGTTTTCTTTTTTTGTTTCAGGGTGTTATCACTTGGTGTTTTAAGTTCAGCTCCATGACATTCACGCTTGGCTGAAGCTTTTCGTGAAGTGCCAGTGTCAATTCTGTCCATTATCAGGTTATCAGTCCATTTGTTTTTGTAATCATGTTTTTGAACATGGTGGTTGGGTCGCTGTTTTCCTCAAAGGGTAGGTTACTACTACTAGTCAGTCGTTACGGTTGCTTTTGGCAGTTCAACTTTTCGGTCTGTTAGGCGAGGGTTTTGGCCGTGGCAACAAGTTATACAGTCTGCCACGATAACCACCTCTTTCTAGAGGGGTTTTTTTTTTCCAAGCCCTTGTTTTTTACAGGCTCCATTTCTTCACGAACTGTATCATGCAACCTTTTTATCATGTAATGAAATAGGCATCTACCCTTTGTGATGTATGTTTTTATCTTAACGGAATGCTTATAAATAAAACCTGTGTATTTCTTTATTATAATTCTACTTGCATGTTTCCATCCCATGATGGTTTTTGTTTTGATGATCAAAGGAAGTCATTGCCCAAGTATTACTATGGAATCCTAAATTTTCTTTTCTCAACGTTTTTGCGTCTGAAAATTGTATCATCTGCTTCTGGTATTATCAAGGTCATGCCATGTTTAATGAGGGCTTGATTCTAATTTCATATATATATATATACACACACACAAATATGTGAGGCATGGTGCTTTCTGTGGGGGCACATGTTGCTTGACTACAAATTTGGTTTTGATTTGTTAGGTGTGACATCAAGCTGAGTTGTGTTCAATGCATCTAGCAAGTGAACTGAATTTGCTCACCTCTGTTTTTTTTTTTTTCCTGATCTGTGGTTCTGGACGTTTATAGGAAGCTTCATAGTTGTCGTTGTCCCTGTATAATGGTTGGGAAAAGTTTCAGGAAATTTAAGTTCTTAGCTGAAATTGTTGACAAGGTTATCTGTTTTACCAAAACTATGAGAACCAGTCACACAGATTAAAATAATCAAACAGATTCAACAATTCTCTGAACCATGCATGCAATTTCCATTGATTTGAAGCCATAGCTCTGGATGATTTCTCCTCGCTCCAATCGATGATCATGTTCGAGTATATGGACTATAATCAAGAATGGACGTGAGAAATCTAGAGTGGTTCGCTATCAATACAATTAAGTTCACATAATCTCATGGATGATCATGGTGAGATGTGAAACACGCAACATAATTTCAAGAAGCTGTTCATGTAAAAATCTTTTAGTGGTTAGCAGAAGAATCTGATAAAGTGAGAAACCGATCTTGTTGTCTACCACTCTTCCACCATCTCATTACTGGTTTTTTGACTTGAGATTCTCTTCTTTTTTTTTTATCTTTTTTTTGGGTTTGGTTAACTATTCAAGTTCTCAAATCAATCACAAAGAATCCATTAAAATAATAAAGTAGTGTTATTTTCAAAAGATCCCATCATCAATCACAAGATATCTCGTGTCCCCAAGCACCCCACCCATGGTGAAATTGGCCTTCTTATTCGACAAATCTTATCACTTGAGAAGAAGAGGCTTCGAACTGGGCCCTCCAAGTTTGATAGGCCTTCCATTCCAAGTATTTTTGGTTCAGCTTTCTTGTTTCATAATTAAATGCATTTTCAACTGGGTTTTAAGTAGTTCATTCATACATGGATTGGTGCATTCACAAGAAATCATGTATTAAGAAGTGAAAGATTTAGATTAGGCTTAAAAATACAAAATTATTGATTTTGGACATTAGCAGATTATTAATAAAAAAGTAGATCAAATTCAGGTTTAACCGTGCACGGAAACACTGTCCACATACTCATAGTTCATTGTTCATGTGTATAAATCTCAATTTTTTATATTCTAGTCCATTTAATTTGTACAGATTTGATCATTGAATTTTTTTTTTCTTTTCAATTAATGAGCAATTTTATAAAATAAATTTTTATATTTTTGTTAAAAAAAAGTAAGAGATTAAGAACCAAAATTGATATAAAAAAATAAACCGAGCTCTTTTTCATAAAAGACTTATAAAAATCCAATTTGATCTTCCAAGTTTCTATGCTTGCATATTTCATCCTCGTTCTTTTAGGTTATTACACTTTGTTTTTTTTTTTTTTTTTCATGTTTCAGCTTTTGAAGGTTGAAAAAGAAGAGAGAAATTTTTCACGTTTCAGTTTTTAGAAAAAAGAAAGAAAGTCATCGAAAATTTTGAAGAGAGAAAAGCTTTCTGGTGGCCAGATCCTAGCCACCAAAAACTTTGATTTTGATGTCTATATATTCAAGTTTAAGAGAGAAAAACTCAATGGATGTTGTTACTACTTTAATGTTGCTAGAAAAATAGATTGGATCTCAGTTTTTTATTTTATATGATTTTTAATTTTTAAATTGATTAAAATATATTTTGTTGTTATAGGTGGGTTATTAGAGGTCAATAGAATGTTTTTTTTTATATATATATTTTTAAGTGAAAATGTTTGAAATTTAAGTTTTGAGATCCAAAAATATAATCCATAATTTTCCTTTCTAAAGAAAAAAAAATGTAGATAAGGCCTCGACTTCCAAACCTAGACATGCCTAATTTTGTATTTGTGAGCCAAACATACATGCTCATTCTTTCAGCACCGGCACACATGCCCCTTCTTTTTATAATGGCCCTTCAACTTTTTTGGTTAGATTTTTTTTATTTTACAATAAGATTCTCATTAAATAAATTTATAAAAATAATATTCAAATAATATTAGCATTTTTTATGATAATATTAAAAATTATTTTTTGACTAATTTTATATGAATCTAATAATATATAATTTCCTAAAATATTTACTTATGAATATTCAATGAAAATGAAATATTAGATTTTTTTATTATAAAATATTCATATAACTTTTCATAAATTTATTATTTTTATTTTTTTTAATACATTCATGTCAAAATTATCAATTAATGTTTTTTTTTATTTAAACTTGTTTTTAAGATTATAATGAATTTTTATTTAAAAACAATAAAAAAGACATTTTTAGTCAATAAAAAAAAAGAAGAGAAAAGGCACACATAAATATGGGAAGGGGGTTTGATTAAAATAATTCATTTTTACTCTTTATTTCAAACCATTATTTTTTTTAATTGTCTTTAGTTTTTATGCAATAAACCACAGCTAAAAGAGATGTGTTTTTTAAAAAAAGAAAAATACATTAATAAGAAAAATGAGAATTTAGACTAAAAAATCACATTTTTTCTATAAAATCCAAACCATTATTGTTCATGTGAAAACCCATTTTTATTTTCATATAATTAAATATAAAAACAATTAATAAGCTCTTTTTATATAATTTATTGATTCATATATTTTTCAATTCATTTTATTAAACTCACGCATCAAATTCCCAATTCTTGATTAGATTTCTCTAAGATACGAACACATGTATATTCTTTTCTTGCGTATAAAATTAATTTGAAATTCTGATGGGTTACGAACAAATTGTTCCTCAAGACAACAAGCATCTGCATGTAGGAAAATGGTACACGAACAGAATTAAAAGCAGAGCACTTCAATTCATATGCTTTTGAAGATGCTTACAATGCACCCATGTTCTTGAGACCAAGGACAACCCCAACACCAATTATGTGGCCAACAGCCCCACACGCCAAGGTATCAGCAAGAGTGAACCCAGCTAGATCACCAGTTTGTAAGCCTGAGTCCCTCACCTCGAGCTTCAATCCTGCTGTAGCCTTCCTGTTTGCTGATGGAGCTAGCCCAAATCTTCCAGCAAATAGCATGAGGCTTGTGCTTGTCACCATTATCTGACAAAATGGGATTGCGTAAGCTCATGAGTCCATTTTCCTGTCCCACCATTTCTATGAACAGAGAGAACATTCATCTTTAAAAGAAAGACGTTCGATTTCCTTCAAGAAATCAGATACATGGACCAGTAAGATTGTTACCAAATTTGTGGGTGAACCGATGAAATCCATACGAGCACCTAGAGCTCCATTTCCCTTTCGCCTCACTGGTTGAACAGCTGCCTGCGTGATGTCCAAAATATTTCAGATTTTGATCAGTGTATATACATGTTCAAGAGAAGTTCAACTTAATTAACCCAAAAAAAGAAAAAAAAACAGTAAATAAACAGAAGAAAGAACTCTTATTAGCAACACTAACCAGGGATTTTACAGGGACGGCTGAGGGTCTTAGGCCATTGAATCTTGGGAGGGTATTAGCAGTCATCATGGCGGCGGCTGCCATTTTGCTTCTTTGAATGCGCAAAAAATGACCAGAGAAAGCCACTCTCTCTTCTCTTATAATTCTTCATAATACAACTTGGGATCCAAAAGACCATGCATACCCACTTGAGAAATCTGTGGCTTAAGAATCTTCGAATTGGATAAACTTGGATACAGGTAGCTGACTTGGCATTATGCCATAGGACTGCTCAGTTGGATAAGGTTTTTTTTGCTGAGATTGTTTGCAAGATCTGTCTACCCAAACTATGAAAATTAAATTAAGAAAGGAAGTTAAAAATATATAAGCAAAGTTTACAAAAATCATGAGAAAGTGAAGAAGAAAGTGATGAATGTCTGAATTCTAGTCACCTTAGTGGTAATATCCTAATTTGATGAATAGAATTGGGAACTAATCCCTGATTAACGCTGCGGTAATCAACGCACATCCTCCGAGTCTCGTCTTTCATCTTTTTGACCAACACTATACAAGACGAGAAAGGGCTATGCTAGATTGAATTATATACCAGTATCCAGCATTTCTTGAGCCAATTTCTCGATGACATCTTTCTGAGTATGTGGGTAACGATATAGCTTAATATTAACAAGCTCAGCTCCTTACTGGAGCACAATTCTATGATCATGGCTATGAGAGGGAGGTAATTCCTGAGGTTCTGCAGACACATCACCAAATTCTTCCAATACAGCTTACAATTCCTGCTATTTCTACTGTCAACTCCGTTTCATGCAACTCAATATTTTCTTTCGAAGGATTCAACAAATTAGTTAATTGCAACCAATTTAACTCTTGGCGATGGAAAAGTAGTATATCAACCTCCTCCTCAACTCCAACGCCTGATATTTTGCGTTGGCCTCCCCTTCAATTCTATGTGTTTACCCTGCCACCAAAACTTCATCCACAGTCTCTTGAAATTCCACCCCAGATTATATAACCATTCTATTCCCAGGATCATGTCATAAACCCCAAGTTGCAATACAAATGCTCTTGTATTGAATGTATTCTATTGCATTTTCTATTCAAAATTATCACATAAGTTCACAAATAATCTCAGCTCCATCTGCAGCCTTAACATTCACAGGCTTGATTTTAACTCACTGGTAGTATCCACCAAAATATTCGTCTGCTTTTTTTCCTTCTCCCTTCTAACCTTCACTGTTCTATATTGAGCCCCGCCAAATCTAGCATTTAGTGATATCTGACATAGCTCCCCAGAATATTCTTCTAGCACCACCTCAGTGAAATCTGCTAAAGATAGCTCTTGATCCCCTCTTTCTTCCTCTGTTTCCTCCACCTCTAGCATAAACATCAGTCTGTTTAATAATTTATGACCAGGGGAATTATGATCATGCATTGGATTCCAGCCATTAACATTCCCAAATTCTATCAACATGGTGAATTCTGGATCATATTTTGGGCTGCATTTTGTAACTATGCAATCAATGACAGTAGCAATGGTGCTACTGCTATTACTAGCAAGTTTTGGGCTCATTACTTCCTTTTGACCTCGCCCCGTGGTGAAGCTAACGCGCTTTGGGTTTAGGGTTTATAGACTGGTGTTGAATGTAGTTTGGTGGTGAAGCCATTCTCCATCTCTCACTTTACTCTCTTCTCCCAGTCGGCTGTCTTCCTTCAGAATTTTCCTCTCCAAGTAACCTCAATCTTGGTGCTTTTGCAACCCACAGTTGATAGTGTAATATATATATATATATATATATATATATATATATATAGAGAGAGAGAGAGAGAGAGAGAGATAAAATGACTGTAAAAAAACCACAATCAAGAAACAGAACGGGCTCACAGTTCACACCACCAAACTCACCTTGACAAAATCCAATTGTGCACATGTAAGAGGTTCGAAGGGACAGTACAGAAGAGCATGGCCTATCTAACAGCAGACTTCTCCAAAATTTTGCTAAATATTTTCAATACAGCAGGCAAATAAGAAATAACATGTAAAACTAGAATAACTTTTGCAAGTGACAACATACGATACTGCAAGAATGTAGAACCCTAACGAAAAGACCAGCAACCTGAAATCATGCACACAACAATCAATGCTGCTGACTAGGGACAAACACAACATCACAATATATCATGCAAAATCCTTCACGCCTTCATTGTCCAATAATCCCGGTCTTCCACCTTTTTTTTTATTTACGCACATGGATTTGAGGGCTTTTCATACAGCATTCTATTCCAGTTTTTTTTTGGTCAAACTGCCAAAGCTATGGGACCTTTCATCAACGTGGCAGCTTCCTCTTGAACCGCCACCTCCTCTTTCGGGGGCAGAAATTCACTTGCCTCGTTCTTCGAAACAGCTTCCTGCTCTTGGTTAGCAGATACACCTTCATTTGTTTGATCAGATAACGTGGTATTTTCCTCATTTGATGCTTTAGGCAATTTGCCTTTTTCATCATTTGCATATAAGTTGATCTTTTCAGAAGGCAGTTTGGGGAGGGATTTCCTCTGCGGTTTCTTTGGATGGGCAGGAGAAAGTCCTCTGATAGGAATCTTAGAAGATATTTTCTCATCCAAACTTAGACGACCTGATCGATTGCTCTGGCTATTATTTCCTTCAGAGTCCGCGGGGGATGGGCTCTTCTTTCTACCTAGCTTGGGAGATTTCGCTCTTGTTGTGGGTATCTGCATCAAAGTAACAACATCAAGGCCAATGCAATTTCACTTGGATAACAGTCCTGCCGGATATATCAAGAACAAGATCACTAAAAGACCAAAGCAGCCACATAGGAGGCAGAAATTGTCAAATAATATCATCTGAATCCAATGGTAGTGCACCCATTGGAAAATGCAAAAGTAAACTTCTACAGGACTTTAAACACAGAGCCGTTCATGTAGAGTTAACTAGGATGAATACAATAACAAGGATCTCGATAGCATTAGCAGGCTTCCCTGAAAAATCTTCCCAAGTATAACCTCTTAACTGAGTTTTGGTCACGAGGAGATTCAACAGAAGAGATCTTGACAAAAGAAGAATAAAGATTGTCATGACGTGGCCTTTTAACATTGGTAAACAATAGTGTTGTCCAACATAATCTGGCACAAACAGTAGCTCCACCAGGGAATACTATAATATCACTCGTGCATCTAAATGGTGAGACCCTAATAGTATTCCATAATGCAAGTTTTGTTGCCAAATTTCAAAGAGTGACATGGTAAAAACCTGCAGAGTGCAGGTACTAAGGAGTAAGCAAACAATCATTGGTACAACTCCAACACTAGTTGCAACAAAAGGCCAAATGTTACAAGCATGGACCATGGAACAACTGAAACTAACCAAGCAAGGATGCAAATGGCAGCAAGATAATCGTGTCATTAGATGGATATAATATACAAAGACAAAAGCACAAATGATAAGAAAATAATGATCCATGATAGTAACTTGATATGGTTACTTCAATTCAAAAAATCAAGTTCTAAATAAAATCTGAGACAGATAAAAAACTGAGATCCGAAAAACAGAAAACAACACAACCCAAAATAATTGGCAATGGGATGCAATTGAAGGGACTAGTGGAGTGCAGAAATGTATTAAAGAAATGCTCAGATAGCAATTTGCAACTGGAGCATCCTATAACCCAGTCTATTTTGCATTCCCAAAAACTGCAGTGAATACACATTAACCCAAATCTTGTATGAAAGCAAAACAAAACAAAAATGCAAGAATGCAAGAGACAAACAAGCATGCCCTGGTAATAAAAAAACACATGGTTACCTTCTTTAGCTCCACCTTCAGTGGTGCAGGCTCCTGATAAAAGCTGGGCATAGGGGTTGCTTTAAAAGCCAGACTTTTCCTAAACAACTTAATCTCAGCTTCTTGGGTTTCCTGTGAGAGAACTGAATGATTGCCATGACGAGAAACAAATTCAAATAGAAATTACAGTCCATAGAAATCATAAACATTTCTGTACCTTGGACTTAGCTTGCAAGGTACTCTTTTCCACTTCCTTTGCATGAATCTTTTCCTCAAGCTTAGTGTAGAACTGAACAACATAACATTAAAGATATTATGTTTGCACCATAATTGCTGCAGGGAAGCTTAAATGAAGAAAAAAGAAGGTTCAAGTGCAAAACTAACCTCCTTTCTTTTCTCAGCTCGTTCATCACACTTAAAGCTGAAACCATAATTCGGAAGTGTACCAAACTTGCGAGATTTGGCATCTTCTGCAGTGGGACTTCTACAATGAAATTAAGGAAAAACATGTGCACTCCACAGATAAGGGTAGCCTATGGACATAAAGCTGAAGATCACACTAGTTCTGCTCAGAAAAAGAAACGACATTCAAAGAAAAAAGGATACGAAGTAGATTCTGTTTCTCCTTCAGCTTTCACAACAGGCCCTTTCTTCAAAGGTTTCGCCTTCTCCCTGTATATAGCAAAATCACCATTAACAAATGGCTCGAGAAACAAGCATTGTGGATATATGTGATATAAAAATTCAGACAGACACATTCTGGATCAAATT
>Ga0307518_10000606_pt1 | contig 27255 bp, 26 predicted proteins | sample 25_EM_MG_FD_203889 | JGI IMG/M metagenome (GOLD analysis project Ga0307518, IMG submission 203889) | Populus trichocarpa ectomycorrhiza microbial communities from riparian zone in the Pacific Northwest, United States - 25_EM | ecosystem: Host-associated > Plants > Roots > Unclassified | place... | reverse complement strand
GGCGGCGCGGGCTTCGGCCCGGCCGTCGTCGTCGAGCGCGTCGAGCGGGAGCCCTTCGGACAGCCGGAGTTCCAGCATCACGCGTTCCAGATGCCGGTCTTCGCCGGTCAGCAGTTCACGGCCCGCGGCAGGGGACTCACCGGCCGCGAGGGACGCGGCGTAGCGGGCCGGATGCTTGACGTTCCACCAGCGGACGCCGCCGACGTGGCTGTGCGCGCCGGGCCCGGCGCCCCACCAGTCGCCGCCGCGCCAGTAGCCGATGTTGTGCCGGCAGCGGGCTTCCTCCGAGGTCGCCCAGTTGGACACCTCGTACCAGCGCAGCCCCGCCGAAGCGAGGACGCGGTCGATCATCTCGTAGTCGGCGGCGAGTACGTCGTCGTCCGGCGCGGGCAGTTCGCCGCGGCGGATGCGGCGGGCGAGCGCGGTGCCCTCTTCGACGATCAGCGCGTACGCCGAGACGTGGTCGACACCGGCGGCCAAGACCGCGTCCAGCGAAGCCTGGAGATCTTCGGCCCGCTCCCCCGGCGTGCCGTAGATGACGTCGAGATTGACGTGCTCGAATCCCGCGGCGCGCGCCTCCTCGGCGGCCGCGACCGGACGGCCGGCGGTGTGCACGCGGTCGAGGATCTTCAGCACGTGCCGCGCGGCCGACTGCATCCCGAGCGAGATCCGGGTGTATCCGGCGTCACGGATGCCCGCGAAGAACTCGGGCGACGTGGACTCCGGATTGGACTCGGTCGTCACCTCCGCGTCCGGCGCGAGCCCGAAGGTGTCGCGAACGGCGTCGAGGACGCTTCGCAGCCCATCGGCGCCGAGCAGGGACGGGGTACCGCCGCCGACGAAGACGGTGTCGACCGCGGGCGGCGCCTTCAGCACCCGCGCGGCCAGGTCGAACTCGCGTTTGAGGCCTTCGAGCCACGACTGCGGCGACGAACCGCTGTCCAGCTCTCCGGCGGTGTAGGTGTTGAAGTCGCAGTAGCCGCACCGGGTCGCGCAGAACGGGACGTGCACGTAGACGCCGAACGGTCGCGTGCCGAGCCCTTCCAGCGCGCTCTCGGGGAGCGCGGATTCGACGGGCGTGGTGGTTTCGGGCAGCAACGCGGGCACACCCCAGTGTCCCCCACGCCGTGAAGGCCTCCCTCCCGGGGGAAAGAGGCCTTCACGGCGTGGGACCCCGTACTAGGCCAACCCGTTGGCGGCCAGCCACTCCGCGGACGGCGGGATGGCCTCGATGATGTCGACCAGGAAGCCGTTCAGGTCCTCGATGTAGAAGTGCCGCTGTCCGAATTCCTCGTCCACGAGCTCCGTCACGATCTTGACCCCCTCCCCGCGCAGCCGCTCGTACTCACCCGCCGCGTCGGCGACCATCAGCCCGACCATCGACCCGGCGGCCTCCTGCGCGCGCCAAGGCTCCGGCGTGGACTTGTGGCCGCGTTTCACGAAGCTCATCTCGTAGCCCGGCGCGCCGACGTTGAGGCTGGAGAACCAGTCCAGCTCGATCGTGACCTCCAGCCGCAGGTGCCGCTTCCACCAGGCGGTGGTCTCGGCGATGTCCTCGACGACCACGCAGGCGCCGAAACCGTTGAGTTGCATCCGGTGTTCCTCCCAGTTTGAACCACTTGATGCGTAGTACTATAAACATAGTGGTTTGACCGAGGCAAGGAGAATGTCCCGATGCGACAGAACCCGGAGCGCCGGACCGCGCTCACCGACGCCGCCATCACCGTCCTCGCCCGCGAGGGCGCACGCGGCCTCACCTACCGCGCCGTGGACGTGGAGGCGGACGTGCCGCCGGGAACGACGTCCAACTACTTCCGCAACCGGGACCAGCTCCTCGGCGAGGTCGGCGTCCGCGTGCAGGAACGGTTGTCGGCCCCGGCCGAGGTGATGGCGAATCCGCAGGCGGAGTCGCCGTCCCACGACCGGGTCGGCGTCCTGCTCGGCGAGCTCATGGGCCGCCTGACCGGCCACCGCGAGCCCTATCTCGCCTTGCTCGAACTCCGCCTCGAAGCCACGCGGCGCCCGGATCTCTCGGCCGAACTGACCAAGACCGTCCGCGAAGGCATCGACATGAGCGTCGACTGGCATGTCGCCGCCGGCATGCCGGGCGGACGCGCCGAAGTGCTGCTGATGTACCTCGCGCTGACGGGGCTCACCGTCGAACGGCTCACCCTGCCGGAGGTGCTCGCGGACGTCACGGACGAAGAGGTCATCCGGATCATCGTGGACCGCGTCCTGCCCTCGTGAGCCGCGCGCGTTCTGCGTCACAATACCGGGCCGCGAACCCGGACTTGACCTTCAAAGCATGCCTTTGACCAGCGAAAACGTTCTTCTTCGGACGCTGTTCCCAGTATTTGGACCGACCTAGACCACATAGTGGGCGCGTGGCACGCTGAATGAATGACCCGCGCCGGAATCAGCCTCGTGGCACGCCGCCACGTGGACCTCCGTCGTGTGGCGAGCGCGCTCTGTGCGACGAACCGCTGACTCCCCGCCACCACCACGATAAGCCGGAGGACTCCCATGTCGTCGCCCACGCGCGAGACCCCTGCCCGTACGCCCCGGGTGAAACAGAAACGGGGCGAGGGACAGTGGGCACTGGGGTATCGCGAGCCGTTGAACCCCAACGAGCGGTCCAAGAAGGACGACAACCCGCTCAACGTCCGGGCGCGGATCGAGAACATCTACGCCCGCGGCGGCTTCGATTCGATCGACCCGGGTGACCTGCGCGGCCGGTTCCGCTGGTTCGGTCTCTACACCCAGCGCAAGCCGGGGATCGACGGCGGCCGCACCGCGACGCTGGAGCCCGAAGAGCTCGACGACCGCTACTTCATGCTGCGGGTGCGGCTCGACGGCGGCGCGCTGACCACCGCGCAGCTGGCCGTGCTCGCCGAGATCTCGCAGACCCACGCCCGCGACACCGCCGACATCACCGACCGGCAGAACATCCAGTACCACTGGATCCAGATCGAAGACGTCCCGACGATCTGGTCGAAGCTCGAGAACGCCGGGATGACCACGATGGAGGCGTGCGGTGACAGCCCGCGCGTCATCCTCGGCTCCCCCGTCGCCGGTATCGCCGCCGACGAGATCATCGACGGCACCCCCGCGATCGACGAGATCAAACGCCGCTACATCGGCGACCCGCGCTACTCGAACCTGCCGCGCAAGTTCAAGACCGCGGTCTCCGGGCAGCAGGACGTCGCGCACGAGATCAACGACGTCGCCTTCGTCGGCGTGAACCACCCCGAACACGGTCCCGGCTTCGACGTCTGGGTCGGCGGCGGCCTGTCCACCAACCCGATGATCGGGCAGCGCCTCGGCGCCTGGGTCTCGCTCGACGAGGTCCCGGACGTCTGGGAAGGCGTGATCAGCGTCTTCCGCGACTACGGTTACCGGCGGCTGCGCGCCCGTGCGCGGATCAAGTTCCTGGTGAAGGACTGGGGTGCCGCGAAGTTCCGCCAGGTGCTGGAAGACGAGTACCTCAAGCGCAAGCTGACCGACGGCCCGGCGCCCGAGGTGCCCGCCACCCAGATCGACCACGTCGGCGTGCACCCGCAGATCGACGGCAAGTTCTACGTCGGCGCCGCACCGGTCGCGGGCCGCGTCTCCGGCGCCACCCTGCTGGCGGTCGCCAAGGCCGCCGAACGGGCCGGGTCGAACCGCGTCCGCCTCACCCCGCACCAGAAGCTCGTGGTCCTCGACGTCCCCGAGGCCGAGGTGAACGGACTGAAGAGCGAACTGGCCGAGCTCGGCTTGGAGACCGAGCCGTCGCCCTGGCGGCGCGGGATCATGGCCTGCACCGGCCTGGAGTTCTGCAAACTCGCGATCGTCGAGACGAAGGCCCGGGCGATCGAGCTGGTCACCGACCTGGAGAAGCGTCTCGCCGACATCCAGGCCGAGATCGAGAACCCGGTGACCGTGCACCTCAACGGCTGCCCCAACTCCTGCGCCCGCGTGCAGACCGCCGACATCGGGCTCAAGGGCCAGATCGTCACCGACGAGGACGGCAAGCAGGTCGAAGGCTTCCAGGTGCACCTCGGCGGCGGGCTCGGCCTGGACGCCGGATTCGGCCGGAAACTGCGCGGGCACAAGGTGACCGCGGCGGAGCTGACCGCGTACGTCGAGCGGGTCGTGCGGGCGTACATCGCCGGCCGCGAACCCGGCGAGCGGTTCGCCCAATGGGTCCTGCGGGCCGACGAAGGCGTCTTGCAATGACCGAACGCGCGACCCCGTACCACTGCCCTTTCTGTGGCGATGAAGACCTCCGGCCGGAGGAAGGCGGCTCGTGGCTGTGCTCAGGCTGCCGCCGGGTCTTCACCGTGAAGTTCCTCGGACTGTCCTTCCCGGAGGTGTCGCAAGGATGACCGCCACTGCCGACTACAAGACCCTCGCCGAACGAGCCTCGAAGGAGCTCGCGGAGGCGACCGCGACCGAGGCCCTGCGCTGGACCGCGGAGACCTTCGGCGACGACTTCATCGTCGCGTCGAATATGCAGGACGCCGTCCTGATCGACCTGGCCACCCAGGTCAAACCCGACGTCGACGTGCTGTTCCTGCAGACCGGCTACCACTTCCCGGAGACCATCGGCACCCGTGACGCGGTGCAGGCGGTGTACCCGGGTGTGCGGATCGTCAACGCCGAAGCCGAACAGAGCGTCGCCGAACAGGACGCGGAGTACGGCCCGAAGCTGCACGAACGCGACCCGAACCAGTGCTGCCACCTCCGCAAGGTCGTGCCGCTGCGGAACACGCTCGCGAAGTACTCGGCCTGGGTGACCGGCGTCCGCCGCGTCGACGCGCCGACCCGGGCGAACACCCCCATCGTCACCTGGGACGACCGCAACGGGCTGGTGAAGATCAACCCGATCGCGCCGTGGTCCGACGACGAGTTCAACGGCTACATCAGCGAACACGGGATCCTCGAGAACCCGTTGGTGTCCATCGGTTATCTGTCGATCGGCTGCGCGCCGTGCACCGCCAAGGTCGCTCCGGGCCAGGACCCGCGCAGCGGCCGGTGGGCCGGGCAGGGCAAGACCGAATGCGGCCTGCACGGGTGAGAAGGGACGAAATGACCACGCTCGAACCGGCCACTGACGCGGCTACCGACAATCTGGCCGCGCTGGAATCCGAGGCCATCCACATCTTCCGCGAGGTGGCGGGTGAGTTCGACCGGCCGGTGATCCTCTTCTCCGGCGGCAAGGACTCGACGCTCCTGCTGCACCTGGCGATCAAGGCGTTCTGGCCCGCCCCGGTGCCGTTCCCGTTGCTGCACGTGGACACCGGGCACAACTTCGACGAGGTCATCGACTTCCGCGACCGCGTGGTCGAGCAGCACGGGCTCCGGCTGGTCGTGGCGAAGGTCCAGGACTGGATCGACGACGGCAGGCTCGAAGAGCGCGCCGACGGGATGCGCAACCCGCTGCAGACCACGCCGCTGCTCGACACGATCGCCGAGAACAAGTTCGACGCGGTCTTCGGCGGCGGGCGCCGCGACGAGGAGCGCGCCCGCGCCAAGGAGCGGATCTTCAGCCTGCGCAACGCTTTCGGCCAGTGGGAGCCGCGACGGCAGCGCCCGGAGCTGTGGAACCTCTACAACGGGCGGCACCGTCCCGGCGAGCAGGTCCGCGTCTTCCCGCTGTCCAACTGGACCGAGGCGGACGTCTGGAACTACATCGCGCGGGAGAAGGTCGAACTGCCGTCGATCTACTACGCGCACCGGCGCGAGGTCTATCAGCGCGACGGCATGTGGCTGGCCGAAGGCCCGTGGGGCGGGCCGCGGCCGGACGAGGTCGTCAAGGAACTGACCGTGCGCTACCGGACCGTCGGCGACGGTTCGTGCACGGGCGCCATCGAATCGACCGCCGCCACGGTGGACGAGGTCATCGCCGAGGTCTCGGCCTCCCGGCTCACCGAACGCGGCGCCACCCGCGCCGACGACCGGATGTCGGAGGCGGCGATGGAAGACCGCAAGCGGGAAGGGTACTTCTGATGTCCAGCCTCCTCAGGCTCGCGACCGCGGGCAGTGTGGACGACGGGAAGTCGACCCTGGTCGGGCGGCTCCTGTACGACACCAAATCCGTCCTCGCCGACCAGCTGGACGCGGTCACCCGCGCCAGTGTCGACAAAGGACTGTCCACTCCGGACCTCTCGCTGCTCGTGGACGGCCTGCGCTCGGAACGCGAGCAGGGCATCACGATCGACGTGGCGTACCGGTACTTCGCGACGCCAAAGCGCAGTTTCGTGCTCGCGGACACGCCGGGCCACGTGCAGTACACGCGGAACACGGTGACCGGGGCGTCCACCGCGCAACTGGCCGTCCTGCTGGTCGATGCGCGCAAGGGCGTCATCGAGCAGACCCGCCGCCACGCCGCGGTGCTCGCGCTGCTGGGTGTCCCGAACCTGGTGCTGGCGGTGAACAAGATCGACCTCGTCGGCTACGACGAAGCGACGTTCACCGTGATCGCCGAGGAGTTCGCCGAACACGCCGCTTCCCTGGGCTACGAACGGGGTTCCGTGCTCGCGGTGCCGGTTTCGGCGCTGGTGGGCGACAACGTGGCGGAGAAGTCGGACAAGACCCCGTGGTATTCGGGCCCGACCCTGCTGGAGCACCTGGAAACCGTGCCGGTGGCGCCGGATCCGCACGATTCGGCGTTCCGGTTCCCGGTGCAGTACGTGATCCGGCCGCGCACGGCCGACCATCCCGACTACCGCGGGTACGCCGGGCAGATCGCGGCGGGCACCGTCCGGCCGGGTGACGAGATCGTCGTGCTCCCGCAAGGCATCCGCAGCCGGGTCGAGGGCATCGACACCGCCGACGGGCCGCTCGCCGAAGCCGGCGCGGGCACGTCGGTGACCCTGTTGCTCGCCGACGACGTCGACATCTCGCGCGGCGACCTGATCGCCGCCGCCGACCGGCAGCCGACGGTGACCGACGAGATCACCGCGACCCTGTGCTGGCTCTCGGCCAAGGCACTCAAACCGGGCGCGCGGGTGCTGGTGAAGCACGGCACGCGGACGGTGCAGGCCTTGGTCGGCGAGCTTCACGCCCGTTTCGACGAGCAGACATTGTCCAGTGTGGACGATCCGGGCACGTTGGAACTCAACGACATCGGCCGGGTCACGCTCCGGCTGGCCGAGGAGATCGGCGTCGACGACTACGGCGTCAGCCCGCGGACGGGCGCTTTCCTGGTCATCGACCCGAAGGACGGCGATACACTGGCGGCCGGACTCGTCGGCGAAAGGTTCGCATGACCCCACCCCTCCTCGCCGTCGCCCACGGCAGCCGCGATGCGCGGTCCGCCGCGACCATCCGCGCCCTGCTCGACGTCTCCCGTGGGCTGGCACCGGGCCTCGACCTCCGCGAGTCCTTTTTGGATCTCTCGGAGCCGCTGCTCACCGACGCCTTGCGCGGCCTGTACGCCGAGGGGCACCGCGAGGTCGTCGTGGTGCCCCTGCTGCTCGGCGTGGCTTACCACGCCCGGGTCGATCTGCCCGCGCTCGTCGCCGAGGCGACCGCGGACTGCCCGGGCCTCGAAGTGCGGGTTTCCGGGGTGCTGGGCATCGACCCGCTCATCGAGACGGTCGCGCTGGACCGGCTCACCGAAGCCGGCGCGGATCTGGACGACCCGGGGCTGGGTGTCCTGCTGGCCGGCGTCGGCTCGTCGAACGTCGCGGCGAACGACGCCGTCGCCGGGATCACCACCCGCTGGCAGCTGCGTCGCGGTCTGCTCGCGACACCCGCCTTCGCCAGCGCCGCGCAGCCGGACGTGTCGGCCGCCATCGCGCGATTGCGGCTCAACGGAGCGCGACGGCTCGCGGTCGCGGGCTGGTTCCTCGCGCCGGGGCTGCTGCCGGACCGGATCGCGCGCCTGGCCCGCGAAGCCGACCCGTCGGTGATCGTCGCCGGGCCGCTGGGGCCGGATCCGCGGATCGCCGGGCTCGTCCTGGACCGCTACGACGTCTCCGCCGCCCGGCTCGCCGCCTGAGTAGCACGACCGGTCCCATGCGGACACTTGATACCGATCTTCGGTGGGTCTCGTTCCCATTTCCGTGACGCCCCGCGTATGGGAACGGAGATTTCTTGACGAGTTACTTAACTTGCCGGTAACTCTCTAAACGCTGCGCAGCTCCCTCTCTCCCCATCGAACCCCCAGGTAGGTGGAACATGAAGGCTGCCATCCGTGCCCTCGTCTGCGCTTCGGCCGTACTCGTCCCGATCGCCGGTCTGGCCGCGCCGGCTTCGGCGGCGACCACCGTCGTCTTCGACTGCGAGGCGAAGCCGCCGCTCGTCGGCAACAAGTACCTCAAGCTGAACCAGGACGCGGACGTCACCGCCCCGGCCACGGTCGCCCCCGGTGCCGCGCTCGACGTCGTCATCGACCCGGCGCCGAACACCGTCCCGGCCGAGGTCAGCGGCTATCAGGTCAAGAACATCAAGGACTTCTCCCTGAAGATCCCGATCCCGGCGAACTCGACCTGGGTGGGCGCCGACCTCGCCGGTGGCTCCGGCATCGGCTCGACCCCGCCGAAGATCACCGTCTCCGGCAGCGTCGCGACGCTGAGCTTCCCGGGTCCGATCGCGGGCGGCTCGACGTTCGAGCTGCCGACCGTGACCGCGCACCTCACCGCGGGCACGTCCGGCACCATCGAGACGAAACTGGGCGGCACCAGCTACAGCGACCCGGGCCTGACGTTCACCGCCGTGGTCAGCGCCGGTTTCGACGTCTCGGCCCCGACCGCCTGTTTCCCGAACCCGAGCCCGACGTTCACCACGACGACGATCGGCTGACCCGGTGCCTGCGCCACCGTCCGGAGACGGTGGCGCAGGCCACTGCCCGGCCCGGCTTCGCCCGTGCGAAGGTGGGGCATGGCTGACGAACTGGTGCACTACGACGTGGTGGGCGGCACCGCCACGATCACCTTGGACTCCCCGCACAACCGCAACGCGCTCTCCGCCCAGCTGCGGCGTGAACTGAGCGAATCGCTGGACAAGGCACAGGCGGACGACGCGGTGCGGGTCATCGTGCTCACCCACACCGGTCCGGTGTTCTGCGCGGGCATGGATCTCAAGGAGGCTCGCGGCGCCGGAGCGGGCGCCCAGGGCGTGAACGAGTTCCCGAAGATCCTCGAACAGCTGTGGACCAGCCCCAAGCCCGTCGTGGCGAGGCTCGCGGGCCCCGCGCGGGCCGGCGGGATCGGCATGGTGGCCGCGACCGACATCGCCGTCGCCGTGCCCGAAGCGACCTTCGCCTTCTCCGAGGTGCGGATCGGTGTCGTACCCGCCGTCATCTCGCTCACCGTGCTGCCGCGGCTCAACGCCCGCGCCGCGCACGAGCTGTTCCTCACCGGTGACACCTTCGACGCGAAACGCGCCGTCGAGATCGGCCTGCTGAACTCGGCCGTCCCCGCCGACGAGCTCGACGCCGAGGTCGCCCGCTACGTCAAGGCGCTCGCCCTCGGCGGGCCGAAGGCGCTCGCGGCGACGAAGGAACTGCTCAGCAAGCCTCGTCCGGCGACGCCGTCCGAAGGCTTCGAGGCCATGAACAAGCTGTCCGCCGGGTTCTTCGCGAGTGAAGAAGGCCAGGAGGGCATCACGGCCTTCGCGCAGAAGCGCAAGCCGAACTGGGTCCCGGAGGCCTAGGCCGTGTCCTGTAAGTCTGTTCGATGGGCTTCGTGATCCAGGTGGTTCCTGGCGGTGCGGGCGGGTCGGCCTCGTACCGGGTCGTACTCGGCCGAGCCCCGCCCGTGCCGTCAGGGACCGCCTGGGCGCGAAGACCGCGAACAGGGCTTGCAGGACACGGCCTAGTCGGGCAGGACGACGGTGAGGCGCCGGGAGTCCTTCCGGTCACCGGAAGGCCCCAGCGCCCGCTGCGCGTCGGAAAGCACGCTGCGGACGGCCAGGTACGCCTTGGGGTCACGCTCCCGGAGTCCCGAGGAACCGGCCCAGATCAGGACGTGCTCGCCGGGCGGGAGCCAGGACAGGTCGGTGAGGCAGTCGTAGAGCGCGTCGAGGTTCTTCCCGAAGTAGTCCGGGAACGACAGCGCCTCCGCGATCGCGTCGAGCGTCGAATCCTTGTCGACCGTCCGCGCACCGTCGAGCAGATGCGGATACGCGCCGCGGGCGAACGCCTTGTCCGCCGCGTCCTTGCCCGCGCTCATCGGCTGGGATCCACAACGACGAAGGACTTGTAGTGGTCCTCGGTGTAGTACAGCTCCTTGCCGGTGCCGGTCACCAGCCGCCTCGCCCCGCGATCCGGGCTGCCCGGCGTCTTCACCGTGTACTCCCGGTAGTACCCGGATCCCTTGGCGGGCAGGACCTTCTCCCGGTTCTGGAAGGTGACGTCGTCGTTGCGCGGATACGGGTACGGCCCGCCCGCCTGGATGAGTTTCCAGGTGTCGGACGCCTGCGGGGGAAGCTTCGTCAGCGGCTTGACCGGGAGACCGGAATCCTCGCCCGCGACCTTGCCCTTCGCCCCGCTCGCCGCGGCGTCGCCCGACGGCGCGGCCGAAGCGGACGAACTCGCCGGAGCGCTCTTCGTGTCGTCACCGCTGATGCCGTCCTTGACGAACCAGCCTGCGAGCACCAGCACGATCAGGCCGATCAGGGCGGCGGTGATCCGCCTACGGTTGAACATGGTGTGCCAGCTTAGGAGGGCCGGTCGGAGTCGCTCACATCGCGGGCGGTGCCGAAGCGCCGGGCGACCTTTCCGAAGACCGTGTCGAGCACCCAGGCCGCGACCAGGCACAGCGGCACCACGACCGCCATGACCAGCACGAACTGCACGGGGAACGGGGCCTGCGCGAGCCACAGCTCCACGCCGTCCCACCAGTCTGCAAGCCCGTTGAACACAATTGTGAGCCTACGCTCGCAGGCACTGCCGCCGCCGGTCAGGCCCGGTAAGTTGCTGGCATGTTCGCCGTTTACGCTTCCGAACCCAACGCCGAAAAGCCGCTGGACTCGCTCGTGATCGGCGAGCGGCCCGAACCCGAAGTGCCGGAAGGCTGGGTGCGGGTCAACATCAAGGCCGCCAGCCTCAACATGCACGACCTGTGGACCTTGCGCGGCGTCGGCATCAAACCCGAGCAGTTCCCGATGATCCTGGGCTGCGACGGCGCGGGCACCCTCGACGACGGCACCGAGGTCGTCGTCCACTCGGTGATCAACGCCCCGGGCTGGCAGGGCGACGACACCCTCGACCCGAAGCGCACGCTGCTCACCGAGAAGCACCAGGGCACCTTCGCCGAGCAGGTCGTGGTCCCGGCGCGCAATGTCGTCCCGAAGCCGTCGGGCCTGAGCTTCGCGGAAGCCGCGACCATGGGCACGGCGTGGCTCACCGCGTACCGGATGCTGTTCGTGAAGTCCGGGCTGCGACCGGGGCAGACGATGCTCGTGCAGGGCGCCTCCGGCGGCGTCTCGACCGCGCTCGTCCAGCTCGGGCGTGCGGCCGGGTTCCGGGTCTGGGTCACCGGGCGTAGCGAAGAGAAGCGTGCGCTGGCCGAGACGCTGGGCGCACATCAGACCTTTGAGTCCGGCGCGCGGTTGCCGGAGCGGGTCGACGCGGTGTTCGAGACCGTCGGCAAGGCGACCTGGTCCCATTCGGTGAAGTCGCTGAAGCCGGGCGGGATCATCGTCGTCTCGGGGTCGACCAGCGGCCCGGACGCTCACGCGGAGTTGCAGCGCGTGTTCTTTCTGCAACTGCGCATCGCCGGTTCGACCATGGGGACCAGGGACGAACTGAACGATCTCCTCGCCTACCTGGAACTGACCGGGGTCCGTCCGCGGATCGGCGCCGAGCTGCCCTTCGCGGAAGCCGAAACCGGGTTTAAGAACATGCTCGACGGGGAAACCTCCGGCAAGGTGGTCTTCACGCATTGATCGGAGGGGTGAGTTCGCCCCTTCGCCGCGATCAAGCGCGCACACAAGCGCACGTCCGCGCGTTCCACGCAGGTCAAACAGCCATTTCGCGGTCTTGTCAAGTGTCAAGAATGTTATGACTTGGCGAGCTTCTTACGACCAAAGTTCGACCAAAATCCGACCTCTCGCGGTTAGCCTGGAATCATGACCGCATCGCAGCGGCCCGAACCGGCGGACCCCGGGGGCCGGACCACGACCGACACCGACCCGATCCGCGTCTCGTTCCGGCGCTACGCCGGTGTCCGCACCCGGGTGCTCGAAGTCGGGCCGCAGCCGGTGGAATCCACCGACCGCACCCCGCGGCGAATGCTCGGCAAACGGGCCACGGCACGCGGACAGGTCAAGCCGACCGCGCCGAGGCTGGTGCTGCTGCACGGCTACTGCGACAGCGCCGACACCTGGCGCCCCGTTCTGGAGCTGCTCGCGGCCGCCGGTGTTCCGGCGGTCGCGGTCGATCTGCCCGGATTCGGTGACGCTCAGCCACTGCGGCCGGGCCCGATGCTGCCGCAGCTGGACGCGTTCACCGCGGCCGTGGTCAAGGAACAGGCCGTACTCGGCACGGTGGTACTCGCCGGCAACTCGCTCGGCGGCACGATGAGCCTGCGTGCCGCGGAGAACCACCGGCTGCCGGTCGCGGGCGTGGTGTCGATCGCCGCGCCCGGTTTCGTGGACAGCTGGCTCATCCGCACCGTGGCCCGGTATCCGCTGCCGCTGCGGATGTACTCGGCCCTGCCGCTGCCGATCCCCGGCTTCCTCGTGCGCGCCGTCGCCGAGCAGGTCGTCCCCCGGCTCCTGTACGCCGACTCGGCCGCCGCCGACGCCGCCCAGGTGCGCCGGTTCACCGCGCTGTTCCCGGACTACCGCTCCACCACCACCAGGCTCGAACAGGCGAGGCAACTCGTCGAAGAGCTGGCGAACGCGTACCGGCTCGACGAGGTCCGCGTCCCGCTCCTGGTGGTCGTCTGTGGCAAGGACAAGCTGGTCAGCGCCGCCTCCGGACGGCAGCTGCACGCGCTGGTCCCGCACAGCAGGCTGATGGTGCGCGAGGACTGGGGCCACTGCCCGCAGCTTGACGACCCCGTCGAGATCTCGGAGCTGCTCACCTATTTCTCCGCCGGCGCGTCCAGGCCGTCGAAGATCGCCGCTCGCGTGGCCGCCGAAGTGAGCGAGGACACCGTCGCCGGATAGGTGCGATCGCCCGTCTGCCAGTACGGTGCCCTTCGGACTGTGACCCAGTCCGAAGGGCACAACCTGTTGGGAGACGACGATGTCCGCACCGCGCAGCCTGGGCTCGGGATCCGGGATTTTCCGCCGCAAACCGATCGAGCAGATCCAAGAACTCAGTGGAGGCGGAGGGCTCCAACGCACGCTGGGCCTGCGGCAGCTGACCGCGATCGGCGTCGGCGGCATCATCGGCGCGGGGATCTTCTCGCTGGCCGGCGCGGTCGCGAACAAGACGGCGGGCCCCGCCGTGCTCATCTCGTTCCTCATCGCGGGTATCGCCAGCGCCGCCGCCGCGTTCTCCTACGCCGAGTTCGCCGGGCTGATCCCCCGCGCCGGGTCGGCCTACACCTACGGCTACACCGTGCTGGGCGAGATCGTCGGCTGGTTCATCGGCTGGGACCTGCTGCTGGAGTACACCGCGATCGTGGCGGTGGTCGCGATCGGCATCTCCGGCTACTTCAACGAGCTGCTGGGCTACCTGAACATCGAGCTCCCGACCTGGATGCTGGGCGCTCCGGGCACCGAAAAGGCCGGTGTCGAACCGGGGTCCTACAAGATCAACCTGTTCGCCGTGCTGCTGTGCCTGCTGATCGCCTTCATCCTCAACCAGGGCATGAAGAACGCGGCCCGGTTCGAAACGCTGCTGGTCTACTTGAAGGTCGGCCTGGTCCTGCTGGTGATCGTCGTCGGTGTCTTCCACATCAACACCGACAACTACTCGAACTTCTTCCCGTTCGGCCTCAGCGGTGCCTTCACCGGAGCGGCCACGGTGTTCTTCGCGGTCTTCGGATATGACGCCATGTCCACCGCGGCCGAAGAGTCGACCGACTCCCAGAAGCACATGCCGAAGGCGATCATCTACTCGCTCGCGATCTCGATGGTGCTCTACGTGCTGGCCTGCCTGGTCCTGACCGGGATGGTCAACTACAAGGACATCGACAGCGAGGCCGCCTTCTCCAGCGCCTTCGCGGGCCTCGGGATGAAGTGGCTCGGCCTGATCATCGCCGTCGGCGCGATCATCGGTATCACCACGGTGCTGTTCACCTTCCTCATGGGCGCGAGCCGCGTCGGCTACTCGATGAGCCGCGACGGCCTGCTGCCCAAGTGGTTCGGCAAGACCCACCCGGTGCGCAAGGTGCCGAGCCGGATGACCTGGGTGCTCGGCATCGCGTCGGCGGTCATCGCCGGGCTGCTGCCCATCGGCGAGGCCGCGGAACTGACGAACATCGGCATCCTGCTCGCGTTCGTCGTCGTCTGCGTCGCGGTGATCGTGCTGCGCTACAAGCAGCCGGACCTCCCCCGGTCCTTCAAGACCCCCGGCATGCCGATCGTGCCGATCATCGGCATCGTCTTCTCGATCTGGCTGATCACGTTCCTGAACCCGGAGACCTGGCTGCGGTTCGCGGTCTGGTTCGGCATCGGCCTGATCATCTACTTCGCCTACAGCCGCCGTCACTCCGTGATGAACACGGACAACGGCGACGCGAAGCAGGTCAGCGGAGACGACTCAAACGCGTAGCGGCTTCGCGGGCTTCGGCCTGGAGGCGTTCGACGATCGACGCCGCCGGGCCGGAGCCCGCGAGTTCGTAGGTCTGCCCGGCGTAGAGGGACATGATCTCGGGGTCGCCCGCCTTCCCCGCCGCCGCGCGGATCGGCTTGGTCAGGTTGTTGACCTCCGGATACGCCGACGGCGCGGTGGCCGAGAAGTCCGCGACCGCGCGGTTGACCAGCGACCGGGCGGGACGTCCGCTGAACGCCCGGGTGAACGCCGTCGGCCTTCCCCCGTCCGCCAGCGCCTGCCGGTGCGCGGGCTGTGTCCCGGCCTCGTCCGCGCGCAGGAACGCGGTGCCCAGCTGTGCCGCGACGGCTCCGGCCGCCAGCACCGCCGCGATGTCCGCGCCGTGCACGAGCCCGCCGGTCGCGACGAGCGGCAGGTCCGTCCGCGCCGAGACCAGCCGGAGCAGGCTCAGGACGCCGTACTGCGCGCCCCCGCCTTCGGCTCCGGGCTCGTCGGCGAAAAGCCCTCGATGTGCTCCGGCCTCGAATCCCTGGACCACGAGCGCGTCCGCGCCGACGGCAGCGGCCCGATCGGCTTCCGCCGGGCTGGTGACCGTGACGGCCACCTTGCTCCCGTTGGCGTGCAGGCGTTCGACGTCCTCGGCCGAAGGCGTGCCGAAAGTGAAGGAAACGACCGGCACCTTCCGTGCCAAGACGACCTCGAGCTTCGCGGCATAGGCGTCGTCGTCCCAGCGCGGCTCGCCGGGTTCGACGCCGAGACGCTCGGCTTCCGCGCGCCAGCGCTCGATGTGCCCACCGAGATCCACGTCGGCGGCGGCGCCACCCGGCACGAAGAGGTTCACACCGAACGGCTCGCCGGTCAGCTCGGCCGTCTTGGCGATCCGGTCCAAGAGGGTGTCCGCGCTCAGATAGCCCCCGGCCAGGAAGCCGAATCCGCCCGCCGCGGTCACCGCGGCCACGAGCTCGGGAGTGGTCGGCCCGCCCGCCATCGGGGCCGCGATCACGGGGAAACGCAAGTCTTCGAACACGTTTCCGACGATAGCCCCCTCGTGGTGACACGCATTGTGACGTTCGAGTCACCGCAAGGTTCCCTCCTGGTGGTCTAGACCTTTAATGCCGAAAATGCGACGATCGGACGGTCGTGACGCACGTCACGCCCTCGTTCCCCTTGGAGGCCCCGGTGAAGACCTTGAGAGCGCGGCTGGGCCGCGCCTTCGTCGGGGTGGCGCTGCTCGCCGGCGCCACCACCGCAGCCGCCCCGGCCGCCGACGCGGCCACCCCGCCGCTGCAGGCGATCGTCCCGGTCCCGGTCTCGGCCCAAGCGGTCACCGGCTCCGACCACACGCTGACCGCGAACACCAAGATCTACACCCAGGCCGGGTCCGCGCAGGCCAAGGCCGTCGGCGAGTACCTCGCCGGGATCTTCCGCACGTCCACCGGTTTCCCCCTGCCCGTCGCCGACGCACCGTCGGGCACACCGGCCGACGGCATCTCACTTCTCCTGTCCGGCGCCGACTCTCGCGTCGGCGACCAGGGCTATCAGCTGAACTCGACGTCCGCCTCGGTCATCCTGCGCGCGACGACGGCACAAGGCCTCTTCGGCGGCGTACAGACGCTGCGCCAGCTGCTGCCCGGCAAGATCGAAAGTCCCACGGTGCAGCAAGGCCCGTGGACGATCCCGGGCGCGAACATCCTGGACTATCCGCGCTTCGGCTACCGAGGCGCGATGCTCGACGTCGCCCGGCACTTCCACCCGGTCGCCACGGTCAAGCGGTACATCGACCAGCTGGCCCAGTACAAGATCAACAACCTGCATCTGCACCTCGCCGACGACCAGGGCTGGCGCATCCAGATCGACAGCTGGCCGCGGCTGACCACCTACGGCGGCAGCACCCAGGTCGGCGGCGGTGCCGGCGGCTACTACACCAAGGCGCAGTACACGGAGATCGTGAACTACGCGGCTTCACGGTTCATCACGGTCATTCCGGAGATCGACATGCCAGGGCACACCAACGCCGCCCAGGCGTCGTACGCCGAACTGAACTGCAACAACACCGCTCCCCCGCTGCGCACCGATACCGCCGTCGGCTACAGCTCGCTCTGCATCTCGAAGGAGATCACCTACACCTTCGTCAACGACGTCATCCGTGAGGTCGCCGCGCTGACGCCCGGACCGTACTTCCACCTCGGTGGCGACGAGGCCCAGGCCACCAGCGACGCGGACTACCGCACCTTCATGAACCGGGTGCTGCCGATGGTGGCCGCCGCGGGCAAGCAGGTCGTCGGCTGGCACGAGATCGGCAAGGCCACCCTGCCCGCCACGGCGACCCCGCAGTTCTGGGGCACGACGACATCCAGCACGGAGGTCTCGAACGCCGTCGCCCGCGGCAGCAAGGTGATCCTGTCGCCCGCGAACAAGGCGTACCTGGACATGAAGTACAACTCCAGCACGCCGATCGGGCTCTCCTGGGCGGGCTACATGGAGGTCCAGGACGCCTACAACTGGAACCCGGGCGCGTACCTCTCCGGCGTGCCCGAATCCGCCGTCCGCGGCGTCGAATCCCCGCTATGGACCGAAACCGTGGTGACCCCGGCGAACATCGACTACCTCGCCTTCCCCCGGCTCCCGGCGCACGCCGAACTCGGCTGGTCGCCGTGGTCGACCCACGATTGGAACACCTTCCGGGTGCGCCTCGGCGCACAGGCGCCGCGCTGGCAGGCGCAGGGTCTCGACTACTACAAGTCGAGCCAGGTGCCTTGGGAAACCGGCTCCGGCAACCCCGGCAGCTGCACGCTCCCCGCGTGGGACCGTGCTTCGGTCTACACCGGCGGGGCGACCGTCTCCCACAACGGGCACAAGTGGACGGCCCAGTGGTGGACGCAAGGCGAAGAACCCGGAACGACCGGCCAATGGGGTGTCTGGCGCGACAACGGCACCTGCTGACCCGGCCCCGTAGTTCCGCTCGGCCCCTCAACCGGGCCGAGCGGGACTACGGTGGTCCCATGGCCGCAGACCTCGAACTCGTCCGCACTCTTTCCTTGCGCGAAAACGGACTCGCGACCGTTTCGACGGTCCGCGCGGACGGCACCGTCCACTCCTCGGTGGTCAACGCCGGTGTCTTCGAAGACCCGGTCACCAAGGCACCGGGAGTCGCTTTCGTGGCGATGGGCGGAGTGAAGAAACTCGACCTGTTCCGCCGGGCGGGCCACGCCACGATCACCTTTCGCCGTGGCTGGGAGTGGGCGGCGGTCCAGGGAAGCACCCACCTCATCGGCCCGGACGACCCGGACCCGGACTTCGATCCCGCCGGTCTCCCCAAGCTGCTGCGCGAGGTCTTCATCGCGGCGACGGGGACCCACGACGACTGGGACGAGTACGACCGCGTGATGGCCGCCGAACGCCGTGTCGCCGTCTTCGTCACCGCGAACCGCATCAGCGGGAACAGCTGACACGAAAAAAGGCCGCCCGGATCGCGACCCGGGCGGCCTTTTCGTCTGCCGCTACTGCTTTTTCTTGCCGGAGTCCTCTGTGGACAGCGCGGCGACGAAGGCCTCCTGCGGGACCTCGACCCGGCCGACGGTCTTCATCCGCTTCTTGCCTTCCTTCTGCTTTTCCAGCAGCTTGCGCTTACGCGAGATGTCACCGCCGTAGCACTTCGCGAGCACGTCCTTGCGGATCGCGCGAATGGTCTCGCGGGCGATGATGCGGGCGCCGATGGCGGCCTGGATCGGGACTTCGAAGTTCTGCCGAGGGATCAGCTCACGAAGCCGGTTCACCATGCGGTTGCCGTAGTTGTAGGCATCGTCCTTGTGCACGATCGCGGAGAACGCGTCGACCCCCTCGCCCTGGAGCAGGATGTCCACCTTGACCAGATCCGCCGCCTGCGCACCGGCCTCTTCGTAGTCCAGCGACGCGTAACCGCGCGTCCGCGACTTCAGCGTGTCGAAGAAGTCGAAGATGATCTCGCCCAGCGGCAGGTTGTACCGCAGTTCGACCCGGTCCTCGGACAGGTAGTCCATGCCGAGCAGCGTGCCGCGCTTGTTCTGGCACAGCTCCATGATCGTGCCGATGAACTCCGACGGCGCCAGGATGCTCACCTTGCTGACCGGTTCGAGCACCTTGTCGATCTTGTTCCCGGTCGGCCAGTCCGACGGGTTGGTGACGTGGATCTCCTTGCCGTCGTCCAGCACCACGTCGTAGACCACGTTCGGCGCGGTGGAGATCAGGTCGAGGCCGAACTCGCGCTCCAGCCGGTCACGGGTGATCTCCAGGTGCAGCAGGCCGAGGAAGCCGCAGCGGAAGCCGAAGCCGAGCGCCACCGACGTCTCGGGCTCGTAGTCGAGCGCGGCGTCGTTGAGCTGGAGCTTGTCGAGAGCCTCGCGCAGGTCCGGGTAGTCCGAACCGTCCACCGGGTACAGGCCCGAGTAGACCATCGGCTTCGGCTCGCGGTAACCGGCGAGCGGCTCCTTCGCACCCTGGCGCTCGGAGGTGACGGTGTCACCGACCTTCGACTGCCGGACGTCCTTCACCCCGGTGATGAGGTAGCCCACCTCGCCGACACCCAGCCCCTTGCTGGCCTTCGGCTCCGGCGAGATGATCCCGACCTCGAGCAGTTCGTGGGTGGCGCCGGTGGACATCATCTTGATCCGCTCGCGCGGCGTGATCTTGCCGTCGACGACCCTGATGTAGGTCACGACGCCCCGGTAGGTGTCGTAAACGGAGTCGAAGATCATCGCCCGTGCCGGGGCGTCGGCGTCACCCTGCGGCGCGGGGACCTGCTTCACGACCGCGTCGAGCAGGTCACCGACACCGACACCGGTCTTCGCGGACACGCGCAGCACGTCGGAGGGCTCGCAGCCGATGATGTGCGCGATCTCGGCGGCGTACTTGTCCGGATCCGCCGACGGCAGGTCGATCTTGTTGAGCACCGGGATGATCTGGAGGTTGTTCTCCAGCGCGAGGTACAGGTTGGCGAGCGTCTGCGCCTCGATCCCCTGCGCGGCGTCGACCAGCAGGACGGCGCCTTCGCACGCCTCGAGCGCGCGGGAGACCTCGTAGGTGAAGTCGACGTGGCCGGGGGTGTCGATCATGTGCAGGACGTGGTCCTGCCCGTCGACCTTCCAAGGCAGGCGCACGTTCTGCGCCTTGATGGTGATCCCGCGTTCCCGCTCGATGTCCATCCGGTCGAGGTACTGAGCCCGCATGGCCCGTTCCTCGACCACGCCGGTGAGCTGCAGCATGCGGTCGGCCAGGGTCGACTTGCCGTGGTCGATGTGCGCGATGATGCAGAAGTTCCGGATGAGCTCCGGGGGCGTGAAGGTCGTGTCGGCGAACGTCGTCAACGGGTTTCCTCGCGAAGGTCGGGGTGTGCCACCTCTATGGTCCCATGCCGCTCCGGGTGCGAGTGGGGGTCATCCCCGATGCGGCCCGTGATGAGCTGTGGTGCCCTCGAAGTATGAGTACTTCACTGTCCCAAATGCTCGACCGAACGTTCGGCCATCCCCGTGGGCTGCTCGGCCGGTTCGGCGGGCGGGCGATGGCGCACGGCAACGCCGCCACTGAGCTTCGGGTCGTCGAGCTTGCGTCGATCGAGTCCGGCGAGACCGCCCTGGTGGTGGGCCCCGGCCCGGGAATCGGCCTGCAGGCCACCGCCGAACGCGCGGGCCGGGCGATCGGTGTCGACCCCTCCCCGGAGATGCTTTCCCGCTCTCGCCGCCGCTGCGGCGACAAGGTGGAGCTGCGGCAGGGCACCGCGGACGCCACAGGTGAGCCCGACGACAGCGTCGACGTGGTCCTGAGCGTCAACAACGTGCAGCTGTGGGACGACCGGGCGGCCGGGTTCGCCGAACTGTTCCGGGTGTTGCGCCCCGGCGGCAGGCTGCTGCTTTCGTCGCACGAGAAGTGGTTGCCGGTGTCCAGGCACGAGCTGGCCGACGAAGCGGCCGCCGCCGGCTTCGTCGATCTGCAGACCTGGACCTGGGATCCGCCGGGCTTCGGCGCCTCGCTCGCCGCTCAGCTGCGCGCGATCAAGCCCCTCGCCTAGCGCGGATCAGTGCGCAGCGGGTGCTCACGCGGCACTTCGACCAGCACGATCCTCGTGCCGTCCGGGTCGGCGATCCACGCTTCGTCCAGCCCCCAGGGCTCACGCCGCGCGCCGCGAACCGGCTCCAAGCCCTTCTCCGCGAGTTCCTCGAGCGCCGCGGGCAGGTCACGGACCTGGAGCCACAAGGCGACGTCAGGGGTCGGGCCGGTCTCCCCGGTACCGACGATCTCGATCGACCCGTTCCCGGCGAAGAAGACCGTCCCGCCGGGGAACTCCTTGTCGACGGCCAGGCCCAGGGTGTCCCGATAGAACGCCGTCGACACGTCGAGGTCCTTCGGGTGGATCAGCACCCTGCTGCTCAGCACGTCCATGGCTCAATCCCTACCGGATGGGTTCAGGCCATCGCAATCGCGGCGATACCCGCCAGCACCACGACCGACCCGGCCAGCCGGCGGACGGCGTTCGCCTCCCCCAGGACCAGCCAGGCGGCGATGCCACCCAGGACGATGCTCAGCTCCCTCGCGGGCGCGACGAGGCTCACCGGGGCGACCTGGAGGGCGTAAAGCACCAGCAGGTAGGCGACGGGTGAGAACACGCCGACGATGACGACCTCGCGCTTGTGCTCACGCCAGAGCCACGAGACCTCCTCGCGGTCTTTCAGCGCGTACGGCGCCATGAGCAGGCTCTGCACGATCGCGCCGGTTCCGAAGTACACGATCGGCGGGACACCGAGACCGGTGACCGAATGCGCGTCCCACAGGGTGTAGGCGGCGATGGTGAGGCCGGTCAGCAGGCCGTAGAGCAGGCCTTTGCGGCGAGCGACGCGATCGGCGGCGCCGGCGTGGGCCGGTGCTCGCCCGGTCCCGATCACCAGCACCCCGGCGACCACGAGGAACGCGCCCACCAGGCCGAGGATCCCGGGCCGCTCGCCGAGCACGACGACGGCGGCGAGCACCGAGATCAGCGGCCCCGTACCGCGGGCGACGGGATAGACGACGGACAGGTCGCCGACGGCGTATCCCCGTTGGAGGACGATGCCGTACGTGACGTGGAACACCGCGGTGACCACGGCGGCGAACAGCCACGTCCACTGTGGACGTTGTGGTTCCACGGCCAGCGAGACCGCCATGACGGGGACGAGCAGGATCGCGGAAAGGCTGTAGTAGGCCCAGACGAACCTGGCTCCGCCACGGCGGATCCGCTTGGCGGCGAGGTTCCAGCCCGCGTGGATGACGGCGGCGATGACGACGAAGGACAGGGCGGTGGTGTTCACAGCGGACCTTTCACGTTTTCCGCGCATGCGGAAAACCCGGTCCTCCAGGCTTTTGTCCCGTCAGATGAACGGCGGTGCTTCCGGCTCCGCCGATGGTGCCGCTCGGACCGGTCCCGTCTGCCCTGATTGTGTGTTCTCACTGAACGGGCAGGCGGCGGAACCCTAGGCACTACGATCTTCACCGTACCGCAAGCACCCCGCCCGAGGCTGCCGCGAGCCGCGCCGGGACGGCTGTTAAGCTTGCCTTTCACCGTCGTGTGGCATTCCGTCATGGAGGAAACCCGCGCCGCTCCCACGAGCACGCAGGGCCGGTCACAGCGCGGCGGTGAACCCACCGAGAGAACCAAGAGGAGCGCCCCCGTGGCCAACATCAAGTCGCAGATCAAGCGCATCACCACCAACGAGAAGGCGCGTCAGCGCAACCAGGCGATCCGGTCCTCGGTGAAGACCGCGATCCGCAAGTTCCGCGAGGCCGCCGACGCCGGCGACAAGGCCAAGGCCCTGGAGCTGCAGAAGGACGCGGCCAAGAAGCTGGACAAGGCCGTGACCAAGGGCGTTCTCCACGCCAACCAGGCCGCCAACAAGAAGTCCGCGCTCGCGAAGCGCGCGAACTCTCTCTGATCGGCTTTCGAAGGGCCCCGGCGACTCGCGTCGCCGGGGCCCTTCGCCGTTCTCAGCGGCTTGTGCCGTGGGCGTCGACGACCTCCAGGACGGCCCGCTCCAAGGCGTACTCCGGATTGGCCGCGACCCCCTTGACCTCGGCGTTGAGCCGGGCGACCACCCGCATCGCGGTGGCCAGACCGTCCTGGCCCCAGCCGCGGGCCTGCCCTTGCGCCTTGCGCACCTTCCACGGCGGCATCCCCAGCTCGCCCGCCATCTGATTCGGGTTGCCGCGACCGGCGCCGGACACCCGCGCGATCGTGCGGACGGCGTCGGCGAGGGCGTCCGCGACCAGCACGTGCGGTACGCCCAGCTGCATCGCCCAGCGCAGCGACTCCAGCGCCGCCGCCTTGTCACCGGCCACGGCCTTCTCCGCGACGGCGAAACCGTTCACGTCCGCGCGGCCACGGTGGTAGCGCCGGACCGCCTGCTCGTCGACCGCCCCGCCGGCGTCCGCGACGAGCTGGGTCGCCGCCGACGACAGCTCGCGCAGATCCGAACCGACGGCGTCGATCAACGCGAGCACGGCCGCGCCGTCGATCTTCCCGCCGACCCGGCGGACCTCGTTGCGGACAAAGGATTCCCGCTCGGCGGCCTTGGTCAGTTTCGGGCACTCGACGACCTCCGCACCCGCCTTCTTCAAGGCGGCTGGAAGCCCTTTCGCGGCCTTGCTCCGGCCGCCTCCGCTGTGCACGACGACGAGCACGATGCCGTCGGCGGGTGCCTTGACGTAGGCCATCACCCCGTCGGCGAGCTCCTGCGAGATGTCGTGCGCGGATTCGAGGACGATCACCCTGCCCTCGGCGAACAGCGAGGGGCTGACCATTTCCGCGAGCGCCGGGACTGTGAGGTCCGACACCCGGATCCGGGTGAGATCCGCCGTCGGATCGGCCGCTTTGGCCGCGTCCGAAGCGCCGCGGACCGCACGTTCGATCAGCAGCTCTTCCTCACCGAGAACCAGGACCAGCGGCGATGGGGCGGAAGCTTGCGTCGTCACGGTGACGATCCTGCCACTCCTCCTCTCGTGTGCTTTGTCCGGTGATGTGTTCCGGGCACGGTGGCCCCACCTGAGGCTCATGTCGTACGGTGTTGGCGAGGCGACGCGATGACACGCGTGCCGACAATCGAATACCGCTCATCCAGAGGGGCAGAGGGAACGGCCCGATGAAGCCCCGGCAACCGGCGTCAGCCTGTCATCCCGCGATCGCGGGGTAGCTGACGAACACGGTGCCAATTCCGGCCCGCCACCGGCGGGGCAGATGAGGAAAGGAACCTCGCGATGACCGCAACCCTCGGCACGACCTCCACCACCAAGACCCCGGATCTCGGACCGGCCGTCGAACTGGTGTCGAAGGAAGAGGGACACCGGCAGCCGCTCGCCCCCGAATTCGTTTCCGCCGAGGACTTCTCGCCGCTCGAGGTCGCCTACGACTTCGGCCGTGTGCGCCGCGAGGACATCGAAGCCGGGCCGAAGAACATCTGGCGCTACAAGAAGCTCCTTCCCGTTCCGTCGAACGTCGAAGAGATCCCCAACACCGAACCCGGCGCCACCCGGCTCATCCAGGCCGACAGGCTCGCGAAAGCCTTGGGCGTCAAGAAGGTCTGGGTCAAGGACGACACCGGGAACCCCACCCACTCGTTCAAGGACCGCGTGGTCGCCGTCGCGCTGGCGGCCGCACGCGAGTTCGGGTTCGACGTGCTGGCCTGTCCGTCGACCGGCAACCTGGCCAACGCCGTCGCCGCCGCGGCGGCCCGCGCGGGCTGGCGGTCGGTCGTGCTGATCCCGAAGACCCTCGAGCGCGCCAAGATCCTCACCACCGCCGTGTACGACGGAGACCTGATCGCGGTCGACGGCAACTACGACGACGTGAACCGGCTCGCCACCCAGCTCGCCGCCGAGCAGGAGAGCTGGGCGTTCGTCAACGTGAACGTCCGGCCCTACTACTCGGAAGGCTCCAAGACGCTCGCCTTCGAGGTCGCCGAACAGCTCGGCTGGCGGCTTCCCTCCCAGATCGTGGTGCCGATCGCCTCCGGGTCCCAGCTCACCAAGGTGGACAAGGGTTTCCGTGAGTTCGGTCAGCTCGGCCTCGTCGACGAGACGCCGTACAAGGTGTTCGGCGCGCAGGCCACCGGCTGCTCCCCCGTCTCGGCCGCCTTCCGCGCCGGCCACGACGTCGTCCAGCCGGTCAAGCCGGACACGATCGCCCGGTCGTTGGCGATCGGGAATCCGGCCGACGGCCCCTACGTCCTCGACGTGGTCAACCGCACCGGCGGTGCGATCGAAGACGTCACCGACGAAGAGGTCGTCGAGGGCATCCGGTTGCTCGCCCGTACCGAGGGCATCTTCACCGAGACCGCGGGCGGGGTCACCGTCGCGACGGCCAAGAAGCTCATCGAGACCGGCAAGCTGAACCCGGACGAGGAGATCGTCCTGCTGATCACCGGTGACGGCCTCAAGACCCTCGACGCCGTCGAGGACAAGGTCGGCCCGAAGGCCACCGTCAGCGCCTCGGCCGACGCGGTCCGCGAGGCTCTGGGCATCTGAGACTCGGGGCATCTGAGTTCCCCGCCGGCCCGCCTCAGGAACGAGGCGGGCCGCGGGGCTCACCCCGGCGTACCAGGGCGAGGCCTCGCGCGTCGGCGACCACCGCGGTGTCACCGTCCGTGTCCGTCCTGGCGACCGACGCGCCGACGGCCACCAGGTTGTCCAAAGTGGACTTGTTCGGATGGCCGTAGGTGTTTCCGGCACCGACGCTCACCAACGCGGCCCGTGGCGCGACGGCGTTGAGGAAATCCGGTGCCGTGTAACGACTTCCGTGGTGCGGGACCTTCAGGATCTCGGCACGCAGATCGGCGCCCTCGGCCATCAGGTCGGACTGTGCGGCGAGCTCGATGTCGCCGGTCAGCAGCAACCGGCCCGCCGGTGTCCCGGCGCGCAGGACGACCGAACCGTTGTTGATCACCGTACCGTCCTGTTCGCGGACCGAGCGCCGGGTGACGTAGCGCGGCCCCAGTACGTCGAGTGACAATGCCCGCCACTCCAGCCTTTGTCCGATCTCCAGCTCCAGCAAGGGAATCCCGCGGCGCGCCGTCTCGTCCGCGACCTGTTGCCACGCCCAGGCGGGAGCCCGGCCCGGGCCGACGGCGACCGCTCCGACCGACCGGCCTTCGAAGACGGAGCCGAGACCGCCGATGTGGTCGGCGTGCAGATGACTCAGCACGATCAGCGGCACACGGTCCACGCCGAGCCTGCTCAGGCATTCGTCCACCGGTCCCGGTTCCGGCCCGGTGTCGACCAGGATCGCCCTCCCCTGCTCGCCCGTGGCGAGGACGACGGCATCACCCTGTCCGACGTCACAGGCGACGGCGTTCCACGCCGGCGGCGGCCATGCCGGTGCCAGCACCCGCACCGGTACGAAGACGACCAGCCCGGTGGCCAACGCGATCGCCAGCAGGATCCTGCCGTGCCGCAACCGGATGACGACCAGCGACACGGCGAGCAGTCCGGCCGCCAAGAGCCCGCCCCACCAGCCATCCGGCCAGTCCACGACGGCTCCCGGCGCGCGGGCGCCGTGGCGGGCCACGGTGACGAGCCAGCTCGCCTCGGGTTCGGTCAAGCGGACCAGGAGTCTGCCCGCCGACGGCCACCACGGTCCGACGGCGGTGGCGAGCACGCCGAACACGGTGGCCGGGGCGACCACCGGCGCGGCGAGCACGTTGGTCAGCACCGAGACGAGACTGACCGATCCCGCCATGCCCGCGATGACCGGCGTCGTCATCACGAACGCGGCCAGCGGGATGGCCAGCCCCTCGGCGTAGCATGCCGGAACTCCGCGTCCGACCAGCCACTCCGCCCACCTCGGCGCCAGCAGTACGAGCCCGGCCGTGGCGAGCACCGAAAGCGCGAACCCGAAGTCGGCGGCCATCGCGGGATCGGCCACCACCAGCCCGGCCACCGCGAACGCCAGCGCGGGCAGCGCCGAACCCCGGCGCCCCAGTGCCAGCGCCAGCAGCCCGACCGCCCCCATCACCCCGGCGCGGAGCACGCTGGGCGCGGGCCCGGCGAGGACCACGAACCCGGCCAGCCCCACGGCGGCCGCGGTGGCGGAAGCCCGCGGCCCGACCCGGAGCACTCTCAGCAGGAGAAGGACCGAGCCGCAGACGATCGCCACGTTCCCACCGCTCACGGCCATCAAGTGGGACATGCCGGAGTCGGTGAACTCGTGCTCCACCCTCGGGGAGAGCGTGCTCGTGTCCCCCACGACCAGTCCGGGCACGAGACCGGCCTCCTCCTCCGGCAGGACGGCGCACAGCTCCCGGAGCCCGGTGCGCAGCGATTCCGCGGCTCGCTGCCACCAGGGCGCCGGTCCGACGGCCGACGGCGGGCCTCGCACCGAGAGGACGGCGACCGTCAGTTCGGCCCCCTTCTCCGGCGCGAGCCGCCCGGAGGCGGTGACCTGCTGCCCGGGCAGCAGGTCCGTCCACCCCTCGGCGGGAGCGAGCAGGAGGATCCGGCCGGCCGAATCCACCGCCCGCTCACCCGCCACCGCGGCGTCCACCGTCGCGGCGATGACCACCAGGCGGGTACCCGCCCGGCGATCGGCGTATCCGGCACCGCGG
>Ga0307518_10000605_pt1 | contig 27255 bp, 32 predicted proteins | sample 25_EM_MG_FD_203889 | JGI IMG/M metagenome (GOLD analysis project Ga0307518, IMG submission 203889) | Populus trichocarpa ectomycorrhiza microbial communities from riparian zone in the Pacific Northwest, United States - 25_EM | ecosystem: Host-associated > Plants > Roots > Unclassified | place... | reverse complement strand
TGTTTCATCCATGTTTGTTGCAGGATAGCAGGGAAGTGAAACATGAGTAGTGGATTTGACGTGTCCAGGGAAGCGAGATGAATGATGGAGGGAGATGGATGTGACAGGACTCTGGGATGAAAGGACCGTATGCAGAGGACTCAGGAGACACAGAGATGACCAGGTATAAATCTTCAAGTCTAACGATAGACTTGAGGTGACCAAAGTACGTGCATGACACAGGACTGACGAGGAGAACTGTCAAGTCTGGGTCTACTCCGGTAAGGGGTCCGGTCAAGTCCGGACGGAAACGGACGAAGGACAAGGGCAGAGGGCTGGACAAGAGATTAGTCCGGCCGGAGTTGGTGACCGCTTGGATTCAACGACTAAGGACAACGAGCGTTGATCCCTTGCGTAGGTTCCGGTCAAGAAGAAGAGACGGAGGCAGAGACAGAGACGGACAGGACCAGGAGTAGATGACTATGGTTGATTTCAGACTGAGGAGTACAGGACGGAGTACAGGGTACTTATACTAAGGAGAACTAGGGTCGAGTATTTACGGTGACAAGTAAACATCCTAGAGGACGGACAAGGAGAGACCGGAGTTGGGACTAGGTCAGGTCCGATGAAAATAAGTAAGGACCAGAGAAAATACTACAAGGTAGAAGATATAAACTGGGCACGGAGAACTCACGGTACAACAGGGTGGACGGGGAAGTGTGGTAACGACTGGATTGAGTCTAATGCAAAGGGTCGCACTTAGCAGAAGGATATGTGCGTGTCCAGGACCGGAGTGATGCGCAGAGGACCGGAGTTGAGTTACAGTGCTGCGATGAGTCCGGAGTAACCGGATAAGAGTCCGGAGTTGGACATGGTCTTGACAAGAACGTGCTGAACGAGAATGAGAGTGACTGAGGGAGCAGGCTGGGAAGATATGTGCCAGGCAGTGCACAGGAACTCAGGGAGAGGCTGTCCCAAGAGTAGGACATAGTCAAGGTCTGCTGCAATAGCAGAGAAATGTTCCAGAGAAAATGTGGACTCCATAGTGACTGATGAAGCAGGTGTCTGGATTGCGGGTGGAATATCTCCGTGAGAAATAAACAGATTTATGTTGGAACTTGACAGACAGATAGATCACAGTCTAGGCTCCATGATGGTATAGTCACATGCCTGATAGCTTCAAAAATGGCGGAGCTATTCAAACATTGGAATGCCAGCACTGGGCGCCTAAATTTGACATTTGGGCGCTAAAAATGATTCTTCTCTTTCTCCTTCGTTTCTCAATTGTTTCTTCTGCTTCTTTGGTTGTTCTGGTATGGGAGTTGGACTGCAGAAGGCTGCGCTCCTTTCTCATACCAAAAAGATCATTATTCATTGGATTCTTTCTGCTTCTTGATGGTTCTCGTGTGATAGATGACTGTCAGCGATGGCATTCATCTCTTGCATCAGGATAGTCATTCTTGTGCGATAGATGGCTACAATGAGCTTGTATTCATTCTTCGCATAAGGATAGTCTTGACTTTGTGTGATATGGATAGCGAGGGCTGTCTGTATCCCTCAAGTCGGGACAATCTTTCAACAGATCTTGGGTGCATTCTTCGCATTAGTTTCATCGGCTAACTTTCTCCATGTCCACAGTACCAAACACATTTGGTGCGTGGCAACGCGTGGATGAATCACCTCCTGTTGGTCCTCAATATGGGGTAGTACATCTGGATTGTCATGTGCAGCAGCTACATTGGTACTTGTGGTTTGACGAGATCGCGATGGGATAGAGGATTGTTGTTGTCAGATAGTCGCCAGTTGGGAATTACTAGGGAGGCGAGGAGCGCAATTCCTTTGACGATGCGTGTTACGACCATGTCCAACTCCGGGCCTTATCCGGTTACTCCGGTCGCATCGCAGCTCTACAGCTCAACTCTGGTCGCGCATCACTTACTCCGGTCACGGTCGCGCAGATATACCTCCGTTAAGTATGACCCTTGGTCTAGTCCCTACTCAGTCCTTACTACACCTCACCGTCTACCCTGCCTTGACGTGAGTTCTCCGTGTACCTGTTATATCCACCACCTTGTATCATTTTCACCGGACCTGGTTTATTTTACTCGGACCTGACTTTATTTTACCTGGACCTGACTTAGTACTTTCTCTGGTTATCCCTTGTCCGCTTTTTAGGCTGTTTACTTGTCACCGTAAGTACTCGTCCCTAGCTCTTACTTAGTATAAGTACTCTGTAGATTATCCTGTACTCTTCAGTCTTAAATCAACCATAGTCTCTACTCCTGATCTTGTCCGTCTCTGTCTCTGTCTCTGTCTCCCCTTCTTGACCACAACCTACGCAAGGGATCAACGCTCGTTGTCCTTAGTCGTTGAATCCAAATGGTCGCCAACTCCAGCCGGACTAATCTCTTGTCCAGCCCTCTGCCCTCTCCCTTCGTCCATTTCCATCCGGACCTGACCGGACCCCCTACCGGAGTAGACCTGGACTTGACAATGCGCAGCCACAATGTCTTCAACAGCACACGTTTGTCCTGAACCTGGATATATAACATTTTGTTAATCACCTCTCGAGTGAAATGTGAATCTTACCGTGGGTGGCCGTAGATATCTCTGTCCAAAGATTTTGTGAGTAAGTGAATGTGATGACCTTGACTGCATACCTTGGGCGGGAGTGAGAGGTCGTGAATGGACCAGCACGGGTTGTGAACCTGTCCAAAATTTTTGTGAGTAAGTGAATGTGATGACCTTGACTACATACCTTGGGTGGGAGTGAGAGGTTGTGAATGGACCGGTGGTGAACCTTATGGACGACATTAATAAGTGCAATCAAGTGTTAAAATTATATACCTCTGACAATGGCCTCTGCAAATCTGTCATCTTCACTCGGTGAGATCTCATCAATGAGTTTGTCTTCGTGCACATTTTCTTTGGGCTGATTCCCAAGATCCGGACTGGGAACTGCTGAGAGGGTGTGGCCGCAACAAAGTACATGTCCATCCAACGAATGGTAGAATGATGCTGTGCGCTGCAATTTAGTAGGGCAATGAGGTGAGGCTGGTTCATCAAACTGGGGTGATGGCGGGGTAGTTGATGGTTGGGACCGCGGGTGAGAATGGGATTGTGTCTGCTGCCCTTGCTGTGGATCAGGAGGCTGTGATGCTGCTGTTCCAGATGACACACAGGATTTGTGAGTAGGAGCCTCGACACCAGACTGAGACCCCAATGCCACCATTTTGAGGCGGGAAGAGAAGCCATGAACAGGACGCTGTTGGCTAGCGACCAGATCTCCTGTTGAAGAACAGACAGAATTGGCATGAGAAGTAGGGGCGGTAGAAGGATGAGAAATATTAGAGAAGACAGTGCTGGCGCGAGAAGTAGGTTTAGATGCATCTGATGGTGAATCTACGTCACCGTGAGTGGATTCAACCTGTCTTCTGGGTGCTTCGCTAGTGTTTGGCAAACTAAAACCGAACCGTTGACCCTGAGCTGCAAGACTGAAGGTCGGTTGGGGAGGAGGTGCGACCTGTGAGGTGGCAGCACTGGTAGGTCCTTTTGCTCGAGGCCTTGGTCGGGGCTTACCAGAGGGACAATCCCTCACGATTTCCAGGTCAAGATGAGAAGGAGCCATAGCATTGACCTCTTCACCCTGGGTTGCAAAATTGAGATCTGTGAGTTGTTTTGACCTCGGGGCCGTAGCGGTCTGCACATGCTCGATATGCTTCATCTGTGCAATTTGACCTCCAGTACCTTTCCCACTGTGTGAAGACTGTTGAATCTGAATGGTCAGATTAGTGGCCAATATTCAACAGGTAGGACATTACCAAGAGTTTCTTCTGCTCTCGGCCACTTTGAATGATTGGGAGCATCCGAATCGTCTTCATCTTCGTAGATGATCCTACGTTTGGGGGGCATAGCTTCAGATGGCAAAGGCACAGGTGATGAAGTAGGATGAACAGCAAGCAAGAAATTTTATACTTCAAAACTTCGCATGTACAATGGACATACATATCAAAACAGCTACAGTGCAGTCAAAAGTATGGACCACAAGTGTCACCCTACAAAATATTTGCTGGAACAAGTAATATATGACTACTACAAATGAGAAAAATGTGTGCATACTAGGAATCACATTTGGCAGAATGTAAATTAGGCGGTTCAGTGGCCACAAATCGATGAGTCAATGGCTGTTCTGTTGTGCTTTCCAGAGTGAGGCATGGTCGTTTCTTGCGCTCAATGTAGTCCATATCTGGCCTGGAGTGTTGTCTCCTTGTGCCACCAGAGCTGACACTTAAAGAAGTAAAGCCAGGTCCACTGGTCTGACGAATAGGAGAGGGATGATGCATGCGCAGGATGTCAGGGTCTGATTCGCTTGAAACCACTGATGAATCAGCCAAGGAAGGATTCTTGGATGTTAGCTCCAAGCTAGATTGAGGCGATGTAGTAGCATTACTACAATCCACCATGGAATTTGACTTGACCAAATAAGGCTGAAGTTCATTGCCTCCCCTGTTGGGTGAAGCTTTGGCAATCCACGACTCATCTGGTAATTTGCTTAAAGTGTCGAGGAGGCATTTAACCATGTCATCATGGGTGATGGTCTTCTCGCCAAAGTTGAATGAGCCTTTGACAAAGGCCATGGGCAAGATGATCTTCTCGTGGAGGGTATTGAAGAGGTCGATGAGGGGTCTGAAATAAGGGGAGATATATTCACAGATGTTGGCTGACCAACTGAGCTGCAACTGAACTGTGATCGTTTTTTGTAAGCTTGGCTGAAACGTGTTGAAGTACTCATCAAAGCATTCTGCAAGCATGTCTTCTGGTTTGAGCTTGCGAGGCTCGTCATAGAGCACGGAAATCCCAAGGAGGACATAAAAAAATGATTTGAGGTCGTGGTGGGGTGCGTGTCTCACAGGTTTTCCCGGGCCTGCCATCACTAGCTCTGCTGCCATCCAAGACCAGGTGCCCTAGATATAAGATTAGATTAGCATTTGTTGAAGTGTCAGCAAAGTGAGCTTACAGTCCGATAGAGCAGGTTTGTGTCAACAGATGGCTGACACGGATCCGGCGGAGGTGCTCCCCTCATGGAAAGAGTGATATCATCAGTTTCCTTCAGCTCAGTGAGTGCTACATAGTTTACCACATTGTTGGCGTCACCAGCCTTCAAAAATTGGACAGGAACCATGGTTTCATCCAGATCATCAGGGACAGGCACTGGAGATGTTGGTGTCTCATCAATAGTGAATGGAGTGAGTGGAGATGAAGAGACCACTGCACTAGTGGGCTGGTGGCAAAAAGCGGGAGTGGTAGTGTCAACAGGGGATGGTGGTTTAACTGCGTAGAGAGGTACAGCATAACCCCAATCAGCGAGGAGTCCCCATCGGGAAATTCTCTGAAGTTTGTGGAGAAGTGACTGGCGGGTTTCTGGTGATAAGTGGCTGTGGATTACAAAGTCAAAGGAAGAGTCATCATCCAGGCCAATGAGAAGGAGGTTGTGCAAGCTGATGTCGCGATGGAGGATATTTGCCTTATCGATGGCATCCTTATGTACTGCAAGAATTCAGTTAGCTGACAATAAGTAAATGGATCATAGCCTACTCAGCACATAATCGATGAACACAACTAGCAGCTCGGCGAGTGAGGAGAAGTCCATAAGTCGTTTTCCGAGTGGCTCCGTGAGTAGGTGAGACAGTACATGAATGTGATAGCTGGGTATGCTGATATCAGGTAAAAGAGTCCTGAGGAAATGGGTTGACCAGTTGACTTTGATATTGGGATGTGAGGGGTGAGGACCTGTAACTTGTTGTTCGTGTAGGAGCTTGGGTACACCTCTAACACTGGCTTCATTGAGCTTTGCCAGTATGCTGCCTTCTGTAAATTTTCATAGGGGGTCGATCCAAGAGTCCTTGACAATGATCTGGCAAGGTTCTTGCCAAGGTTGGGAGGACGGGGGGTACAACAAAAACCCAGCCCAGACGGTCGTTCCACGGCCATGTAATGCATCTGATATGAAAATAATCTTGTTCAGGACAACCTCACCCGCCAAGTCCACTGGGTCCCCATGCCATGCGACTAGCACACGCTTCTTCCCGTCCTTTTCCCAGAGTATACTTTCGTCGAATCCGAGATGATTAGGGCATGCGCACAAGAGACCGACTAAAATACGTAAAAATTCTTCTGGTTGTTGGTTGATGTTGATAGTTGAAGTTGAAAGAGATCCACCCCTGTCAAAAAACGTCAGTACAACACTGTGTCCCAATATTCGTAGACAGGGGGTGGAATGCCTCCCATCCTGGGCATATAATAGAAGCACGGTCTTCCCGGCTACTTCAATGTATGATTTCTTCATGGCGTTCATTGTATTCCGGATCTTCATCTCTCCAACAACACTGACATCCCTCCAGTCCAGCGGCCTCAACTTGTCATTTGCAACATCTACTGGAACCAAAACCAGATCAGGTTTTCAATTGGTGTCTGATCCTTTCAGAGGTGCACTGGCTCCATCCGCTACCCATTTTCTAAATGAATATGTTAATACAAGCTGTGAAAGATATGCGATAAAATAACAAACTGTTTGGCTTTGAACTTTCCACCGATTACCTGCTCGACGGCATCCATCACATCATTCAGAAACTTCGTCATTTTGGATTCACTGCCTACGGCTTCAGAAGCGCCATGCCAGCAATCTAAGTCAGTATTTTTCTTTGTAATCTTGGCTTTCTGCCTCTGCTTCCCGTAGTAGCCGTTCTTCCACAGTGATTCAAGGACCTGATTCATCTCGATGGGTGGGAAGGTGGCCAGAAGAGGGTGCACCGAATTGTGAAAAAGTTCATGGTTGGGAAAGAGGGTGGCAAGCAGGCGCCTACTCTCAGACAAGGTGAGCGACCAATGAAGACCACGAGTGTCATTGTTGACCAGAGCATCCATGTGCGTTCAATGCCAATCGGTTTTCTGCCTGCACTGGGGATCAACAGTCTGGATCTTAAGGTATTTTGTCAGTCGCGACAGAAAGTGACAAAGGTGAGTACTCACACGTTTGATGGAGAGCAGCGTTGCATGTGAAGTCAGCGGCTGCAGTTGACAATGTTGGTTTTAACAGCCATATTCGGTCAAACAGAATATTTTACATACCTTTGCTGCTGGGCGGAGCTGTGACATAGTATCAGCAGTGGTTCAGGGGACACACACGAGCAGCAAGTTTGAGTCTCAGAGATCAATCCCATCATAATTGATGCATGAGGTACAAAATGTACAAAGCTACACGTAAAACTAGTATGATAGCGCAAAGTAAAACTGTTTTGACCAGTATTTATTCAGCCAGAATTCACTGGAGGCCTCGTAGCTATTTTCACGCATCAAACAAGGGTGAGCTTCCTTCCCAAAGTTGGGAATTAAGTGGGCAGGAGATTGAACCTGAGTAATGGGAACCACCTCTCCGATCCTGCTTCTATCAGCCCTGACCACATGTCGTAACATGTGCATGCCTGTCCTCGGGTGAACATTGCTTATGGTTCCCTGTTGAGGAACAATGTTGAAGTGCTGGACATAAGCTAGAAAATGTTCAGATGAGAGGGGACGAAAAATCATTCGTAACTGAATGATGGAATGGCCTGATAGATCGATCAGCCTGATAGTAGATGCTACTATGCCAAGGGGACATACCATTGAGACCACATCGTGGCCAGTCGCTCTGCGGCTCTGCATTTATCACAGCTGCATCGTACAGACCATAAGGGCAGGATGCGGAAGGAGGGATGGCACGGAGTGTCTGTGGGGCATCAGGAACCTTGTTATCATGATATTGCATTTGTTGAATGCGAATTTTGTGCCATATTTGAATGTGGTCGAAAGGCAATACACAATCTCCCCCCTCATTTCTGGCTCCTGACATAGGATGAGGCACTCCATTCTCCAAATGACAGAAAAACTTGAGTAAGGCTTGGCGGAGACCAGGGATCTTAAACATATCAGCCGCATCATCAATATTGAGGCGAAGTGAAGGCTTGGAAGCCAGACGAAAGGCAGTTGTATCATTTGAGAATGTACGAAATGGTTTGATGGCTGTGACAGCCCTGTTGAAGCACGTCAGCTATTGCAAAGTAATTGCTGACAGGGTGAAATGCTGCCAAGTGGTCTGCAAAGGATGAATCTTCTGAATCTGGTTCATGCCTGTCATCTGTCCCCAATGGAAGTTCATCTTTTTCGTCCTCGCCATGGTTTACTTCACTGGCTTGGGAATGTAAGTGTGTGGCAAGATCAAACTGAAAGCATTTCTCTGAACGATCAAGATAGTGCATGATCTGACTGTAATAGTTCTGATTGTTTCCGGCACAAGCAGGAACCTTGATTTCCTGGATGTGTGCGTGCTCGGTAATATCAGCAGACCACTGCATAACCGCTCCAGAATCATGTATGCTTGGGATGATGCTCTGGAGTAATTCCAGCTTGGGAATAGTCCAAGAGTCCTTCTGAGCACCTGCGCGCACGATAGTGTCCTTGTGATCGTGGAATTCCTGCAACAACTTTGCAAGGTTGGCAAGAGAATGATCTGTAAAAGAGGGCGCTTGGGCTAGATACTGGAAGTCAAGGAGTGCGCAGATAGCAATGAGGAATTGACGTGGAACCAAGCCAGTGATGACACCAATGATATATCGTTGGATGGCATGGTGATCACGGCCAGTAACCTGCTTGAGTTTTGAAATACCCTCTGTAAATGCTCGGTAGCCTACAATGGTCTGAAGCACTGAAAAATGAAAGTCCACCTCGGAGGCGCCAGCACAATGGATGCACCACTTCACGTCGTGGTCCCAGAATAATTGGTGGAAATGATGGAGGACCTTGGGGGTGATGAATTGAGATGGATCCGATAGTGGATACATTTTCCAGAACAGCTCAATAACACCGTTCAAACAGAGTCGCTTGATGATCTTCAAAAAGTCCTTGTAGTCGGATGGAGAGCATTCTGCACAAGCAATTTTAATTGCCGCCAGTGTAATAGTGCTCGTGCGTGCAGGGTGGCGGAATGGGTCGCCAAATTCCTTTGACATTGCTGTGGTGACTGGAGACGTCTTCAGACTTGTCGCAGCAAGAAGACTTTCCTCGGGTGTATCAGCTATCCAGGAAGCTAATGGAGTGAAGCAGTATCTTAAGTTACCAACCGGGTCACTCATCATGACACCAACAGCTGCAGCTATCTTTAGGGGGGATAGCAGTTTATTCAGGACTTGGTGAGTGAGCCGGTCTTGCAGCAGACTGTGAACATGAGTGTTCTTGTGAAGGAATTTGGTGATAGGAAGGAGAGCAAGAAGGAGGTATCTGTGGAGCGAAGTTTTGCTGTGTATGCTCGCATCAATATTTGCGAGGCTTATGAGAACCGGGTGGGCCATGCGATTCCTGGTAATGACCGAGATATTTGTCTTGTCCGATGAGAGGATAACACCCAAAGTCGTGGTGCCAGCAGGGAGTGCATCCTGCAAGTCCAGTTAGTATCACAAATCTCCAGAAGAGAAACTTACCTGAATTTTCCAGGCCCTATCGCCACTCAGCCACTCATCATAGATTTGGCAAGTTTTAGTGGCAGACGTCCAAACTTTCCGTGGGACAAAGGATATGTGCAGTGTGAGGAGCGGGTTACTGAGAAGAGTTTGGAGGCAGTCGAGCAGATCACAGTGGAATAGATGGACTGGATTTTTCGTAGGAGCCTCTGTGCATCAATCCTAATGCAGTGGTGTCCTGCATGCTTTGGTGGTCGAGAATTTGGGTGATCATTGGATAATGGTGGGGATGTCCATGTTGCCATGGATGGCAACTTTCACCATCGGCACCGACATTCTGTAGGTGATTGTCCACCTTTCTACAATCCCATTTACTTTCTTCCTAAGTTACAGGTTGACGATGTTGGGAAATGGATAAATATGGCACACAAGCAACCTGCACAACAATGCAAGATGGCTGTTCCCGATGAAGCAGTTGACCGATGCAAAGAGTCCTATGAAGTGGCCGATGGCAAGAAACAGAAGGCAGCAATAGATAGCTTCAATGACACCGGTATTATGGCACTCATTTGTTGCCATGACATCCCACTCTTCTTCACGAACATTGACACTGCGGGCGAACAACAAAAATATAGTATTACACTGATTGAACATTTATTTTCTCTTATCCCTCTCAAGTGCAATGTTGTCGTGCTATATGACATCAGATGTGTGCTCGCGCGGTCGTTGATGAAGGTAAGCATGACCCAGCTTTACTCTGCTGGCTTGTATTCACCACTTGTAGTATGACATTCTCAGCCCAAGTATCACGCCTCACATACGCTTTGCTACAACTGCAATGCATGCATATGGACATGAATGAGCATGCCAACTGGTCTATAACCCTCAGATTGTCAAGGGTTTGGGTTTGTCAGATGGTGAGGGCACAGAGCAGCTGTGGTCGAGCCCATGTACCTGGTTAGGCCGTGTTTTACGGCCAGTGGGGGTTGACAATTGGCTGTATGTTATGGGCCAGCGGGGGTCAGGCCGGACTACAGGGTGTTGCCGTGATATATGATCCGGCCTGTGTGTGGAATTGTCACCATAATACATGGTCCAGCCTGGGGGTGGGTTGTCACCATAATATGAGGTTGGGCCAGGATGCCGGTATCACCATAGTGTATGGTCTGGCCAGGGTGTGTAATTTAACCATAATATACAGTGCGGCCTGGGTGTGGGTGTCACCATAGTGTATGGTCAGGTCAGGGTATGGGTACATATTGAACAGTCCGGCCTGGGTGTGGGTGTCACCATAGTGTATGGTCGGGCCAGGGTAGGTGTGTCACCATATTGTACAGTCCGGCCTGGGTGTGGGCATCACTATAGCGTATGGTCGGGCCAGGGTAGGGGTGTCATCATATTGTACAGTCCGGCCTGGGTGTGGGCATCACCATAGTGTATGGTCCAGCCAGAGTGTGTAGTTTAACCATAATAGTCCGGCCTGGGTGTGGGTGTCACCGGTAGGTGTGTCACCATATTGTACAGTCTGGCCTGGGTGTGGGTGTCACCATAGTGTATGGTCGGGCCAGGATAGGTGTGTCATATTGTACAGTCCAGCCTGGGTGTGGGCATCACCAGTTTATGGTTGGGCCAGGGTAGGTGTGTCACCATAATGGATAGTCCGGCCTGGGTGTGGGTGTCACCATAGTGTGTGGTCGGGCCAGGGTAGGTGTGTCACCATATTGTACAGTCCGGCCTGGGTGTGGGTGTCACCATAGTGTATGGTCGGGCCAGGATAGGTGTGTCATCATATTGTACAGTCTGGCCTGGGTGTGGGCATCACCATAGTGTATGGTCGGGCCAGGGTAGGGGTGTCACCATAATGGATAGTCCGGCTTGGGTGTGGGAATCACCATAGTGTGTGGTCAGGCCAGGGTAGGGGTGTCACCATATTGTACAGTCCGGCCTGGGTGTGGGCATCACCATAGTGTATGGTCGGGCCAGGGTAGGTGTGTCACCATAATGTACAGTCCGGCCTGGGTGTGGGTGTCACCATAATACACAGTCTGGCCTGGGGGTGGGCATCACCATAGTGTATGGTCGGGCCAGGGTAGGGGTGTCATCATAATATACAGTCTGGCCTGTGTGTGGGTGTCACCATAGTGTATGGTCAGGCCAGGGTAGGGGTGTCACCATATTGTACAGTCTGTCCTGGGTGTGGGCATCACCATAGTGTATGGTTGGGCTGGGTAGGTGTGTCACCATAATGGATAGTATGGCCTGGGTGTGGGTGTCACAATAAGTGTATGGTCGGGCCAGAGAGGAAAAAATATTTGAAACAAGTGCAGGCTGATGATAGCCATGTCAGGATTGTACGTATTAGCAAAGACAAGACTGGTACTGTACTGAATGGAAATGATTATACAAGTAGTACAAGTTAATGATAAGCATTCAGGTGGTGTACTGGCCAGTGATGATTAATTGGTCATACCAACCAGTCACTGTCATACCGGTAGCATACTGACCGGTAACTGTCATACCGGTAGCATACCGGTGGCATACCAACCAGTCACTGTCATACCGGTAGCATACCGACTGATCACTATCATACCGGTAGCATACCAACCGGTAACTGTCATACCGGTGGCATACCAACCGGTCACTGTCATACCGGTAGCATACCAACCGGTCAGTGTCATATCAGTAGCATACCGACCGGTCACTATCATACCAGTAGCATACCAGTGGCATACCAACCGGTCACTGTCATACCAGTAGCATACCGACCGACCAGTAGTTTGGTACCGGCTGATGATATGGATACCGGTATTGTTTTGTTTGGTGGTAAACAACACCATGCTGGCAGAATGCTGCCTGGTGATACTTTCACAAGGACAGCACTGACAAGTAATAACGATACCACAATTATATTGTAACAACAGACCGAGTACTGGCAGATGATGGACATGCTAGCATTGCACTTGCCGGTCATGAATACACCAGTGTACATACCGGTCATAATCATACCGGCTGTCCTATAAGACAAGCCCACTCAAGTTAATCAAAGGTATGAGTACATTGTTAGTATACTATGGTAAGCAAACCACCATGGGAAGATCATACTTGGTGTGCACTGACTGGTCATGATTATGCCAGTAGTGTGCTGACTGGGATTCATCATCCAGTAGTATCCAATGTTGGGTGACAAATATGAACTAGTAATTCATCACATGATAATATTGGCAATGGTACAACAATAATTATAAGTAAAGAAATGGGCCATTGGCCTGACTGACCGGTGCTAAGCATACAAGTAGATCACTTACACATTTAATCATAGCCATGCACAGGAATATATTCTTACACAAACAAAGGATACTAATTGTACTACAAATACAAAGTTTGTGGCAATGAAACAAAATTAGTCCTTATGTGAGGAGTCCCTGCCTCCTTCACCCATTGCAACATCTGGTTGCTCTGATGCCGGAGTACCAACATCTTGAGGTTCTGGTGCAGGGGTGTAAGTGTTTGCTGGCTCTGACAACTGATAGTCACACCCTCAATGAACATGACCTGTGTTATATTGAGGGTAGGTAATGGTACAGTAGTAGAGTAGTTAAAGGGTAGTTAGCTTATGTAATTAGCGCCAGCGCTATATATATGGGCGCTTCTGCTTATGTAAGCAGAAGCGCTACTACACTAGTATAGACCACCTAGTGGTCAGCAGTAAAGGGAGATTACTCCCTTTACACCCTCCCCTTATAGAGTCCGTCCAAGGACTCTTGTAACGACGCGTGCAGGTTATCTCGTGCAGTAGTAAATGGAAGCCATGTATATTATAATGGGGGCAAAAATAATCAACAGAATGTGTACCTAACTGACAGGGGCCCAAAGCGAGAAGGGAACAGAAGAGAAAAACAAAAAGGAACAAGTAAAGACGTGACCAGTTGAGGGTCATGACGCCTTTTGGATGTCTGATGATGGTAACACGACCGGTTGGCGGCTGTGTCATTGCGTCAAGGCGACTCTTCATTTCAGTGAGAGGGTTGTGCCTCTCGAGATGACCAGTCGCTCCCCAGGTCAGTCCTACATCTGCGATGGACCAGAGTGGTCGACATCCATCTGGTCCCCCAGAGGGTTCCACGGCGGGCCAGGGTCATCGTCGCCCCAGGAATCCTCGCCGAAGCTGTCGTACTCCTCTTCTTCATCAGAGGGCAGCGTCTTGCGACAGCTACAACGCTTCTTTTTTTGTTTGGGGGCCAGGTACCCCGCCACTACGTTGATTCCCATGAGGGAGAGGGTATCGCCAGGGTGAGACTCTATGTCTCGGAAGTCAGTCGGCCTCTCTGCTTGTTCCGCCCTGTCTTCGTAGTATTCGAGGGACCGCTTGAGTCCCTCCAGGGCAGTCTCTGCAACTGCGAGCTCCAAGCTTATTTCGACGTCGGGCTCTCGTCCAGCTACGTCGTCCTGTAGCGCCGCTACTGCCCACTCATGCAGGTCATCAGCTTCTTGGAAGCTGAAGCCATTCTGGGTGAGGTGCCCAGCGACCGCGAATGGAGACGGCGCTTTATTGGTCGATTCAGACCAAGGGGATGTGCGACCTGGCACAATTATCCACACCTCTCGCTCGACAATAGCTCTGTACTGTCCCAGGACCACGAACAGCCGTGCAAAGCTGCGGTGCCAACCATTACGGTTGGAATCATACTGGAAACGAGGGGCGAAGTACCCCTCAAGGATGAATCCTCTGAGCCTCCAATCAGTCAGGGGCTCTTGGTGCTTGGGGTCAGTCTTTTTATGAACCCCAGCAAATTTCTTTGTGCAGCCGGTGCGACTCAATCGGTGGATGAAGTCGCGCCATTCCGTGATCTCGTCTCCCCAGCCGGGAGCTCCCTTTGGCAGTCCGTCGTGCCAGTGGGTGGTGCGATTCCTCCGTGTTAGGATCAATGGAGGTATGGTCGTTGGCAGGTGTTGCCGGCTGGAGGACATCACTCCAAATGAGCGAGTGCGCGCTTTGGCAGGGGCCAGCGCTGGCGACGACGAGGCGGCAGGGGGTTGTGCCACCTCAGGAGCATGAGGGAGTGATGATGAGGCGGCGGATTGTGCCGCCTCAGGGGCTGGGGGTAGCGACAACGAGGTAGCGGAGGGTTGTGCTGTCTCGGGGGCAGACGGCAGTGACAACGAGGCGGCGGAGGGTTGTGCTGCCTTGGGGGTGGAGGGAGGAGGTTGGGATGTGGCCTCAGAGGGCTGTTCTCCTTCTGTACGGCCGTTTCCTCACTCAGCCCGTTTCACCTGCTTGTATCCCTCATGCTTTCTCTTTCCACGAGCCGAAGCCCACGCAGGGGGGTGCCAGTGCTTGAATGCGTGACTCATCACGCTATTTTTGAGGGGCTTGGCCCTCGTACGATGGTGTTACGACCATGTCCAACTCCGGGTCCTATCCGGTTACTCCGGTCGCATCGCAGCACTATAGCTTAACTCTGGTCGTTCTCACTTACTCCGGTCACAGTTGCGCAGATATGCCTCCGTTAAGTACGACCCTTGGACTATCCTCTGTTTGTTCGTTACCACACCTCGCCGTCTACCCTGTCCGTTCGTGAGTTCTCCGTGAACTTGATATATCCTGTACCTTGTAGCATTTTCACCGGACCTGACTTTATTTTACCCGGACCTGACCTAGTACTTACTCCGGTTATCCCTTGTCCGCTTTTTAGGCTGTTTACTTGTCACCGAAAGTACTCGTCCCTAGTTCTTACTTAGTATAAGTACTCTGTAGATTATCCCGTACTCCTGAGTCTGAAATCAACCATAGTCATCTACTCCTGGTCCTGTCCGTCTCTGTCTCTGTCTCCGTCTCCTCTTCTTGACCGGAACCTATGCAAGGGATCAACGCTCGTTGTCCTTAGTCGTTGAATCCAAGCGGTCACCAACTCCGGCCGGACTAATCTCTTGTCCAGCCCTCTGCCCTTGTCCTTCGCCCGTTTCCGTCCGGACTTGACCGGACCCCTTACCGGAGTAGACCCGGACTTGACAGACGGTCTGTATCCACCATGTATCGATTGAGCCAAGCTATAAATTTTTGCCCGAACTTAGTGTTGGGCAAGTCGCTCTCCTCCAACTCCTTCGCTACTTGGGTGTAGAACTCATCGAGTTCGGTGGTGGTGTTGAGCAGGCGCACTGCTCCTGGCCATATGGCACCAGTGATTGGGGGTGCGATGCCATGGCGGATGTTTCTGAGGATGTTCTCCCTGTGGGGGTCCTTGAATTGGTACAGACAGTCGTTAAACTGTATGTGCAGGTATTTAGTGCCGTCCAGCAGCACGTTTACTCGGTTGGGGATTTCTCCCTGACCAAGTAGAGGGAACATTGTTTCCTCGGGGTTTTCAAGCCGTCCTGCCAACGAGGACCTGGATGGCTCAGCGACGTCGACGTCCATGGCGCCGAAGATGGTGCCCGGCGAGTTAGGACGGAAGCAAGTACACTCTGGGGATCGCGATTGCGACCGAGAACAGTGTTCTCCAGAGTATGATGCGGGTGTTACCCCGCTCCCTCCCCCTGGAGAAACGAGACGTTCCTCCAAGGGTAGACTGGATGGGCCCGCCCCAGTGGGGTCCTCTGGACGGGCCGAGGGGATGTACATTGAGAGCAGGTGAGCCTGCTCGAATGCAGTGGAGGTCTGCTGCTGCAAGAAGGTGGAGGCCTTCTCTGCCTCTTCAGTGTGCCTGCGCCAATAGTTGTGTTTGCAACACATCGACGCAAGGTCATCCTCGAGGCCGGACATGCGGGCGCTCCATCCGAAGACGCGCGCGAGGCACCGTAGGCAGTCCTCGTGCGCTCCCATGATGGAAGGCGTCTCCAGGACAATGTCCAGAGAGACGTGTTTCTGGTACTCCAGACATGTGGGACACCGGTGGTCCTGGTCATGGAGCAGGAGACCGGTAGTGGTGGCACACCACCGGTCGGGGGAAGGAGAAGCGTTGCGTTCTTTTACACGCCGATGCTTCTCATGTCGCCCTTTGCGAGAAGGGGAACGAGAATGACGAGGGGAGGGCAAACGTGGCACCCTCCTCTTGTCAGAACGATGATGAGCCCGGTCCTGGTGGGACATGGGCTCGTCAGAGGATTCATCTGCGCGGCTACAACACGCAGACAGGGAAGGTGAACGGTGGCGGTTGTCAGACATGATACTTATCGAAGTGGTGAGGATGCAGTGGATGTGGTAATGGGAAGGGAGCAGGATGGGCGAGGAACAAGGCGAAAATTGATGGAAGTCAAAATTGAAAGTCAGCGAACATATGGAAATTGACAGTGGACCGAAACAATGGAGACTCTCGACACGTGTAATCCAGACCGACCGTGCCGGCGGTACCAATGATCACGTGAGGTAACTGTGAGAGTTCCACAGTTGTTCGCTTCATTGCTGCTTTCTAGACTACCATGTAGTCAATTGTGCACGCTACGCATGCGCTGACTGCCCTTGGGCAGTCGTTGTACTGACTGAGCTCCATGGAGCTCAAGATAATCATCCAACGCTTCAAGGTCCCTGCAGTGTGCGTGCGGCTCCCAAGTAGAGTCGCCCAGGTTCCATTTTACCAAGAATTTGACTTTGTTGCCCACCCAACGGTGGGCAGTTATTTCATTGACAAGCCATTCGGCATTGTCTGGGTTGCCCATGTCGTAGAAGGCTTGGGCAACCCACTTCGGAAAGAGCCTATCGTCGTTGGGCTCGTGCCGCCTCAGCAAGTTGACGTGGAAGGTAGGGTATATTTGTTGATCTTTGAGCTGCTGAGGCAGCTCGATAGTATAATTATCTATTGTCAGATTACTCGCGACGACTCTCATTGGTCCAATGTACTTGGGCAAGAGCTTTCAAGCTCATTCCTTAGGCAAGGTAAGATTTTTGGTAGATAGATACACTAACTCCCCCACATCCAGTGTCGGGGGATCCTTCCTCTTTTTATTAGCGTGATGTGTTTGTATCACGCGGCTCTCAATGATGGCATCAAGGGCCATCGCTAGGTTGTCCCACACCTGGCGGACGAATCCTTGGACGCCAGGCGCTGTCTTTGGAGCACTTCTGTGCTCGAGTTGTGCCATTCGAGGCATATACCCGTATGTGAGCTCGAAGGGTGTGAACCCTGTTGATCCACTCACGCTCGAGTTGATCGTGAACTCAACCATGGGTACCTTCTCAATCCAGTCCTTCTGATCTGGCGAGATCATGCTGCACAGGATCTGTGCGATTGTCCTGATCGAGCGTTCAGACGCTCCGTCCATTTGGGGGTGAAATGCTGTTGACATCAGGAGTTTTACTCCGAGAAGTTGATGCGTTTCTCTCCAGAATTGCAACGTGAACTTGGTGTCTCGGTCAGAGACGATTGTCTCAGGTAGTCCATGCAAACGGACAATTTCTTTCACAAAGAGCCATGCTAATTGCGAGGCTCGGATAGTCGTAGTCACTGGCACCAAGTGTACCAATGAAGTCATGCGACAGAGCACGACCCACAGGTAGTCGTGCTCGCCTTGTTCAGGGAACAGTCCCACGAAATCCATCGCGATGGAATTCCAGGGTCTTCGGGGAATCGGCAGAGAATGTAGCAGCCCCGCTGGTTTCTCGTTGCTCGTCTTCGTCATCTGGCAAACAGGGCATGATCAAGAGAATCAATCTACTTCCTTGCCGAGTCCTGGCCACCAGTACCACCTGCGGATATAATCCGCCATTCGCAGCGCACCTAAGTGTCCCAGCACCTTGTGCACGTGATCGATGATACATGCGGTCATTGAGTCCCCCTTCCATCGCGTTCGTGGAACACAGAGGACTCTTTCTCCTCCACTGTTCACAGCGTGGATCAGTCCGCTGTCCATGCTGAACGTGGGGTGATGTTTTGGCTTCTCAGCCACTTTCGCAAGTACTGGGTTGTCCTTATATCCGGTTCTTACAGCTTCCATGAAGCTGTCTTGCTGGTGGAAGTGAGTGCAGGTGGCAGGCAATTGCCCCGCAGATTCAAGTAGAGTGAGATCTTCACTCGTGCGTGCGGGAGCTGTTCTCTCCCTACTCGGTTCTGCATGTTCACGCAATTCTGCTGCTTCAATATGGCAGTCCTCTTGCTTCCTGCGCAGTCTATTGCTGCGCCTCACGTCATCTTGACTTGCTCTCATCGAGGCAAGTCGTAGTTCCCTTAGTCGATCTTGGGGGAGGTCATCCCCCTCTGGGTCGAGCCTCACGTCTGCATTTGCCCAATCAATGCATTTGTTCTGGACTCCCTCGCCTCCTTCCATCTTGTAGTAACGGGATAGGCAGTCGGCAACTTTGTTTTCGACTCCTTTCACGTAGACGATTTCTGCGTTGAATTGGGACAGGTAATCCCGTCCATCAGATCTGTTGGCTCAACAGTTTTTGTTGAGTGGAGAGGTACTTCAGTGCCTCGTGGTCGGTAACAATTTTGAATGGGAATCCAAGGAGTTTATCCTCCCATTTGAGAAGCGCTTCGAGTATTGCAAGCGTTTCTCGCTTGAACGTCCGATAGTTATGTTGGGCGTCTGTTAGTTTCTTCAACATGAACCCAGCCGGGCGGCATGTCTTCCAGTCTTCTCCCTGTCCATAGAGTGCGCCCACTCTGTACAAGGATGCATCGCATATGAGCCAAATCGACTCGTCCGAGGCAGGGTTTATCAGCCTCAGTATCGGATATTTGCATGTGAGGTCCTTGATCGCTTGGAAACATCAATCATGGATTTCTCGCCAGAGGAAAGGGTGACCATTCCTCTGGATGCCTGTGAGCGGTGTGGTGTATGCCAACACGTCTGGCATGAACTGTGCCAGGTACTCGACAAGTCCAACAAATCGTTGTACCTCGTTCAGGTTGTGAGGCTTCCTCCACTCGCGTATCCTCGCCATCTTATCTGTGTCTGCGTGGACACCACGCTCATCAATCATGTGCCCGAGGCAATTGAGCTTTTCTGCGTACAAGTCACATTTTTCACGCTCGAGATAGAATTCTGCCTTTGTTAAGGCATCGAGCACGAGTCGCAAATGCCTCTCGTGCTCTTCGAGCGTGTTGCTAAACACAAATATATCATCAAGGTATACATGGACGAACCGTCCAATGTACTCTCACAGTACCACTGTCATGAGTCGCTGGAATGTGGCGGGGGCATTGCAGTCTCCTTGCTGCATGACCTGACTCAGGAATGTACCGAAGATGGTCGAAAAGGCTGTTTTCTTAACGTCTTCTGGCTCCACGTGTACCTGTTCATACGTGTTGGATAAGTCTATCTTCGAGCGATATCTCGCTCTCACAACGTCCATCCTGATCTGATCTTGGTCAGGGAATGGGGTCACATCCTTGACCATGTTGTCGTTGCGCTTCCTGCAATCAATCACGGTCCTTAATTTTCCCGTCTTCTTCGGGATGCATAGCATCGGTGCCACCTGCGGCACGCTAGCCATGATCCACCACTTTGCATTTGTGTAGAGTTGGATCTTCTCTGCCAGCTGTGGCTTCAGAGAGTCCGGGCAGCATGGCAGGTGGTAGGCGTACTGCTTCCCCTCGTCATCCAGGGGTATCCGATGATTTACTTCGCAGAGTGGGGGCAGCTTTGCCACTACTCCGCCCAACTGATTCTTGTATTCGCTTAATATCCTATCACACAGTTGTGGTATATCATCGTCTGCGAGTTTCTTCACGTCCATTGTGGCGAGTTGTGGGGGCAACTCTAGTTTTTCAGAGGGGGAAGAATGCTTCCTGCGCGTCCCTCCCCCTGCCCCAAGTCAATGAGCCGCTGGTGGACGTCCAATTCTCCTGCGAGCATTGGGCGTCACACTCATTTCAGTCCCCACTGAATTCGCGATCGAGTGACCCTCGATCTGGAGTGTATCCTCGCCAAAGTCGAGGCACACTCGGTGAAGTCTCAGGAATGGCAGACCTATTATACAGTCATACCGGTCAATATTGGTGACATCAAAATATGTGTCGCGGGTGACATGTCCCAAGCACACTGGTACATGCACGCCGTGGGTGATGGTCGAGCAACTACCAACGCACCCTAGTTGCAACGGTAGCTGGGACTCCAGCGTGAACGTAGCCAGTTTAGCTACGGTCGCAAATGCAGGGCTGACGAAATTCGTTGTACTGCCGGTGTCGACCATCGTCAACGCTTCGCAGCCATTGACCTTTGCTCGCACTACGAAGCAGGTGTGCAGGTGGAAGGGTACCACTGGTCTAGGGCCAGGTGGGCCTGTCACTGCGTTCATGTGCATCACATATCAAAATGTGCGATCTGTAGCTTCATCCTTTACCGGCCGTAGCGCCATCATTCGAGGAGCGACTCCATTCGCCAGTTCCTCATCTGGAGGCAGGTTTCGAAGCCTCATCACCTTGTACTCGCCAAGTACATATGGTCCATCAGGAATAATGTTTCGATCTGGCTGGATATACACTGTATGTTCCCTGCCTGCAGACATGCGTGCTCTGCCAAGCTGGCGGTCAAGTGTGCAGAGCCCCTCCACTGTTTGAAGGAGCTCAAATTGCGACTGCTCTGTGCATCGACTGACACGTTGGAGTGTCGCCCACATGTCCTGCAATGGATGTCCAGCGAAGTCGACCTGCGCTGAAGTTCTGGCGAGAGCCGTGTGCAGGTCCTCTGTGGTGTCCTCCGGTTATTCCTGTGTGCCGTCCCTCAGGGCACTCAGCACCTGGAGTGCGCAGTTGATTAGACTGCACACTCAGTTTGTACTTCATCGGATTATTGCAGTCTGCGGGTCACCCAGCAGGCTGCACTCAAATATCCGTGCTACAGATTCGAGTTGCTTGAGAGGTTCGTTGGTAGCCTCGAGCTGCTCTCATGTGAGACCCACGAGCACCACTCCCGTCTCTGGCATGGTGTGTTCACGAGCCATCCATCCATCGCCATACGCCCTCCGAGCACTTCGGCTAGGAAATGCTCGTGCTGCCTCCAAGCCCAGATCTTCCTCGAGCTTGGATGCGATGACGTGCCGTCGATATAAGTGACACGCAAGGCATTCACCATGGTTGGTGAACCTGAATCGTTTGTCCCACTCCCATCGAGGGTTCGTGTTGGTGGCTGGCATCGCGATGTTTTCCATCACGTTGATCACTCCCCAGTTGCCGATTCCTCCATCAGCAGCTACATTTACTGGAGCATCTACATGCTCATGTCCCTGTCCAGGGGCTGGGACCTCCAATAGGTCGTTGATGTTATCCCCGTGGTAGCCATTTTCACGGGGTACAACATTCGCGAGTGCAGGTAAGGGGGCCGCAGTCTGTGCCTCCTCGCGGGCCGACTCATCATTGCTGTCGGCCTCATACTGTTCGATGCAGACGTCCATCCCATCTCGTGCAGTCATAGACGAACAATATACGACCTCCTCGTCATGAGGGTCGTGGGTGTACATCCACCCGAGACACACGACAGGTTCTCCATCGCTGTCTCCGTCATCATCATATATGTCGATGACGTCTCCTTCATCACTCAAGTACTGGGGGCCATCTACTGGGTCCCCCTCATCATCACTCTCCGGTGACGGATCTTGGTTGTCCATGACACCATGAGCAGTATTATCCTGCTCGCCAGTGTCTTCAGCAGTGCCAGGCTCTTGTATGTCCGCTGCAAATAATTGGGCCTTATTTTGTTTCTTTGGTTTGGGGCAGTGGTCTGCGAAGTGCCCCACTTTGCTGCAGTTGAAACATCCTGCGTCCTTCCACGAGAGTGTCCCTCTCACTTTCCCTGAGGTTCCACCTCCTCTATTGTAGGTGCCTCGGCCAGCGTCCCTTGTCCCAGGCCGCTGGCCATCTGTTCGCTGCTGTCTCACATTTGACAGCACTTTTTTATACAGCACGTTTCCCCTGCGGAAGTACTTGTGCCCGTTGCCAGAGTTCTCAGGACTCGACTTTTCTTTCGCAGGGACACCTGCGCCAGTCCCTCTAAATGAAATCTTCACCGCCTGAGTTCGAGAGTGATTGCTGATCATCTTCAGTGCACTCTCCATCTTCTGAACCTCAGCCAGGATTTGTTCCATGGCTGAGTGTTCTGCAGAAATTCCGCGTGCCTTCACAACTCCTTCTGCCAGTGATAATGGGAGTCCATTGATGAACTTCCTTCTCATGGAGTAATCATCCGGTGGTTGGACCATCCTAGCCGCACGACATATTGTTGTAAAACGCGAGGGCCCCTTGCTCGGAGGAGTACCTCACTTTGTCGTACTTCTCAGCTGCATTCTGAGCGGATGCTTCGTGAATAAATTGCACGAAAAGTGCGCAAACAAGATCTTCAAACGTCCAGTGTCGGATTGTACGATCCGGACTCTCGACTTCCTGATCAAACCATTGACCTGCTAGGTCCTCCAGACAGGCACCCGCGTACATGACTCTGTCTCCGTCGTGGATGGGGCCAGTCACTTTGTAAATTCTGAACCAGCGTAAAATCTGGTTCACCCATTCGTCAAAGATGTTGATGTTGTCCTGGCCCTTATAAGCTTTGGGCTGGGATATTGTCATTGACTTTACTTCCGGACCTGCTGGGTCGCCAGGCTGACTGACGGCTTCGTATACGTGTTGCCTGTATCGGTTGAGCAGAGTACCTGTATAGCCACTCATTCCAGGAGTCAGCCCCCGAGTCTGGGTTGTATAGCTCGGTTGGTTAAATCGCTCAGGGTGATTTGGAGTTCGCGCTGAGCACGCTTCTCTGCGCTCGTGACGATGTCTTCTATCATCATTGTCGTCATCGTCTGAGGAGTCGGTTCCTCCTCCTCCTGGTCCTCCCCCTCCTGGTCCTCCTCCTCCCCTTCCTGGGGGTGGTGGAGGTGGAAGGTTCTGGTACCTTTGGCCGAGCGAGCCTTGCTCATATCGAGGGACTCCCCCACTTCTTCGCAACCTTCGCGCCAAGCCAAGTGGGGTGGAATGTCTCGTGAGCGGGCGTCTCTTGATGCCCCATCATTTTTCTGGCTGTTGAGTGTTCAATGTCACTTGTCTCCCACCCGTCCTGCGAGTGGGAGCATTGAAGATGGAGAAGCAGTCTTGCTCGTCGTCGTCGTCAATTTCGCTTTTGACAGTGAATCTCGGTGTCGGGCTATTCGAGAATACATCCCCATGCGATGTGTTCTCATTTTGAGGGTCTGTTAGGAGGGCTACCCAGAGGCTGTCGAACATAGCTGCCTGGTCTCCTCCTGGGACCAACCCATGGTTGTAGTCCCTTTCCTCGCGGGGTGTGTTTCACCAGTCCTCGGCGAACATTCCCATCAACTCCCACATGGACTCCTGAACCTCACTGTAACAGGGAGGGTATGGTCCTTGAGAGAATGGGATGGCGAAATAGAAAGCATGACGGAGCTCATGAAGTTGTGTCTCCCGCTCTCCCATGACTGGTGTGCTCACTGGCAGGCTAATTCCTGTCATTGGCGTGCTCACCGGCAGACTGGTCAGAGGACTTCCCATCCTCATAGCACTCCTTGAGGTTGTTGACCTTGGCTCAGGCATCTCATATATGTTGTCGAGACCACTGGTCTCCTCACGAGCAAGTGCTCTGTTCACTTCCTCTAGGCGAACTTGCCTCATACCGCCGTCAGCGGTGTTGGGCGCTGTAGGGGGTGAGTCCCTTGAAGGCGCGAAAATGGGTGTCCGCCCAAGGAGACCTGGTCTGGCTTGACTAGGAGAGCTAAGGAGAATAGAGCGCAGGAGCGCGCTCGGAGGTTCTGGGAGTCGAGAGCAGGGTAGGGGTGAGGAGCGCAGCGAAAATGCGCAGGGAGTGCGCGACTAGGGAACAGGGAGGTTGCCTGGAGCGTGTAGACACGCGCTAGGGAGAGCTGGGAGTAGCAGGAACCACCGGAAATTGTCGGAGGACCGAGTAGGGTCGTCTAGGGTCGTCAGAAAATGAAGAGAGCGGCAGGACACGAGAGAAAACAATAGGGAACAGCGGAAACGACAGGACTCGCACTTAGACACTCAGATGGGGGCGGAAAAGAAAAACTTCTTATTTTTGTGAGGACTAGGGCTATATACTGAAGCCTAATCCAGGGGGAAGGGTGCAAGCGACCCGAAGAGAAGGAGAGAGGATGACAGCGCTAAGAGGGAACATAATACTAACATAATGACAGCTGTCAGGGATGCTAAAGCAAGAGGAAGGGCTCAGGGACACAAAGGCAGAAGCTAAAGTGACAGGGAGAGAAGCGGAGAGCAAACCCTATGTAGCGCGACCCTATGCATCGCGACCTGATGCAATGTGACCCTATGGAGCGAGACCCTAGCAGGGAGAGTGACACGACCTGATGCGACACGATCCGATGCAACGCGACCTGATGCGATGTGACCCTACACAGTGAGACCCTATACAGTGAGACCCTACCCAGGAGAGTGACCCGACCTGATGCAGCGCGACCCGATGCAATGTAGTAGTGCGACTTGATGCTACTCCGAGTGACTGAGACACTCAGGAAGGGATAGGGATGAGCTATGCATGCAGGACCTTTGCAGGACCCTATTGGGTGTACCAAGCTGCGCATGGGAGAGGTCTCGTGCGGGTTGGGTGCGGGTGGCTGTGCTGAGTAGCGCGAGCTAGTCCAAACAGACCCGAAGCTATCCCGAGTGATCACGACGCTCACAGGAAGAGGTAGGGAATAGCTACTCATGCAGGACCTTCGCGGGACCCTATCGGGTGTACCAAGCTGCGCATTGGAGAGCTCTCGTGCGGGTTGGGTGCGGGTGGCTGTGCTGAGTAGCGTGAACTAGTCCAAACAGACCCGAAGCTATTCCGAGTGATCACGACGCTCGCAGGAAGAGGTAGGGAATAGCCACTCATGCGGGACCTTCGCAGGACCCTATCGGGAGTACCAAGCTGTGCATCGGAGAGCTCTCGTGCGGGTTGGGTGCAGGTGGCTGTGCTGAGTAGCGCGAACGAGCTCGGGTGAACACTGATCGGTATATGCGCACCTAGAGACGCGTGTGTCTCTACAGCACTCGGTTGCCATGGGAAAAATTTTCATGAGCCCTTTCGGGCTCACCAGACCTTGTGGCACTCCTCAAGGTCATCCTGCGCGTTGTCGCACTAGTACCTACAACACTCATGTCCAGGTTGTTCAAAAAATGTAAGTGTTTGCTGGCTCTGATAACTGATGGTCACACCCTCAACGAACACGACCTGTGTTATATTGAGGGTAGGTGATGGTACAGTAGTAGAGTAGTTAATGGGTAGTTAGCTTATGTAATTAGCGCCAGCGCTATATATATGGGCGCTTCTGCTTATGTAAGCAGAAGCGCTACTACACTAGTATAGACCACCTAGTAGTCAGCAGTAAAGGGAGATTACTCCCTTTACAAGGGGGAGTGACGGTAATGATGGGGGATGGCTGAATCCCCATGGTAATAGCAGGTGTTGGGTCCACCTGTGACGGTCTGTCGGTGGAGGCTGTTGAAATATCCATGTCCGAGGTCTCCAGAGGGACACAGGCCAGAATTGCAGATACCTGGTGGTCGGTACCAGCACTGGGACCTGGAGTGTCACCTGCACCATTCAAAACATGAATTCGAGAGATCGGAAAACAAAAGCACAAACCTGCAGGTAGATCTAACAATGCCCGGATGGATGGGGAAATGTTGGGACATTGAGAATGTTCAGAAGGCGGAGATCCATGCATACCAGGTGGAGGACATTCGACCAGAGAAGGTACTGCAGGGTCACGGAGTGCAGGAGCAGTGGGGAACCGGTCTTCGCGCATGGCTTCCACAAGTGCCCGGAGTGTCTCCAGCTCCTCCTGGTTCTGCTCCAACTCCACCCTCATCCTTGCATTATCTCTCTTCAGAAGGACAATGTCCTCCTCGGTATCCTCCTTCATCCTCGCAATATCCTTCTTGAGAAGGAAGACCTCCTCCTCCACATCCTGCAACCGCTCACCCTCGGTCATGCCGGTGTAGAGACGCACGTGTCTCTAGGTGCGCATATACCGATCAGTGTTCACCCGAGCTCGTTCGCACTACTCAGCACAGCCACCTGCACCCAACCTGCACGAGAGCTCTCCGATGCACAGCTTGGTACTCCCGATGGGGTCCTGCAAAGGTCCTGCATGAGTGGCTATTCCCTACCTCTTCCTGCGAGCATCGCGATCACTCGGAATAGCTTCGGGTCTGTTTGGACTAGCTCGCACTACTCAGCACAGCCACCCGTACCCAACCCGCATGAGAGCTCTCCGATGCGCAGCTTGGTACACCCAATAGGGTCCTGCGAAGGTCCTGCATGAGTAGCTATTCCATACCTCTTCCTGTGAGCGTCGCGATCACTCGGAATAGCTTCGGGTCTGTTTCGACTAGCTCGCACTACTCAGCACAGCCACCCGCACCCAACCCGCACGAGACCTCTCCCATGCGCAGCTTGGTACACCCAATAGGGTCCTGCAAAGGTCCTGCATGCATAGCTCATCCCTATCCCTTCCTGAGTGTCTCAGTCACTCGGAGTAGCATCAAGTCGCACTACTACATTGCATCGGGTCGCACTGCATCAGGTCGGGTCACTCTCCTGGGTAGGGTCTCACTGCATAGGGTCTCACTGCGTAGGGTCACATTGCATCGGGTCGCGTCGCATCAGGTCGTGTCACTCTCCCTGGTAGGGTCTCGCTCCATAGGGTCACATTGCATCAGGTCACGATGCATAGGGTCGCGCTACATAGGGTCACACTACATAGGGTTTGCTCTCCACTTCTCTCCCTGTCACTTTAGCTTCTGCCTTTGTGTCCCTGAGCCCTTCCTCTTGCTTTAGCATCCCTGACAGCTGTCATTATGTTAGTATTACGTTCCCTCTT
>Ga0307518_10000604_pt1 | contig 27338 bp, 27 predicted proteins | sample 25_EM_MG_FD_203889 | JGI IMG/M metagenome (GOLD analysis project Ga0307518, IMG submission 203889) | Populus trichocarpa ectomycorrhiza microbial communities from riparian zone in the Pacific Northwest, United States - 25_EM | ecosystem: Host-associated > Plants > Roots > Unclassified | place... | reverse complement strand
CTTCACGGACCAGGTGGAGAGTCTCAGGGGAGGACGGCGTTCGCGACGTGCCAGGAGTCCTCGAGCAGCAGGTACTTGGTGATCAGGCCGTCGTCGTTCACCTCGAACTCGATCGTGAAGGCCGTCTGGATCACCTTGCCGGTACTGCGGATCGTCGAGCGCAGTCGGCCGATCGCCACCGCGTGCGGCCCGTCGACGAGCACGCGCTCGACGTCGAACCGGTCCTTGATCAGGCCCTTGTCGAGCAGATCGTAGAACTCGCGGATCTCCGCCCGGTTCCGGCGCGGGCCGATCCACGGGACCAGCTCAGTAGCGCCGGGGATGTCCCACGCGACGTTGTCGGCGAAGAGATCCGTGGCGCCGTCAGTGTCCCCTGTGGACATCCGGCGGAAGAACTCGTCGAGGGTGGCCTTGGTTCGCTCGGACATGATTCTCCTTACTGGGTAACGGGTTCGCGGAGCAAGCGGGTGTCGTCGGTGCGCTGGACACCGGCGGCGAAGGTAAGTGCGACGACGGTGGCGACCCCGAGCCCGACACTCACCCACGCCACGCTGGGATAGCCGAGACCGGCGTCGATCGACTCGCCGCCGAGCCACGGGCCGACGGTGTTGCCGACGTTGAACGCGGCGGTCGTGCTCGCGCCGACGAGCGTGGGCGCGTTGCCCGCCACGGCGAAGGCGCGGACGTTCAAGGCGGGATTGACCCCGAATCCGGCGACGCCGAACAGGAACACGGCGAAGATCGCGACCGGCGTCGCCGGGCCGGAGAGCGCGAGCAGCACCAGCGCGAGCAGGGCGACGGCGAGGCCGCCGTAGAGGGTCGCGAAGGGCCTCGCGTCGGCGAGCCTGCCGCCGGCCGTGATCCCGATCAGCGCGCCGAGCCCGAACAGGGAAAGCACGCCCGGCACCCAGCTTTCCGGCAGTCCGGCGACCTCGGTCAGCAGGGGCGCGAGGTAGCTGAAGGTCGCGAAGATCATCGCCTGCGCGAGCGCGATCACGCCGAGCGCCAGCCAGAAGCGGCCGCCTCGATAGAGCCGCAGCTCGGTCGCGACGTCGGTCTTGTCTTCGCCGTTCTGCGTCTCCGGGACCAGGGCGAAGACTCCGATCAGCGCGATCACGGTCAGCGCCGTGACCGCCCAGAAGGCCGCCCGCCAGCCCGCGTGCTGGCCAAGGAAGGTCCCGGCGGGCACGCCCGCGATGTTCGCGACGGTGAGCCCGCCGACCAGGATGGCCAGCGCGCGGCCGCGGCGTGCGACCGGGACGAGCGCGACCGCGGTGGCCGCCGCGACGGCCCAGAATCCGGCGCAGGCGACCGCGCTGACGACGCGCGTCACGAAGAGCAGGGCGTACCCCGAGCCCAGCGCGCCCACGACGTGCGAGAGCCCGAAGACGACGAGCAGGGCCATCAGGGTGGCGCGCCTCGGCACCCGTAGCGTCGCGATCGCGAGCAGGGGAGCGCCGACGACCATGCCGATCGCGAAGGCCGAGATGAGCAGCCCGGCCTCGGGGATGCCGACGTTCAGATCGGCCGCCATCCCCGGGAGCAGGCCGGTGATCATGAACTCGGACGTGCCGAGCGCGAACACGCTCAGTCCGAGTACGCAGACTGCCAAAGGCAAGGGACTTCCCTCCAGTTTTGTATCGTTCAGTCCAAAATGTGGACAGCGTCGCGCACAGGGTGTGTTTCGGTCTACTTCGCGGCGATCGCGTCCACGGCGATGGCGGCGACGGCCTCCATGGCCGCCCGGTCGGCGCCGCGGCGGGACATCAGCCGGAGCCCGGCGACGGTGCTGTGCGCGAACTCGGCGACAGCGCCTGGCTCGCGACCGCCGTCGATCGTCCCGTCGCGTTGCCCTTCCTTGGCGCAGGCCGAAAGCAGGGCGAGATGCCGCCGGGTGTCGGCGTCGATCCGCGCCTTGACCTCGGGATCGCGCTCGCCGAACTCGGCCACCGTGTTGACCACGAGGCAGCCCCGGCCGTGATGCTCGACTTCCTCGTCGATCGTGTACGCGAACAAGGCGCGGAACCGCTCGATGCCGGTCCCGGATTCCTCCAGCAAGGCGGTCCTGGCCACGATTCCGCGCTCTGCGTAGTGGTCGAGCGCGCGCATGAACAGCGCGTGCTTGCTGGTGAAGGTGTTGTAGATGCTGCTGCGGCCCAAACCGGTGGCTTCGCAGAGGGCCTGTGTCGACGTGCCCTCGTAACCGCGTGCCCAGAACGCGTCCATGGCGCGCCCGACCGCGGCGCGCTCGTCGAATTCCTTCGGCCTGGCCATGGAAGCGACCGTACCAGGTTTTGGATCGGTCGGTTCAAAACGGGTCGGGTCAGCGTGCGGAGCGCCACAACGGCAAGATGGCGGGGTGGGTTACGACGCGCTGCTTTGGCTTTCGTTCGGTGGTCCCGAGGGGCCCGACGAGGTGATGCCGTTCCTGGAGAACGTCACGCGGGGCCGGGGGGTCCCTCGGGAACGGCTGCTCGAGGTCTCCGAGCACTATCAGCACTTCGGCGGGGTCTCGCCGATCAACCGGCTGAACCGGGACGCGATCTTCGCGGTCGAGAAGCAACTCGCGGCCGCCGGGATCGACCTGCCCGTCCACTTCGGCAACCGCAACTGGCGGCCGATGGTCGAGGACACCCTGGCCGAAATCACCGAGGCGGGCGCTCAGCGCGTCCTGGTGTTCCCCACGAGCGCGTACGGCGGCTATTCCGCCTGCCGTCAGTACGACGAAGACATCGAGCGCGCCCGCGCGTCGGTCGGCGATGGCGCGCCGGAACTGGTGAAGCTGCGGCAGTTCTTCGACCACCCGCTGTTCATCGCCGCCTTCGCCGACGCCGTCCGGGCCGCGCACGCGAAGCTGGGGAACCAGCCCGGGACCAGGACGGTGTTCTGCGCGCACTCGGTGCCCGAGTCCGCTGACAAGGCGTCCGGGCCGCCGTCGGAAGGCGGACGGCGTTACTCGCGCCAGATCGCCGAAGCGGCCCGGCTCGTCGCGGCCGAAGTGGGGATCGAAACCTACGACGTCGTCTGGCAGTCGCGCTCCGGCCCGCCGCAGGTGCCGTGGCTGGAGCCGGACATCGTCGACCACATCGACGCGCTGCACGCGGAAGGCGTCACGTCGGTGGTCGTCTGCCCGGTGGGTTTCGTGTCCGACCACCTCGAGGTGATCTGGGACCTCGACAACGAGGCCGCCGAGCGGGCCGCGGAGCACGGCATGGGCTTCGCGCGGGCCGCGACGCCGGACACCGATCCGCGGTTCGCCGAACTCGTCGTGGAGCTGATCCGGGAGCACACCGAGGGGGCGCCGACGCGGAAGCTGTCGCCGTTCCCGGCGGTCGGATGCACGATCAACGGGGCGCCTTGCGCGGTCGGATGCTGCGAGCCCACGAAGAGGCCCGCGCGCCCGTAAGTGCCCAGCCTCGTGAGTGGTAAGGACGGTTCTAACCGTCCTCGCCACTCACGAGGTCAGGCGGCGATCCTCGACAGGTGGAGATCGATCAGGGCGATCGCCTCGTCGCCGGATTGGTAGCCGAGCAGCACCGCGTCACCGAGACCGGAAACCAGGGCCAGCAGAAGAACGGCTTCGGCGGCCGGGTCGACAGAGGGCGCGAGATCGCCGTCCGCCTGGGCAGCGGCGAGCAGGGCTGCCACCGCGTCGCGAAGCAGCCCATGGCCGGTCCGGAAGTGACCGGCGATCTCGGGATCCTTGAGCGCGCGCACCAGGAAGGCGTTGGCGACCAGCGCGTCGTTCCGGCCCGCGTCGTCGAGGGGGAGCAAGGCGATCAGCAGGTCCCGGACGCGGATCTCACTCTCGGGCGGGGTGGCGATGCGCTCCTCGATTCCACCTCGCAGGGTGGTCGCCGCGAAGCGCAGCATGTCGTCCCGTGACGCGAAGTAGTGCTGGACGAACCCTTTCGAGATACCGGCTTCGGCCGCGACCTCGTTCAGGCTGACCCCTTCGAGTCCCCGGTCGGCCGCGATGCGGCGAACGGCCGCGGCGATCTGCCGCCGCCGGTCCTCGTGATCGACACGTTTGGGCACCCACTCCTCCTTTTGACAGTCCGATCGGATTGCCAACTTCTCACCAACTGTTTACAATCCGATCGTACCGTAAAGAGGAGGGGTGCGAATGAAGGTGGGCGGTTTCGCCTCGCCGGCGGCGCGAGCCGAGTACGAGGCCGTCTATGACCGAGGTTTGGCGGCTTTGCCCGCACCGGCCGGTGTGCACGACATCCAGACGGCGTTCGGGGTGGCGCGCGTGTACCGGTTCGGGGAGCCGGGCGGGACACCGCTCGTGCTGCTGCCCGGTCGCGCGGGGACCGCGGTGATGTGGGAACCCAACCTCACAGCGCTGCTCGGGCACGGCGAGGTCTACGCGGTGGACCTCATCGGCGAGCCGGGCCGCAGCGAACAGACCGTCCCGATCCGCGACGGCGCGGATCAGGCCGCGTGGCTGAGCACGGTGCTCGCGGACCTCGACCTGCCGTCGGTGCACCTGATCGGGTACTCGTTCGGTGGCTGGCTCGCCGCCAACCTCGCGGTGCGGGCGCCGGAGCGGCTGCGGTCGCTCACCGTGATCGACCCCGTGCTGACCTTCGGCGGACTGACCGCCGGCCTGGTCGTCCGCGCCACCCTCGCCGCGATCCCCGGCATCAACCGCTGGGCCCGGCCCTCGTTCCTCAACTGGATTTCCGGTGGTGCGGAGGTCGACGCCACGGATCCGGTCGCGCGGGTGATCGACGAGGGGATGCGGACCTACCGCATCGCCCTGCCGTCACCCAGGCTCTTCACCGACGAGCAGTTGCGCTCGCTGCGGATGCCCGTGCTGGCCCTGATCGCCGGGCGCAGCGTCATCCACGATCCGGGTCGCGCCGCCGCCCGCGCCCGCGAGTTTCTGGCGCGGGGACAGGTCGAACTGTGGCCGTCGGCGACCCACGCCATCGCCGGCGAATCCGCGGCCGAGGTCAACGCGCGTGTCCTGAAATTCCTGGCCGGCTGCGAAGCGGGCTCGTGACCGCGCGCGGCGCGAACCCCACGCTGTCGTTGCTGCTCTGGGACGTGGCGCTCCCCCTGGCCGCGTACTACGGGCTCCGGCTCGCCGCCCAGAGCGAGCAGGTTTCGCTGCTGACCGGGGCGGGGCTGGCGGCGGCGCGGATCGCGTGGGTCGCCGTCCGCGACCGGTCCTTCGACGGCTTCGCCGCGCTGCTGGCCGGTGTGCTCGGGGTCGGGCTCGTGCTCTCGCTGATCACCGGCGACGCGAAGTTCTTGCTGCTGAAGGAATCCTTCGCCACCGCGACCGCCGCGATCGTCCTGTTGCTGAGCTGCTTCAGCCGCACGCCCATGGTGCTCGTCGCCGTGCGGGCCGGTTCCAGCGCGGCGAAACGCGCGGAGATCGACCGGCTCGGCGAGGAGGTCCCCGGGTTCCGGCGGGCGTTCACCCGGATGTCGGCGGTGTGGGGAGTGGCGCTGCTGCTGGAAGCCGCCGTCCGGGTGCCGCTGGTCTACACCCTGTCGGCCGATGTGATGAACGCGCTCAGCGTGGGCCTGCTGCTCGCCGTCATCGGCGGGCTTTCGCTGTGGTCCGTCCGGTATGCCGAACGGATCCTGCGGGAGCACTGACCTACGGGTGCCTGTCTCCCTGCTCGGCGAACACCCGCACCGCTTCGTTGATAGACGCGCACCGGGCGTTGCGGACGGCTTCGGTCAGCGGCCGCAAGGCTTCCGCCCGCCGAAGCGCCGCCGACGCGGAGAGCGCGCCGCCCGGATCGTCGGATTCCGCGATGGCGAGGATCGCCGCGATCTCCTGCGACCGCTGGAGCACCCGCAGCGCCCGGCTGGGCATTCCGGCGGGCCAGGGCGCGTCGGTGGCCGCGCGGAGCCGTGCCGAGAGCTCGGCTCGCACCCCGGGCCGTTCGCTGGCGACGTCCAGTGCCTGCAGTGCCCCCGCGCTCGCACGGATCGAGTCGGTCAGGCCGTGTTCGGCCTCGCCCAGCGGGCGGTATTCGAGGACGCCCGGCATGGGCACCGAGTACACGGTCCAGCGCATGAGACCTTCGGCGATCGCCTCGGGGACGACCCCGTAGCCGAGATCCGGCAGCACGACGGCCTCGCCGGTCCGCAGCGCGGCCTCGGCGAACGGCCCGCCGCCACCCAGCCCGCGCACGTCACCGGGTACCGGGAGCAGCAGCTGCATGCTCTTCGCCCCCTGCGAACGGAGTGCGAGCAGCAGCTGGACCGGGGTCGCGGCCCGGTTGAACGCGAGCGGCAGGTCGAACGCCTCGGCGGCGGCCGCGTCCGCGGCGACGAAGTCGTGGGCTTCGCCCCAGACCTGCAGGGCGTCAAGGATGTCGTCGGAGGCCGCGGCTCCGTTCAGCCACGCCGAAGACCAGACCGCGAGGGTCGCACTAGGACGGCACACCGGACTGATTTTAGTCGTGCTTTCGGCGGAACCGGGAAAGGGTCGCGTTGGTCGTTCGCTGTGGAGCTGGAGTTGCTTCACGTCGACAGCGGCCACGTTTGCGACGTAGCGTCGAACGGGTGAACGATGTTCCCGCAAACCTGCCCCGGACCGCCGGGGACCTCCGCGCGGCGGGTCACCTGCCGCGGTCGATCCACCAAGAACTGCACGACAACCTGCTCGCCAAGCTCCGTGACGGCGAAGACGCCTGGCCCGGGATCGTCGGTTTCTCGCGCACGGTGCTGCCGCAACTGGAACGCGCGCTGCTGGCCGGGCACGACGTCGTCCTCCTCGGGGAACGCGGCCAGGGCAAGACCCGGCTGCTGCGGACCCTCGTGGGACTTCTCGACGAATGGACGCCCGTCATCGAGGGCGCCGAGCTGGGCGAGCACCCGCTCGATCCGATCACCCCGGAGTCGCGCCGCCGCGCCGCCGAACTCGGCGACGCCCTCCCCGTGGCCTGGCGCCATCGCGACGAGCGGTACACGGAGAAGCTGGCCACCCCGGACACCTCGGTCGGTGACCTGATCGGTGACGTCGACCCGGTGAAGGTCGCGGAAGGCCGCAGCCTCGGCGATCCCGAGACCATCCACTTCGGACTCGTCCCGCGCGCCCACCGTGGCATCGTGGCGATCAACGAACTGCCGGACCTCGCCGAGCGCATCCAGGTCGCGCTGCTGAACGTGATGGAGGAGCGCGACATCCAGGTGCGCGGCTACACCCTGCGCCTGCCGCTGGACGTGCTGCTGGTGGCGACGGCCAACCCGGAGGACTACACCAACCGCGGCCGCATCATCACCCCGCTCAAGGACCGGTTCGGCGCCGAGATCCGCACCCACTACCCGCTCGACGTCGAGGCGGAGATCGCCGTCGTCCGGCAGGAGGCACATCTGGTCGCCGAAGTCGGCGAGCCGTTGCTGGAGGTGCTCGCGCGGTTCGTGCGGAACCTGCGCGAGTCGCCGGTGATCGACCAGCGGTCCGGCGTCTCGGCGCGATTCGCCGTCGCGGCGGCCGAAACGGTCGGCGCCGCCGCGTTGCGCCGGTCCGCGCTGACCGGCGAGGAGCCCGCGGTGGCGCGCCCGGTCGACCTCGACGCCGTGCCCGCCGTCCTGCGCGGCAAGCTCGAATTCGAGCCGGGGGAGGAGGGGCGCGAGACCGAACACCTCGTGCACCTGCTGCGCCGGGCGGTCGCGGAGACGGCCCGCTCGCGGTTCGCCGGGCTGGACCTGCTGCCGCTGGCCGACGCCGTCGAGTCCGGGCATCTGGTCGCCACCGGGGAACGCGTCCCCGGCAGGGACGTCCTCGCCGCGCTGCCTGAACTGCCGGTCCTGCACGACGTCGCGGCGCGTGCGGGAGTCGCACCGGACGAACCGGCGGGGCGGATCGCGGCCGCGGTCGAGCTGGCGCTGGAATCGCTGTTCCTGTCGAGGAGACTCGCCAAGGATTCCGACGACTCGACGACCGTCTACGGCCGATGAGTTTCCCGCCGACGTACTTTTTCCCGCGGAGGCGGCGATGACACAGCCGGAGGGCTATTCGTACGGGCCGTGGCACGACGGTCCCGATCCGCTGGCGCCGCCCGCGGATCTGCGGGACGCGCTCGACGAGATCGGCCGCGACGTCATGGCGGGCTCCTCGCCCCGCTCCGCGCTCGAAGAGCTGCTGCGGCGCGGTACCCCGCGCACCGCGGGGCTCGACGAACTGACCAGGCGGCTCTGGCAGCGGCGGTCGGAGATCCAGCGGCGGCACCGGCTCGACGGCACGCTCCAAGAGGTCCAACGGCTTCTCGACGAGGCGCTGGAGGCCGAGCGGCGCGAGCTGTTCCCCGACCCGGACGACGACGCCCGTTTCCGCGAGGCACAGCTGGACGCGTTGCCGCCGGGGACGGCCGCGGCGGTGCGCGAACTCGCCGAGTACGACTGGCGTTCGCGTGAGGGCAGGGAGAACTACGAGAAGATCCGCGACCTGCTCGGCCGGGAGCTGCTGGATTCCCGGTTCGAAGGGATGAAGGAGGCGCTGCGGAACGCCGGGCCGGAACAGGTCGAGCAGGCGAACCGCATGCTCGCCGACCTCAACGACCTCCTGGCCGCGCATGCCCAGGGCCGTGAGGACGTCCCGGAGCGGTTCGCGGACTTCATGCGTCAGCACGGCGAGTTCTTCCCGGAGAACCCGAAGAACGTCGAAGAGCTGATCGACGTCCTCGCCGCTCGCGCCGCGGCCGCGCAGCGGATGCTGAACTCGATGACCCCGGAACAGCGTGCCGAACTGGCAGAGCTGTCACAGCAGGCGTTCGGCGACCCCCGGCTGGCGCAGCAACTGTCCACTTTGGATTCTCAGCTGCGAGCGCTGCGGCCAGGTGAGGATTGGACGTCCTCAGAACGCTTCCGTGGCAACGATCCGATGGGTCTCGGCGAGGGGGCCCGGGCGATGTCCGATCTCGCCGAACTGGACGCGCTGGCCGAACAGCTCGGCCAGTCGTACCCCGGCGCGAGGCTGGAGGACATCGACGTCGAAGCGCTCGAACGCCAGCTCGGGCCGGACGCCGGCGTCGACGCGCGGCGGCTGTCCGAACTGGAACGCGAGCTCCGGCGGCAAGGACTTTTCGAACGGGCTCCCGATGGCACGCTCCGCTTGTCTCCCAAGGCTTTGCGACGGCTGGGCGAGACGGCGCTCGCGGACGTCGTGCACGCGCTGCGCGGCAAGACCGGGCAGCGGGAGACCGAGTCCGCCGGCGCCGCGGGGGAGCCGACCGGTGCGACCAGGCCGTGGCGGTTCGGGGACATGCAGCCGTGGGACGTCTCCCGGACGGTCCGCAACTCCGTCCTGCGCTCGGTTTCGGTGGGGGAACGATCGGTCCGGATGGACGTCTCCGACGTCGAGGTGATCGAGACCGAGCACCGGTCGCGCGCGGCGGTGGCGTTGCTCGTGGACACCTCGTGGTCGATGGTCCAGGAGGGCCGATGGCTGCCGATGAAGCGGACGGCGCTCGCGCTGCACCAGCTGATCAGCACCCGGTTCCGCAACGACGCCCTCCAGTTGATCACCTTCGGCCGCTACGCGACATCGGTCGAACTGGCCGAACTGGTTGGCCTGGAAGGCGCGTGGGAACAGGGCACCAACGCCCATCACGCCCTGCTCCTGGCCGGACGGCATCTGCGGCGGCATCCCGACGCGCAGCCGGTGGTCCTGATGGTCACCGACGGCGAGCCGACCGCGCACCTGGAACCGGACGGATCGGCGGAATTCGACTACCCGCCGCAGCCGAGGACACTGCTGAAAACCCTGTCCGAAGTGGACCGGATGGCGAAGCTGGGCGCGTCGGTGACGGTGTTCCGGCTCGGGGACGACCCGCGTCTGACGGACTTCGTCGACCTGCTCGCCCGGCGCTCCGGTGGCCGGGTGGTCGCTCCCGACCTCGACGGGCTCGGCGCCGCCGTGGTCGGCGACTACCTGCGGACCAGGAGGCGCTGAACTCACTACGCTGAGCCGATGGGGTACTCGGTCGGAAAAGTCGCGGCGCTCTCCGGCGTCACCGTGCGCACGCTGCACCACTACGACGAGATCGGCCTGCTGTCCCCGAGCGGGCGGACGGCCGCCGGGTATCGCAGCTACAGCGACGACGACCTCGACCGCCTCCAGCGCGTCCTGTTCTACCGGGAACTCGGGTTCGGCCTCGAAACGATCGCGAAGGTGATCGAAGACCCCGGGGTGGACGCGCTGGAGCACCTGCGGCGCCAGCGCGCGCTGCTCGCCGACCGGATCGGCGAGCTGACGCGGATGTCCGAATCCGTCGAGCGGGTGATCGCGGCGAAGGAGGCCGGGAACGCGCTGACCCCGGAGGAGCGGTTCGAGGTCTTCGGCGAGTTCCGTGAGCCGGAGGGCTACGCGGAGGAGGCCGTCCGTCGATGGGGTGACACCCCGCAGTGGCGGGCGGCGGCCAGGCCTCGGTCCAAGGAGGAATGGCTGGAGGCGGAGAAGAGCCGGGAGGACTGGGTCCGGCGGTTGCTCGCCGTCTTCGACTCCGGCGCGCCCGCCGACAGTGCTCCGGCGATGGACCTCGCCGAAGAACACCGCCGGATGCTCGCGGCGTTCATGGGCGACTGCGACCTCACGACGCACCGCGAGCTCGCCCGGCTGTACGCGACCGAACCGGTCCAGCTCGGCTTCCTGGTGCGTGAGCCGGACCAGCGACCGGGCCTCGGCGAGTACATCCGGGACGCCGTCCACGCCAACGCCGACCGCGCCGCCGGATAGCGGATCCGGTTACTCCGGCCGTGTTCGTCTCCCACCGGGCGGGAACGGCGCGGCGGCTCCGCTTACAGTCGGGGTATGCAGACTTGGTCATCGGTCGACGTGCCCCGTATCCCCGGCACCCCCCGTCCGCTGCGGCTCCACGACACCGCGACGGGACAGATCCGTCCCACCGCGCCCGGGCCCACCGCCCGGATGTACGTCTGCGGCATCACGCCGTACGACGCCACCCATCTGGGGCACGCGGCCACGTACCTGACATTCGACCTGGTGAACCGCCTGTGGCGGGACGCCGGGCACGAAGTCCACTACGTGCAGAACGTGACGGACATCGACGAGCCCCTGTTGGAGCGCGCCGAGCGGGACAAGGACGACTGGGTCGTCCTCGGCATGCGCGAGACGGCGCTGTTCCGCGAGGACATGACCGCGTTGCGGGTGCTGCCGCCGCGGCAGTTCGTCGGGGCCGTCGAGAGCATCCCGGAGATCGTCGAGGTCATCGCCAAACTGCTCGCCAACGGCAGCGCCTACCGCGCGGACGACGCGGAATACCCGGACATCTACTTCGACCACAACGCGACCGGGCACTTCGGTTCCGAGTCGAACTACGACGCCGAGACGATGGCGAAGTTCTTCGCCGAACGCGGCGGCGACCCGGACCGTCCCGGCAAGCAGCACCCGCTGGACGCGCTGCTGTGGCGGATGGCGCGCCCGGGCGAGCCGTCGTGGGAGTCCGAACTGGGCGCGGGCAGGCCCGGCTGGCATATCGAGTGCAGCGCGATCGCGGTCAACCGGCTCGGCCTCGGCTTCGACGTCCAGGGCGGCGGCTCGGACCTGATCTTCCCCCACCACGAGTACAGCGCCGCGCACGCGGAGGCGGTCGCGGGGGACAGGCCGTTCGCGCGGCACTACGTGCACGCCGGGATGATCGGCCTCGACGGCGAGAAGATGTCGAAGTCGCGCGGGAACCTCGTGTTCGTCTCGCGGCTGCGCGCCGACAAGGTCGACCCCGGCACGATCCGGCTCGCGCTGTTCGCCGGCCACTACCGCGAGGACCGGCCCTGGACCGCGCAGCTGCAGTCGGACGCCGAAGCGCGGCTGGCGCGCTGGCGCGACGCCGTCTCCCTCGCCACGGGCCCTTCGGCGGAGGACACCGTCGCGCGTCTGCGTGACCACCTCACCGACGACCTCGACACGCCCAAGGCGCTCGCGGCCGTCGACGCCTGGGTGGAGCAGACGCTGAACCGCTCCGGCACCGACCCGGCCGCACCGGGGTTGATCCGGAACGCGGTCGACGCGCTGCTCGGCATCGAGCTCTGAAACCACTGCTGGGCGGAGGAAGCCTCCGCCCAGCAGTGTGTATAACGCCCTACACGGCGACGCGACCGGCTTCCAGCCGCAGGTGGTCACCCGCCCAGTCCCGCCGCAGCCATCGATCATGAGACGCGATGACGACGGCACCCGGCGCGGAATCGAGCGCGGTGAACAACTCCTCGGCCAGGGTGAGCGAGATGTGGTTCGTCGGCTCGTCCAGCAGGAGCACCTCCGGCGGGTCGGCGATGAGCAGCGCCAGCGCGAGCCGTCGGCGCTGCCCGACGGACAACGCGCCCACCCGGGTCCCGAGATCGCGCGGGGCCAGCAGCCCCAGCCCGCGCAACGGGGGAGCGTCCTCGCCGAGGGCTTCGGCGTAGGTCCGTTGCGCGGTCTTCTCCGGTTCGGCGAACGCGACGTCCTGTGCCAGCAGGCCGATCCGCACGCCGCGTCCGGAAAGGACGGTGCCGGAGTCCGGGGCCAGCGAGCCGGCGAGGACGGACAGCAGCGTCGACTTCCCGGCACCGTTGCCGCCGGTGATCAGGAGCCTCGACGTCGTCGTGACGTCCAAGGTCGCCAGCCGCAACCGTCCCGCGATCTCGATGTCCCGTACCGAGATCGCCGTCTTCCCCGCACCGGGCTCGCCGGTCAGATCGCCCTGAAACCGCAGTGGTGCGGGCGGTTTCCGCACCTGGTCGCGTTCCAATTCGTCGAGCCGCAGCTGGGCGTTGCGGACCCGGCGTGAGATCTGCTTCTGCACCCTCCCGGTCTTGAAGTCGTAGAGCATCTTGGCGTTGTCGCGCTGCGGCCGGTTGTGCGCGACGTCGCGCGCGGTGACGGCCACCGATTCACGCAGTTCCTTGAGCTCGTCCTGTTCCCCGGCGTAACGCTGTTCCCAGCGCGCCCGTTCGGCCCGTTTCTGGTCCAGGTAGTCGGAATACGTGCCGCCGTACCGGGTCGGGCCGCCCAGTGCCGGGTCGAGGTCGACGATGTCGGTGCACACCGCGTCGAGGAACACGCGATCGTGCGACGACAACACGAGGACGCCGGTCAGCGAAGCGAGATGCTGTTCGAGGAACTCCATCGCGGCGTCGTCGAGATGGTTCGTCGGCTCGTCCAGGACGAGGGTGCCCGGCCGCCGGATCAGCAACGCGGCCAGGCCGAGCCGCGACCGCTGACCGCCCGACAGCGTGCCCAGTTCGCGCGCCGGGTCGATCCCGGCCAGCCCGAGCCCCGCGCACACGACCTCGGCGCGCCGGTCGGCGTCCCACAGGTCGTGCGACTGGGCCCATTCCAGGACTGTGCCGTACTCGTCGAGCACGGCGTCGTCGTCCGGGCGATTCGTGAGCTCCTCGGTCAGTTCGTCGAGTCTCGCCGACGCTCGCCGGATCTCGGCGAGCGCGTCGTCGATGACGTCGGAGAACTTCGCCGTCAGCGGGAAAGGCAACTCCTGCAAGAGGAATCCGAGGTCGTCGCCTCGGAGTACTTCGCCACCTTGAGGCTCTTCCACCCCGGCCAGCAACCGCAGGAGCGTGGACTTGCCGACGCCGTTCTCGCCGACCAGCCCGAGCCGCTGCCCGGCCGAAGCCGTCAGGTTCACGCCGTCGAGGACGACGCGGGCACCGTAGGAGTGGACGAGGTCCTTGGCGGTCAGGGAAAGAGACATACGACATCACCGGGTTTCTTCGGACATGGGGAACCCCGCCGGGCGTCGTGGCTTACGGGAGCGGTGCTCGACCGAAGCCGCCTCGGGCGGGGAAGGCGCGATGTCAGTTGTCCATGATGCGAAGAGTCTAACGCAACACCAGTAGCATTAGTCAACCCCTGTTTCGGAACGCAGGCGAGCGGCCTCTTGTTCGGCGAACACGCGCCCGTCGGCCAGGACGCCGAGCAGTGCGGCGAGCTGACGCCGGTCGAGCTTGCCGAGGCGGTCGCCGAAGAACCGGGCCATGGGGGAGTAGAGGTCGGCGACGTCGTCGAGCCGGTCGGGGAGCGGGCGGATCGCGAGACGGCGACGGTCGGCGGGATCGGGGACGCGCTCGACCAGCCGCCGCTCCTCCATCCGGTCGAGCATCCGCGTCACCGCGCCGGTGGTCATGCCGAGCGCCCGTGCCAGCCGGGTCGGCGAGGTCGCGGCGCCGCTGATGACCAGCTGGAGCCCGTGCAGCTCGGTGGGACTGATCCCGAGCCGTTCGGCCATGGCCGTCTGGAACAGGACGGTCGCGCTGACGAAGCGGGGGATCTCCAAAGCCGCCGCGGTGGCGAGTTCTCGCTGGTCAGGCATGCGCTTCCTCGGTAAGTAGGTGAACTGTGCAGTTGCTGTTCTGTGCAGCAACTTCCCCAGCAAGGGTATCGGGGCCGCTTGACACCGCCTCGGCGGCCTGTGAATCTGAAAGAGAACTTTCGAAAGACTTCCTTCAGATTGGATCGGGCGATGGCCGGGTTGCCGCCGCGCAAGCGGATCGAAGACGTCGAGCTGATGCGGGCGTTGGCGCATCCGCTGCGTTCGGCGCTGGTGGACCACCTCATGGCGGTCGGCCCGCGGACGGCGAGCGAATGCGCGGCGGCCGTCGGCTCGACCGCCTCGAACTGCAGCTGGCATCTGCGACAGCTGGCGCGGCACGGCCTCGTGGAGCGGGTCGAGGGGGAGGACGGACGGGAGCGGCCGTGGCGGGCGTGCCAGGTCGGCATCGAGTTCGGTGACGACCCGGAGCTGCAGGGGGCGCAACTGGCGGTCGTGGGCACCACCCTCGCGCGGGAAAAGGAGCTGACCGAGCGCTACCTCGACGCCGCCGACCGGCTCGGCAAGGAGTGGCGGGACGCGTCGGGGATCAACAACTACTCGCTGCGGGTCACCGCCGGCGAGCTGGAAGAGCTGGTCCGGCGGATCGACGCGCTCGTGCGGCCCTACGTCGGCGCGATCCGTGAAGACGCTCCCGCGGAGGCGCTCCCGGTCCACTTGGGACTGCGGGCGTTCCTCCGCATCGACGCAGAGGGGAAGCCGAGCAGATGAAACCGTTGAGGGAACCCGCCTTCGCGCGGTTGTGGATCGCCGCCTTCTTCTCCGAGACCGCCGAGTGGATGCTGCAGATCGCGTTGCCGGTGTTCGTCTTCCAGGCGACCGGTTCGGCGGCCACCACGGCGTTGAGCATCGTCCTCGGACTGGTGCCCGCGGTACTGCTGAGCCCGGTCGCCGGGGTGATCGCGGACCGCTGGAACCGGCGGCTGGTGCTGTGCGTGGTGTGCGCGGGACAGGCGTTCGTGGCGCTGCCGCTGCTGTTCGTCGCGTCCGGCGGGCCGGTCCACGTGATCTACGCGGTGATGGCCGCGCAGGCGGGCCTGGCGTCGTTGTTCGAGCCCGCGCGCAACGCGCTCGTGCCCGAACTGGTCCCTCCCGGCGAGCTGATCGGCGCCAACGGCCTGATGAGCATCAACGGCAGCGTCGCGCGGCTCGCCGGCGGCTGGGCGGGCGGTCTCCTGCTCGGATTCGGCGGCCTGGGCTGGGTCGTGGTCGCCTACCTCGGCGTGCTGGTGATCGGCTCCGCCCTGCTGGCGCGGCCGTTCCGCCGCGTCGCGGCGCCGAAAGCGGCCGGACCGCACGAACCGGTGGTGCGGGCGTGGCTCGACGGGCTTCGCGAGATCGGCCGCGAAGGACGCCTTCGCCTCGCCGGTGTCGTCGTGGTGCTGACGTCGCTGGCGCAGGGGATGTTCCTGGTGCTGTTCGTGGTCTTCGTGCTCGACATCCTTGACGGCACCGAAGGCGACGTCGGCCTGCTGCGCGGCGTACAGGCTCTCGGCGGGCTCGCCGCGGGATTCGCCGTCGCCACCGTCGCCCGCAAGGTCGTGCCCGCCGCGCTGCTCGGCTGGGGCGGGCTCGCGCTCGGCCTGCTGTCGGCGGTGATCTGGAACCTGCCCGCGCTGACCGCCTCGCTGGGCGTCTTCATCGGGCTCTTCGGCCTGGTCGGCGCCCCCGGGGTGCTCGCCGGATCCGGGCTGCTCTCGCTGGTCCAGACCGCCGCGTCCCCGGAACGTTCCGGCCGTGTGCTGAGCACCGTCTTCGCCGGAACGGCGGGGTTCACGGCGCTGGGCGCGCTGCTGACCGGCTGGCTGCTGAACGTGCTGGGCACCGGGGTCTTGCTGAACGTCCAGGCGGGTCTGCACACCCTCTCGGCGTTGATCGTGCTGGGCGTGTCGGCGTCGGGAAGGCTGCACGGTAAAGCGATTCCGGCGGTTCCCCGGACCGGGTGAAGCTACGGTGGTGGAGTGCCGCATCTCTTCGCCACCAGCGACCTCCACGTCACCCATGAGGGCAACGCCCCGCTCGTCGACGAGGTCGTCCCCCGGACCCCCGACGACTGGCTGCTCGTGGCCGGTGACGTCGCCGAACGCGCCGAATCCGTGATCGGGGTGCTCAAGACCTTGCGTGAACGCTTCGCGAAGGTCGTCTGGGTACCCGGCAACCACGAGCTGTGGACCACCCAGAAGGACGAATGTCAGCTGCGCGGGCAGGCGCGCTACGAGCATCTGGTCGAACGCTGCCGCGAGATCGACGTCCTCACCCCGGAGGACCCGTACCCGGTGTGGGAGCACCAGGAGAAGCCGCTGACGATCGCGCCGCTGTTCGTCCTGTACGACTACAGCTGGCGGACCCCGCTGGCCGACGGGCTGCCGATGCTGGCGGCGATCGAGCAGGCACGCGAGGCGGGCGTGCTCTGCACGGACGAGTTCTTCCTGCACCCCGATCCGTATCCCAGCAGGCAGGCGTGGTGCGCCGACCGGGTGAAGATCAGCACGGAGCGGCTGGAGGCGATCCCCGAGGACCACGGGACGATCCTCATGTCGCACTGGCCGCTGCACCGCCACCCGACCGAACCGCTGTACTACCCGGAGTTCGCGCTGTGGTGCGGGACGACCGAGACCGAGGACTGGCATCTGCGGTTCCGTGCCGAGGTCGCCGTCTACGGGCATCTGCACATCCCGCGCTCCACGGAGGCGGACGGCGTGCGCTTCGAGGAGGTCTCGCTCGGCTATCCGCGTGAGTGGCGCAAGCGGGCGCGGGGGCCGATCCCGCTGCGGCGCATCTTCTGACGCCTCGTGAGTGGTGAGGACGGTTCTAACCGTCCTCGCCACTCACGAGGCCTTCAGGGCTCAGCCGCGCCCGGGACCGTCCTGGCCGGGACGACGACGCCGCAGGTACCGCTCGAACTCGGCCGCGATCTTGTCCCCGCTGACGTCGTCCAGCGTGAACTCGGTCTCCGCGTCGCCGCGCTCCTCGAGCCCGCGGACGTACTCGCTGATCTCCTCGTCCTCCTCGGCCATCTCGGTGACCGTCCGCTGCCACTCCTCCGCCTGCTCGGGAAGGGCGCCGAGCGGGATCTCGACGTCGAGGACGTCCTCGAGTTTGTGCAGCAGCGCCAGCGTGGCCTTGGGCGACGGCGGATGCGAGACGTAGTGCGGCACGGCCGCCCAGATCGAGACCGCCGGGACACCCGCCTGCACGCAGTAGTCCTGCAGGACCCCGACGATGCCGGTCGGTCCCTGGTAGTTGTTCAGCTCCAGCCCGAACTGCGAAGCGGTGTCCTTGTCGTACGCCGTCCCGGTGACCGGGACGGGCCGCGTGTGCGCGGTGTCGGCCAGGAGTGCGCCGAGGGTGACGACGGTGGAGACTTCCAGCTGCTGGATGTGCTCCAGCAGTTCGGCGCAGAAGGCACGCCAGCGCATATTCGGTTCGGGCCCCTGTACCAGCACGATGTCCCGGCCGAAGCCCTCCGGGCGGCACACCGAGAGCCGCGTGGTCGGCCAGTCGACCCGCCGGGTGACGCCGTCCACCATGCGCACGGTCGGTCTGCTGACCTGGAAGTCGTAGTACTCGTCAGGACTCAGCTCGCTCAGTGGGGTCGCATCCCAGTTGAGCTGGAGATGCTCGACCGCCCGGCTGGCCGCGTCACCTGCGTCGTTCCATCCTTCGAAGGCGACGATCATGATCGGCTTGGTGTCATCCGGGTGGTCGCGGCCGGGCCGCTGGGTCTCGTCGACGGGCTCACTCACCGGACCAGCCTACGACCAGGGGGCCGTGCGCCGTTGGGCATGTCCGGTGGCGTTTCGCGGCGGCGAACCACGCGGAGCCGAATCAATGCGACATTTCGGGCAACCACCTGGCCGTCGACGTGAATCCGTCTCGGCTACCGTGGGCTCCGGAAGACCTGACCGAACGTGAGGGGGAGCCGTGACCGAACCGTCCACACCGGACGGACTCGCCGCCGTGCTGTGGGACATGGACGGCACGCTGGTCGACTCGGAGAAGCTGTGGGACGTCGCGCTCTACGAGGCCGTCGAGAGCCTCGGCGGCACCCTGACCGAGGAACAGCGCCTGAGTCTCGTCGGGTCCAATATGGACGACACGGCCGCGTTCCTGCTCGAAGTGTGCGCCAGGCCCGTGACGCCCGAGTCGATCGTGGAGATGGGGGAGTGGATCCGCCGCCGCACGGCGAACCTCTTCGACGGCCCGCTCCCGTGGCGTCCCGGCGCGCAGGAACTGCTCGAACTGTTGCGCGCCAACGGTGTCCCGATGGCGCTGGTCACCTCCACCGAACGGTCGCTGACCGAACTCGCGCTCAACACCATCGGCCGCGAGTACTTCGCCGCCACGGTCTGCGGTGACGAGGTCGATGGTCTGAACAAGCCGGACGCGCGGCCGTATCGGCTGGCCACGGAGTTGCTGGGAGTCCCGGCTTCCCGGTGCGTCGCGATCGAGGATTCCCCGCCCGGCGCGGCTTCCGCGGCCGCCGCGGGCTGCACGGTGGTGGTGATCCCGAACGACGTCGACGTCGAACCGGGGGAGCGGCGGGTGTTCCGCTCGTCGCTGGTCGGGCTCGACGTGCCGGCGCTGACCGCGCTCCTGCCCTGACCGCCATGTCGCATTTCCGCTAGACCGCACCCGGTGCGGTCGGTGATGCTGGCCTGGTGCATGAGGATTTCGAACGCTGCGTCCGGGCGGTCCAAGCGAAGGACGCCCGGTTCGACGGCTGGTTCTTCACCGCCGTCCTGACGACGCGGATCTACTGCCGGGCGAGCTGCCCGGTCGTCCCGCCCAAGCCGGAGAACATGACGTTCTACCCGAGCGCGGCGGCCGCGCAGGAGGCGGGGTTCCGTGCCTGCAAACGGTGCCGTCCGGACGCCAGCCCCGGGTCGCCGCAGTGGAACGAGCGCGCGGACCTGGTGGCCAGGGCGATGCGGCTGATCGCCGACGGCGTCGTCGACACCGACGGTGTGAGCGGGCTGGCCGCCCGGCTCGGCTACAGCGTCCGGCAGGTGGAACGGCACGTGCGCGCCGAACTCGGCGCGGGCCCGCTCAGTCTCGCCCGTGCGCAACGGGCGCAGACCGCGCGGCTGCTGATCGAGACGACCGGCCTGTCGATGATCGACGTCGCCCTCGCCGCGGGGTTCGGCAGCGTCCGGACCTTCAACGACACCGTCCGCGAGGTCTTCGCCCTGTCCCCGACGGAACTGCGGGCCCGCGTCCGCACCGCGCCGGCGACCGCGCCCGGGACGCTGAACCTGCGCCTGCCGTACCGGAAGCCGCTGTTCCCGGACAACCTCTTCGGGCATCTCGTCGCGACCGGTGTCCCCGGCGTCGAGGAATGGCGCGACGGCGCGTACCGCCGCACGCTGCGGCTCCCGCACGGCGCCGCCGTCGTCGCGCTCAAACCGGAAGACGGCCACATCGGCTGCCGGCTCACCCTGTCGGACCTGCGGGATCTCTCGACCGCGATCAGCCGCTGCCGTCGCCTGCTCGACCTCGACGCCGACCCGGTCGCCGTCGACGACGCGCTGGCCGCCGACCCGCTGCTCGGCCCGCTCGTGGCCGCCGCGCCGGGCAGGCGGGTGCCGAGGACGGTCGACGGTGACGAGTTCGCCGTCCGCGCGGTCCTCGGTCAGCAGGTGTCCACCGCCGCCGCGCGGACCCACGCCGCCCGGCTGGTCCTCGCGCACGGTGAGCCCGTCGACGATCCGGACGGCGGTCTCACCCACGTCTTCCCGGACGCCGCCGCGCTCGCGGAGATCGACCCCGAAAGCCTCGCGATGCCGCAGAGCCGCAAGCGGACCCTGCTCGGCCTCGTCGCCGAGCTGAACGGCGGGGAACTCGACCTCGGCGCGGGAAGCGACTGGCAGCGCGCCCGCGAACGGCTGCACGCGTTGCCCGGCTTCGGACCGTGGACCGTCGAGAGCATCGCGATGCGCTCGCTCGGCGACCCCGACGCCTTCCTGCCGACCGACCTCGGCGTCAAGGTCGCCGCGAAGGGGTTCGGGCTCGGCCCGGCCGCGTTCGCCGCGCACGCCGAACGCTGGCGCCCGTGGCGCGCCTACGCCGTCCAGCACCTCTGGGCGACCGGAGATCACCCGATCAACCGGCTGCCCGCCGCCTGACTTCGAGGAGCGCCATGCGCACGCACACCGTCATCGACAGCCCCTACGACAAGCTGACCCTGGTCGCGGACGGCGAAAGCCTCTGCGGGGTCTACATGGTCCAGCAGCGGCACCGCCCGGCCGAGGAGAGCTTCGGCCATCCGGACCCGGGCGCGCCGATCTTCGTCGACACCGAGAGGCAGCTGAAGGAGTACTTCGCCGGACAGCGGAAGGAATTCGATCTTCCGCTGAGCTTCGGCGGCACCGAATTCCAGCGGATGGTCTGGCAAGGCCTGCTCGGCATCCCATATGGCGAGACGGTTTCCTATGGTCAGCTCGCCGACCGTCTCGGCAGGCCCACCGCGTCGCGCGCGGTCGGGCTCGCGAACGGGAAGAACCCGATCAGCATCATCGTGCCGTGCCATCGCGTGATCGGCTCCAACGGCGATCTCACCGGCTACGGCGGTGGTGTCGAACGGAAACGGCACCTGCTCGACTTCGAACGGGGCGGCGCCGCGCTGTTCTGAAGTGTGACGCGAGCGGCAACACACCGGCCCGGGGCAGCGCGACGCGGGCGCGGATGGAAGGATCTCCAGACCGTGAAGACCTTCGATGAGCTGTTCGCCGAGCTTGCCGAGCGCGCCCGCACGCGCCCTGACGGTTCCGGCACCGTCGCCGCGCTGGACGCGGGAGTGCACGCGCAGGGCAAGAAGGTGCTCGAAGAAGCGGGCGAGGTGTGGATCGCCGCCGAGCACGAATCCGACGACAGGCTCTCCGAGGAGATTTCACAGCTGCTGTACCGCGTACAGGTGCTCATGCTCGGCCGAGGACTGTCGACAGAGGACGTGTACCGGTACCTGTGACGCCTTCGCGTCCGGAGAACCAAGGAGAAGCAATGCTGCGTGTCGCCGTGCCGAACAAGGGAGCCCTCGCCGCCGCCGCGTCGGAGATGCTCGGAGAGGCCGGCTACCGCAGGCGACATGAGGCGCGCGACCTGACCGTGCTCGACACGGTCAACGAGGTCGAGTTCTTCTTCTTGCGCCCCAAGGACATCGCGATCTACGTCGGATCCGGCGAACTGGATCTCGGCATCACCGGCCGCGACCTCGCGCTCGACTCCGGTGCCCCGGTCGAGGAGATCCTCGGCCTCGGCTTCGGTGGTTCCACCTTCCGGTACGCCGCGCCGGCGGGCCGGGAGTGGCGGGCCGAAGACCTGCAGGGCAAACGGCTCGCGACGTCGTACCCGCGGCTCGTGCGCGAGAACCTGAAGCAGCACGGGGTGGAGGCGGAGGTCATCCGCCTCGACGGCGCCGTCGAGATCTCGATCCAGCTCGGCGTGGCCGACGCCATCGCGGACGTCGTCGAGTCGGGACGTTCGTTGCGCCAGCACAACCTCGTCGCCTTCGGGGACCCGATCTGCGTGTCGGAGGCGGTGCTGCTGCAGCGGGCGGGCACCGAGCACACCCGGCCCAAGGACCAGCTGAAGGCACGGCTGCAAGGTGTCGTCTTCGCCCAGCACTACATGATGCTGGACTACGACTGCCCGCGGTCGCTGCTCGACGCGGCCATCGCGATCACGCCGGGTCTCGAGTCGCCGACCGTCGCGCCGCTGGCGCACGAAGACTGGGTGGCCGTGCGGGCGATGGTGCCGCGCAAGGAGGTCAACCGGATCATGGACGCGCTCGCCGAGACCGGCGCGAAGGCCGTCCTGGCTTCGGACATCCGGGCCTGCCGCCTCTGAGACCTCGTGAGTGGTAAGGACGGTTCTAACCGTCTTTACCACTCACGAGGTCAAGGTGTCAGCGGGGCCGGTTGGGTTTCTTGGGCATCAGGTCGTAGAGCTTCTTGCGCGCTCCGTTGTCCTTCGCGCTGCGGGTCACCGAGACCTCGGTGATGAAGTCCTCGAAGACGAACTCCTCGTCCGCGGGCACGATCGCCGCGGCCGGATGGTTCCGCAGATAGCCGTCCAGCGTCTCCGCGATCTCCCGGAACGACAGTGCCTGCAGCGTTTCCGGCGCGTACGTCGTCACAGGTACGCCGTGCGCGGCGGCTTCGTTCATCACGACGCCGAGCGGGACGTGCGACAGCATCGGGATGCCGAACGCGTACAGCTCCTGCAACGCCGCGGCCGCGTAGTGCGAGATCGGACGGCGGTACAGCCCTGGCACGAGGCCGTAGTAGGCGATCGGCGGACGGCCGACGGTCTGTTCGACGTAACGCACCTGGTCCGAAAGCAGGCGCAGCGCGCGGATGCTCGTCCGGTCCGGCTGCACCGGCACGAGGATCCCGTGCGATGCGGCGAGCGCGTTGTTGGTCAGCACGTCGAGCGCGGGCGGGCAGTCGATGATGATGTGGTCGTAGTTCGCGAACTGGATGACCCTGGCCAGCTGCCAGCCGGGTACGCGGAACTGGTCCAGCCGCCGGATCAGGTCGAACATCCCCGGCGAGGTCGGGAGGACGTCGAACGCGCCGCCCCGCCCGAGGTTGCTGCGCGGATGCCGGACGACGAGTTCCTCGATCGGGCCCTTCCACGTCTTGGTCAGGGCTTTCGCGAGGCTGGGCATGTCCGGCGCCACCTCGTCCAGCCCGAGGAGTTCGGTGGTCGCGTGGCCCTGTGGGTCGAGGTCGATCAGCAGCACCCGGCGGCCACGTTCGGCCAGTGCGGCCGCCGCGCCCACGCTGAGTGAGGTCTTGCCGACCCCGCCTTTCTGGTTGACCACCGAGGTGATCTGCATGCCGAAGCGCTCCCTGTGTCTGTTGTTCCGGGAAGGCTATTGGAAACCCGCCGAGAAAGCGCGTCTATCAGCCCGCCTGTCGCGGTCGCACCAGCAACGCCTGCGCCCCGGAGGCGATCGGCCCCGACGCGTCGTGCAGCGTCGTCGTCGCCGTGCCGATCCCGTTCGGGCCGACCAGGGTGGCCGCGTCGACGCCGATCCAGTCGCCGAGCGGCGGGCGGCGGAGGTGCACCGTCAGCTCGGAGTTGATGAACCACCACTCACGCGGGTCCAGGAAGTTCGAGATCCCGTTGCCGGAATCCGCCAGCACGAACAACCGCTGTAACGGGCTCGGCTTCTCCCCGTCGACGAGCGCGACCCGCTGCCTGCCCCAGACCGTCGCGGGCCCGGGTTCGTCCAGCGCGCCCTTGACGCGGCGCCACTCGACGGCTTCCAGATATCCGCCGTGCCAGCCTTCCGGCCAGTTCGACGCGGGAAGACCGTCCGGCGACGGCAGCGAGGGAGCATCTGCGGTGGCCACCGCGGTGGTGTCCGATGTCGCGATGCGCCACGCCGAGGCGCGGGCGACGACCCGATCGCCGTGCGAGAGCTCGGCCGTCAGCCACTCGACCGACCGGCCCGGCCGCTCCACCCGAGCCCGCACCGACAGCTCCTTCAGCGGCGCGGGCCTGAGGATCTCGACCGTCACCCGCGCCAGCTGGCTCGCATGCGGCGCCTCGACCTCTTCGAGCGCGCGGACCAGCAACGCCGAGGGCGGCCCGAAGTGCTGCGCGTCCGGGGTCCACGGGCCGGCGGTGTGCGGGGTCGGGAGGAAGACGCCGTCACCCGACGGCACGTAAAAAGCTTCTGTCACATACGCACCTTAGGCCGTGTCCGATGAGGCCGTTCGCGGTCTCCGCGCCCAGGTGGTCCCTGACGGCACGGGCGGATGCGGCCGAGTACGACCCGGTACGAGGCCGATCCGCCCGCACCGTCAGGAACCACCTGGATCACGAAGCCCATCGAACGGACTCACCGGACACGGCCTAATCCGCACGGTCCAATACGGACTCCTCGCCGGGATCCGGCTCCGGCCAGCCCGGGTACGGCGGGGGAGTGCCGCCGTACTGCGGGCAGAGGGCCTGGTGATCGCACCACGCGCAGAGTTTGCTCGGATTCGGCCGGAAATCGCCGGTCTTGCCCGCTTTGAGGATCGCCTGCCAGATCGCCTCCAGCGTGCGCTCGAAGCGGATCAGCTCGCCCTCGTCGGGCGTGTAGGCCAGGGACTGCCCGTCGGTGAGGTACATCAGTTTCAGCTGGCGCGGTACGACACCGCGAAGCCGCCAGAGGACCACGGCGTAGAACTTCATCTGGAACATCGCCTTGGCCTCGCCGATCTCGCGGGGCGCGGCGCCGGTCTTGTAGTCGACGACGCGGATCTCGCCGGTCGGCGCCACGTCCAGCCTGTCGACGTAGCCCCGGAGCAGCACTCCGGAGCCCAGCTCGATCTCGACGTGCAGCTCACACGCTTCCGGCTCCAGGCGACGCGGATCCTCGAGGCCGAAATAGGTGTCGACGAGCTGCTCGGCCGACGAGAGCCACGACGTGACGGCTTCGGGATCCTCTTGATCGAACAGCTCGATCCACTCCGGACGTTCCGAGGACAGCTCCTCCCACGCCGGCGCGAGCAGCTCCTTGGCCTGCGGAGGGGTGCGATCAGCCTGCGGAAGGGAGAACAGGCGCTCCAGCACGGAATGCACCAGCGTGCCGCGCAGCTGGGCCTTCGTCGGGATCTCGGGCAGTCTGTCGACCGCGCGGAAGCGGTAGAGCAGCGGACACTGCTTGAAGTCGCTGGCACGCGACGGGGACAGGGCCGGCCGACGGCGCGGGACTTCGGCGCCGGGCGGCGGATCGGCGGTGACCGTGTCGGTGTCGGGCATGGGGGGAGCGTATCGCCGGGCACCGACAGTTCTGGGACCGCAACGCACCGGAGCGGCATGACCGACACCACCCGGACGGGAAGGGCGGGTTACGAGCACCCCACACCTGGGCATCTACGCTCTGACGCATGGCGGTGACGGGTGAGCAGGGCCCGCCTCGACGAGGCGTGGCACCAGAGGGTGGGCTCCTGCTGTTCCGGGTCTCCGGGATCCCCGTGCTGCTGGCCCCTTCGTGGTGGATCGGCTCCCTGATCATCGTGGTGCTCTACACGCCGCTGGTCGGCCGGATCCTGCCCGGTGTCACCACGCTGACCTCCTGGCTGCTGGCGGCCGCGTTCGCGGTCCTTCTCGGACTCTCGGTGCTCGCGCACGAACTCGGGCACTGCCTGGTCGCGCTGCGCCTCGGCATCCCGGTCCGGCGCCTGCGGCTGTTCCTGCTCGGTGGACTCTCCGAGGTCGCGAGGACTCCGCGCCAGCCCCGGCAGGAAGGGCTCGTCGCCGCCGCCGGACCGGTGGTTTCGTTGCTGCTCGGCGGATTCTGCGGCCTGCTGATGTTCGCCGTCCCGCCGGAAAGCGCCGCGTGGCTGCTCATCGCCGAATGCGCCGTCGCGAACTTCGCCGTCGGGATCTTCAACCTCCTTCCCGGCCTCCCGCTCGACGGCGGCCGTCTGGTCCGTGCCGGCGTCTGGGCGGCCACGGGACGCCGCGAGAAGGGCACACGCGCGGCGGTCGTCGGTGGCGGTCTCGTCGCGGCGGGACTGGTCGTCTGGGCGCTGTGGGGGTTGGCGGCGGGCAGCGAGGACCGTTGGCTCCGCCTCGGTGTCTGCGTCGTGACGGCGTGGTTCGTGATCCTCGGCGCGCGAAGCGAGCTCGCCGCAGAAACACGGCGAGGATGGCCGGAAGGCGTACGGCTGAGCGAACTCATCCGGCCCGTTCTCCAGCTTCCCGCGGAAAGCCCCGTTTCGGACGCTCTGGCCGCTTCGGCGGGCCGCGGGGTGGTCCTGGTGCGCGCCGACGGCGTCGCCGCCGGGCTGCTCGACGAGACGGCCGCCGCGCAACTGGCCGGAACGTCGCCGCACGCGCCCGCGGAGATGGCCGCGGAGCCGATCCGCGCCGACACCGTGCTGCTCTCCTCGGAGTCGGGGGAGGAGATCGCCGAGCGGGTCAGGGAAACCGCCGCGTGGCAGTTCCTCGTCGTGGACGACGAAGGCAGGCCCGCCGGGGTGCTCCGGCGCGAAGACCTGCGCGCCGCGATGACCCGGAGCCGACCCCCGGCGTAGCGCGGTACGGCCACCTGCGAGGATCGGTCGTCCCGTCCGAGGCACTCTTTCCCGCCGAGGACGGCATGGGCTCAGCAGTTCGCGGGTATGGAGGTTCAGTGTCGGTCCGAGGGCCGTTTCGTGTTGGTGACCGGGTTCAGCTGACCGACTCCAAGGGGCGGCACTACACCATGGTGCTGGCCGAGGGACAGCAGTATCACACCCACCGCGGCGCGCTGGCGCACGACGACGTGATCGGTGCGCAGGAGGGTTCGGTCGTCACTTCGGCCGGCGGCAGCCACTATCTGGCGCTGCGCCCGCTGTTGCCGGACTACGTGTTGTCGATGCCGCGCGGCGCGCAGGTGATCTACCCGAAGGACGCCGCGCAGATCGTGATGTGGGGCGACATCTTCCCTGGGGCGCGGGTGCTCGAGGCGGGCGCCGGCTCCGGCGCGCTGACCTGTTCGCTGCTGCGGGCGGTCGGTTCCGAAGGCACCGTGCAGTCCTACGAGATCCGGGACGACCACGCCGAACACGCCGAGCGCAACGTGGAGAAGTTCTTCGGCCACAAGCCGGACAACTGGTCGCTGACGGTCGCGGACCTGTCGACGCACACCGGCGAGGTCGACCGCGTCGTCCTCGACATGCTCGCGCCTTGGGACCAGCTGGAGACGGTCGCCGCGCATCTGGTGCCGGGCGGGGTGCTCACGGTTTATGTGGCGACGGTCACACAGCTTTCGCGGATCACGGAAGCCCTGCGGGATCAGCAGTGCTGGACCGAACCGGAGTCGTGGGAGACCCTCATGCGGCCGTGGCACGTCGTGAGTCTCGCGGTGCGGCCGGATCACCGGATGGTCGCGCACACCGCGTTCCTGCTGACGGCGCGCCGTCTGGCGGACGGGACCGTGTCGCCGCGGGTGCACCGGCGCTCCGGCAAGGGCTGATCGATACCGGTAGGTCCGTGCGGTCCGCTCCTCGCCCAATGTCCACGAGGGACACGCGCGTC
>Ga0307518_10000603_pt1 | contig 27358 bp, 30 predicted proteins | sample 25_EM_MG_FD_203889 | JGI IMG/M metagenome (GOLD analysis project Ga0307518, IMG submission 203889) | Populus trichocarpa ectomycorrhiza microbial communities from riparian zone in the Pacific Northwest, United States - 25_EM | ecosystem: Host-associated > Plants > Roots > Unclassified | place... | reverse complement strand
AGGTGTAGTATCCCTACTTCAGTCTCAGTCACCTCAATCCCCGCTTTGACACTTCCTAGGCTATAGGAAGAGTCCAGACACCTGTCCCCTTCGTCTTCTATTGCTCCTGTACCTCAGGAGTATCCTGCATCTCTGTCTGCATCACCCTGTTGGTGTAGATCCCCTCTCCCCCTCCTCAGCATATCCTCTCTGGACACCGCGGAGGCAAACCACCACTTGCACATTTTTGTAGTCCTTTGTTGGTGTTGTGTTTGGGTTATTACTCCGACCCAAATCCACACTTTGACTCACACCACGAGTTTCAATGTAGTTCGTACACCCGTGACTTTGTCATTTCCTGCATCAAAAAAAGACAATTCGCCTTACATCCATCTGAACTCGTCTGCCTTGGGATTGACTATGAAAATCGGGAACTTTTTACATTGGGGTTCGACCGACTCATTCAAACCCCATGGATGGGCATTGAGAACCGTCATCGAGAATTCATGGGGTTGGATGTTTTCATAACATTGGTCTATCTAAAGGCACTTCTAGACGAGCACTGCCGCATTGTCGCTGTGGAACCCCTGTGATGCAGCATGCCCCCAATTGTCGAAATCATGAAGGATGTGCCGAGGATTGGCGGGTGGTATGGTGAGACAACCCTAAGGGCAAAACCCAAAGAACTACCACACGGGACTCTGAGGAGGAATAGGATACGAGTGTCTTAGAGCAAAGACCCAAAGAGAGCTCGAATGGAGAGCCTCTGGGTGCTGGATTGCAGCAGTATATATACTACACTACACGTGTCCTGTGCGAGGCTATCCATGAGGCTGTATGCTGTACGAGGCTATGCTAACGACGTCAAGGGATACAGCATGCACAGCACGAGGCTGTGGTCCAGACAGACCTACAGATAAGAGGCACTAGATAAGATACTACGGTACGATAAGATAAGATGTCATCTAATCACAGATTAGATAAGATAAAAAGTGAGACCGTTACATATGGTGGAATGGAATGGGGCGACTTCTTCTTGACGCATGGAACCCACAGCCGTTTGACGACGCGTTCAAACGCTTCAAGAGCTTAGAGTTTGGTCGGGTTGCTGATGATTGCAAGAACGTGATGTTTATGTGAGTGATGGGCATAAACATACCTCGTCTCCATGCACAGAATTTTGTTGACAGTGTTCGCGATCGTCTTGTTAAGAAACTCATAGGTACATAAATCAGAGTCGGTTTATATTTTACTTAACATTGAACCTCTTGTCGATTTCTAGTGTACATATGTTCTATCGTTGTGATTATCCATCATATACCTCATTGTTCGGATAGAAACTTTTGACTATAACTTCTCATGTCACCAGTTGAGAGCATATAAATTGTATATTTCACACAGTATTATGCAGGCAGGTGTGGTGAAGTAGAAACGTGGGGAAGGGGGGGAAACGTGGTGGGTTGTGTGAAGTGAGATTCAGTAGAACGCAGGGAAGGGGAAAGCACGATGAAGGGAAAGGTTGCGGTGAAGTAGAAACGCGGGAAGGGGGGGAAAATGTGGCGGGTTGTGGTGAAGTGCAGTTCAGTAGAACGCGGTGAGACCAATGCAGGAAAGGAAAAAATGGGGTGGGAAAACAGGGTTGGCGCAGCAAAAATAAATGTGCAGATATCATGCCATATGCCATAATGAGTTATCATCAGTGCTCAATTATGCTAGTTCAATTGTAAGGTTGTTTAATTGCTGATATTGAGGTATATTACAATATCACTCTGATGTATGTTTATAATGTGTATCAGGGAATATCATTTCTTCCCCAGTTTCTTGATGTTCAGCCTCACTCCTCTGAGCTCCTACAACCAGCAAAGATACTGTATGGAATCTATGGGGATGGGGTTATCGTGATCGGTGTGATCACACCAGCTTGTGGCTGTGTCAACCTCAACATCCTGATGCAAATATGGACTATTTCTTAATAGGCACAACAAGATCAAGACTTGGATCGCATCTTCTTGGAAGACATCCCGTGGTGATCATGCACGCACGCATTCCAAAAGATCAGCTACAAGTCGTGTATAGATTGCAATCAGTAGCATCACTGATCAGTCCTACAATACAAATATTTATGTAATATAAGATCAAGCATCAAAAAAAAATAAAGCACTGAGTATGTATCGATCACGATGGTAGAGATGACGGAGGTCTACTACTCCCCCGCCCTGATAATATATTCAGAGACGAGAATGCCAGCTCACTGCTAAGAGGTGCAAGCCCCAATTTCGGGTTGGGCAGTGGCTCAGATGGTCCGCTGGTCCCCGCTATAGACATGGGAGACGGCAGCGCGGTCGCCTGGAAAGTCGTCAGATCGGGCTTGTTGTCGAATGCACCTAGAAAAGAAACCCGACTAAGCAACAGATTCCAGGTCTCACAAGGGGGACGTACCAAGTTTGCGTAGCCACCGTTGACGGACTTGGTGATACCCCCTTGACGGTAAAGCTTTTTGCACTTGGTCCCACTTCTGGCCATACTTTGCAACAGCCTACGTACATCTCAGAACGCTGTACGGAAACTACCGACGAGAAGGGTATTTTACCTGCGCAAGAAGTTCATCTTCCTCTTTGCTCCATTTCACATATGGACTGCGCTGTCTCCTGGGGGTAGATAAATCCTGTTCGGCTATTCTTGCAACGTTCTTATTCCGCAACGTTGGGCCAGATGTACCTGAGCTTGGTCCTGGAGGAGGGTCGGACGTATTGGAGTCGGTATTAGGTACTGGGGCAGCCATGGGTGTAGTTTCAGATAGTTGATGCACTTGCGCGTCGAGTGGGGAGGTCGCGCGATTCGATGTCATTGCGGGAGAAGCTGCTCTTTGCTGAGAAGAAGTCATGGCGGGCTGGGGTTCAGGAAGTGGTGGGGTCGGTGTTATGGACTTGCTCTTCGACCGGGAATGGTCAGTGGGCTTGGACGCCGTGGAACGAGTCTGCGTGGGTGTCTTGTCCACATCTTGCTCAGGGTAAGCGGTGGGTGACTCCAGTGAAGGTGCCGCATTTCCACCCGTCATCGATGCTAATGATGCCCCAACATCATCACCCCCCGACGAGGACGAGGCATCCTCGTTTCTGCCCCCTGAATCTCCAGGCACATCGGACGTCAACTTATCTTTCGGAGAAGGAAGGGAACTGTTGCCAGGATTTGGAACAGATGTTCTTGACCTCGATGGGCATTCGAAGAAAGGCGATGCATCTGCATCGATGTCTCGCCGTTGGATGCTCCGCTTTTGCGGCTTAGGCACAGCCTTCGACATTGATTCGGGCGCATCAGCCCTCTCCTTTCCTTTACCTTTTTTCTGCGCGGACGCGGGTCGAGCAGATATCTCCTGGGAACTGAACACCGCTGCCTGATCGGCAAGCACGTCCAGCGCAGACCGCACCCTGCCCACAGCGGCGTTACTGCCGACGCCGCGCGTGTCTTTTGCAGTGGGCGTACTTGGACCGGCGGGTTCTTGCGCTCCCATTTCATTATCCCGGGGCGCTAGTTTCCGGCGCTTAGGAAGAGGGCTATCAGGAACATCATCCTCTACCGATCGGCGGGATCCCGCAGCCCCACCGGACTCCTCGTCGTTCGCGCCTTCACCTCCAACCCTCATCATCGATCGAGCGGCGCTCAAAAGAGAGTCCAGGGGCGTGTGTGGGTTCTGGCTCTTTGCATCCGTCTTCGCTGGCTGTTGTGACGACGACGACGCAGATGCGACCGTCGCCGATGAACTGGGCGTCTGGAAAATCGGAGGCGGAAATGCCGGGATGAAGACAGGAATAGGCTGCATCCCGGACCCCGGGTTCATCGGGCTGGTGAGGTAGACGTAGCCAGTCTCCGGATGCATCGTGTATCCCGGGTACGCAGCCACACGTTTGGGCGTCTTGGGCGTCGCCGCTACGGCTGTGGACGCTGTATCTTCACGTCGTCGTTCGTGCTCACGCTCCTCTATTTGCTGCAACATCCCGGACATGAGGGAGGCGCGCTCCTTACCAACCTTGCGCGCTGCGAGAAGGAGATGTTCCACCTTGGCATCTGCGCTTAGACCGCGAGTACTACTCTTCAGAGAGGACCGTCGTTTGTGCTGGATAGTCGAGGGCTGGAAGTGAGCACTATTACGTGACTTGGACTTGGGAGTGGACTGAGAAGGTAGAGAACGTGTTGGTGTATCAAGGACTTCCGAAGAGCCACGAACACCAGCATCGTCCTCACTAGCACCCACCGCCTCATCGTCAGTGCCAGCATGCTGTTGGCTAATGTCCTTCTTTCGTCTCCGATGCTTTGACCGAGGTGTGGTAATGGGGGTACTTGAACTCAGGGGCTGCATCAGCAGCAATGGTCGTAAGCGAGTTAGTTCAGCTTCTAGGGTCTGCATGCGGATCTGTGTTTCATTTAGCTAGCGTCGCTCATGTCAGTCGGGAAGAATATGCTGACGGGCCAAAATGAATCCTACCCGTTGCCGAAGGCCCTTGTTCTCAGTTTCAAGCGTGCCGTTGAGTCGTTCGGTTTCCTGTACCTAATGCAAGGACACAGTTCAGAACATCAGTTGAACGGTACATATTTATTTATTTCCCAAGCAAGCCAGAAAATTCATGAAAGCTGGATATGATCACTCACGTCATCTCTGTCCGAGGCGGTACGATTCTTCGTTTGTTGTGAAATCAGTGCCTCTACCATCCTTTCCCAACCGTATTTCTCAGAAACCCACTTCAGGCGCTGCTCCTCTGCTTGATGCATCAACAGGTCCCGCTGCAGTGTCAAGGCTGATATCATGTCTGCCTGCCTTACAATCTGTTCTGCATCCGGAATCGGCAAGCGTGTCAATTGTAGGATCTGCATGTAAATATGGGGTATACACACGTCACAGCACAGGAGCATAGGATATGCGCACCATATCTGCCAGTTCCTTCTCCCGAGCGTTAGCGTGCGGATCCTCCTTGTGTGATGTGTGCATATCCAAGACTCGTTTGCGCATCTGTATGATATCAGTCTCCTGAACGGGTTCTGGTGACGAGGTCTTGTCTCGAAGTGTCATCTCGGGGTCATCTGTCTCGGGCTGTTGTGGCGTCGGAGACGGAGACAAGATGTGGACGACGTCATCCAGAACGAGCGGTGCGTATTCCTGGCTCATTTCTTGTCGTTTCGGGGTCGTCGCTGTCGTCGTCGCTCACGACGATGAGCTCCTCGCAGGGCGGGAAATCAAAAAGTGTCCACGGCCAAACAACGCCAACGCAACGCGCGGGTCTGATCACGTGCGATAGAGTTTTTCCAATCAGGTCACGTGATTTGTTACACCGAATCCCGACTCCGAGTGAATTGCGGCTGAATCGTGTCGTCCGCTGGTTTGCGTATTTCACTTGTACATTTCTTGTAGATAATCGACTTATGCTTGCCTCGACGAGCGCCGCAGTGAACAGACTGGTCCTGCCTCTGTTGGTCCCACTCCTGTTCATGGGCTATTTCATGACCAGCTTTCCCTATCCGCCATCGCCGCCTATCATCCACAGCTCACTTTCCAGCCTGCCACACTCCTGCTCATCGTGGTCCGTTTATCCTGAGGATTTCTATCCAGGCGGGGCGTACGCAACCCTCCCATATGGCCGAGTATGTCGACGGTGACCCTCGATTGGCCCGTGCAACGCTGACTTCATATATGCTGCGCGGCGCAGGTTCGATACTGGATGATAGGGCCAGAGGATGGCGAAAAGGTGTGTTTCTTGCGCATTATGCGGGTGACGCAATGATGGATGCCACCCGCTCTGCAGGTCGTGTTCATACATGGACTCTCCATCCCAGCTATCATATGGAAAGACGTCGCGCCGGTCCTTGCCTCCCGCGGCTATCGTGTCCTTCTCTATGGTTTGTTTTGCACCGCCATCATTGGGTCTCCGCTCTCATATCCTTCTAGACCTCTATGGACGCGGGTACTCCGATGCCCCGAAAGTGACATATGACGTATCCTTGTACACATCACAGCTCGCCCTTTTGATGCAACACATCAACTGGGGTTCCGCGCATATTGTTGGCCTCTCGATGGTAGGAATGTGATATGGCTTGACTGACACTAGAGCTCATTCAAATCTTTCATATGTGGACATAGGGAGGCGGTATCGGAGCAACCTTTGCGCTCCATTTCCCTCAACTAGTAAATGACAAAATTGCGTTGATAGCATCAGCTGGCATTATGGAGGTCCGCAAAGCTCTAATTTATATTATCCCCTGACTGCTGATTCGACCGATAACAGTCGTCTGATTTATCCCAAACCGCAAAAATTATGTCATCACCACTCGTGCAAACCATCACCTCTCTTCCACCGTTTCGGGTAAGACCAGTGCTCGTCTTTCTTCTTTCGGTGTTCACAGATGCTTAATTGTGTAGTATTACATGCTACGCCTCGCAAACGCTTCGAATGCTTCGGAGCGGGGGCCCATTGACCCCATTCAACAGGTGTGTTCTCTTCTGCACAGCCCGTAAGTTAACTCAGGCAATTTCAGATTGTCCGATTGCAATCTGCGCACCTCCCCTATTTCAACGCTGCCGTTGCATCCAGCCTCCGTGACGGTCCCGTCCGCGGGCAAGAATACGCATTTAAGGCTCTCGGAAATTCCACACAGCAAGTATTACTTATCCACGTGTGTGATTTCACTCGCTCGTTCTTTGGAACTATAATGACACGTGCCCATTCATTAGGGAACAGCAGATCAGACCGTGCCGTACAGTTATGCATCAAAGATACAGGGGCTGGTGCCTCACTTGAAACTCGAAACCATCGAGGATGGGGGTCATGATCTTACGATCACTCACGCGCGGGAAGTAAGCGATTTGCTCTTACACTTCCTGTCTTTGAAAAGGAAATCAATTGCGGACGCCCAAGTCGTCCTCACATGAACGTCATCAAGCATACCCAGTATACCTTGTTGTCAATAAGTCCTCCAAGCATTCTGTCTTATCCATTAATGACTCTATTACGGCTACATCCTTTGCTATCTCATATGCACACCGGCACCTTGATTACCAGATAATGATCATTTGGCATTCCAATAGTTTATTCCACATGCAGTCCATTTTTTCATTACTTACCATCTCTTTCGTCATCGAATGTTATGTCATAGATGCCAGCCTCTACATAATAAAGTCTAGTATTGATTCATTACCGCAGTGCTGGAAACCACCCGCAGATTGACCTATCCCTCGACATTTTACACTGATTTTGAGAGCATACAAAGCAGAAAGATCTGTAACCTTATGCCCCAGTACCTGCTGATCTCCACCATCTGACACACCCATCCTGCCCAGCGCTGATAAATGCACCAGCTGACCCGGGGGGCGCAGGTTTGGGGCGCCAAGAAACAGCCCAAACCTCACCTGATTCCTGGACTGTGGACACCGCCGCTCGTGCGGCGAGGTCCCACACTTTAATTGTCTTGTCAGCAGACCTATGGGAGTACAGCATAAGGTCACCGGGTTCGTTTGGAAATAGACCGTAACATACCCGGACACAGCAAGGCGGCTGTCAGGGGAAATGTCGGTGCTAAGGACCCATGATGAATGACCGATTAGCGTGGCCACTGCGCCGGACCCCGGCTTGCCTGAAGGTGTGGAGCGTACATCGTGTAAGATGAGGCGTTTATCGTCAGAGGCAGTCAGTAGCAGCTAGATCGCAAGGTCAGAGAATGCATGGATCAAGGCTGGTGGCTGCTACAGACATTTCCGTCGTATGACCATGCAAAGGAGCGCACCGACATTGCGTGCGATGAATATGTGGTGATCAAGGACATTGATTCCACATCGAAGATGAATATTTGTCCGCTCTCGACCGAAAGCGCCACTCGGCGACCATCTGGACTCTGCGCATTGATCAGCACGAAAGCGACACAAATATTCGACGACCTCTTATCTACACAAATTCAACGCGAAAAGACGTACATATTTACAAAGCATGCCGTGCTTGTTTTTACCGCTGGAAAGGATGCCCCGCCGCGTACCAAATGAGTCGGGATTGGCGGAATATAAGGTCACATTCCCAGATCCGCTGCTCGCGGCGTACGTTTCACCCCTGGGATTGAGAGACACTGACCATGCTGATCCGAGGGACCGGCTCAATACGGGTGGAACGTGCATTCATGTCTTCATCAGCGATGACTTACAAGGTTCTGCTCCCTCGACGGCGGAGCGATCGTAGCTCTCATGGCGGCCGATGATGGAATCGATACTGAGGTCCCATAGAAAGGTAGTTCCCTCAAGACTGTTGAATAGCACGAGCTGGCCATCAGGGGACACGGAGAGCGACACGATGGCAAGGTTATGTGGCGGTCGGGACGAAGAGACCTGCCCTGAGGTCGAGTCCCATTGCTTCACTGTTCCATCGGCAGATGCGGATATCACGGTATCGTTGGCTGTCCACGCCACGTCCCACACTTCGTCGCTGTGTGCTGGAAAGGCCAAGGAAGTGTTACCGCGACGCGTTGGAGAGCAAGCAGGTTAACGCATACGTTCTTTACACTCGAGAGCAGTTACAAATGCAAGACTCTGGTAAAAAATGTTCACAGTCTCGACGCAACGGTAGTACAAGACGAACGAACCATGCTTGATGAGTCGATTGAATGCGGCCCAACGAATTGAAAGGCAACAGGATAGGACAAGCCTCGGGAGATCCCGAGGCGGAGATTCAACGATGATAAACCTTGGCCATGTCTGAACTCTAATTTCCTCACCATCAACGAGAGCGGACGACGACATCGCCGTACATACACTAATAAAATTAACACAAGTACGTGTCGGACATGCGAGAATTGGAAAGGAGCGGTACATTCTGATCCTATCACACAGGATGTCTGACGCTGGAGATGACATCCAAATTGATGCCCCGGCTGAGGTCGAGGTCACCACTGACGCTCCCAAGGGCAAAATGACGGTCGAAGACGCACTTCAGGTGTGTGTGAGGGAAATGGAGGACTTAGAATGCGTACTTATGTTTCTGCAGCAAGTCCTGAAGAACGCCCTCGTCCATGACGGTCTTGCTCGTGGTCTCCGCGAGTGCGCCAAGGCCCTGGACAAGCGGCAGGCCCATCTTTGTGTGCTTGTGGAGACTTGCACCGAGGCCGAGTACATCAAGCTCATCGAGGCCCTGTGCGCCGAGCACAAAATCAACTTGATCAAGGTCGGAGACGCCAAGGTCCTCGGTACCTGGGCTGGTTTGTGCAAGATCGACAAGGAAGGTAACCCCCGCAAAATCGTCGGATGCACTTGTGTTGTCGTGAAAGACTACGGCGTTGAGAGCGAGGGTCTGCATGTTCTTCTTGACTACTTCAAGAACCGTTGAGGTGAGTTGGTTGGCTGGGTATATCATGTGATGACAATACAGACTCCCTCGACGGAGAATCTGTTCTGTGAGGATAACTGTCTATCCGGAATCATTTTTATCTTTTGTCTGAGATGCTGCACTACAGTATTGGGAATCAGTATACTGACCTTTTTTCGTTCAGATTTCCCTCAATATGCACTGCGAGCATGTGCCCCATGGTTCAATTACATACTGTACGCACGTTGACTGTAGCAATTCAAGTCAAACCTTTTTGAGCCCTGTGAAGAGTGGCGCCGCCTTTGCTCACGCGCACGGGGCGGAACACCCCATGACCACATATGACATGACATCACTGAGTAACACAGGGTAAGATCAGATCGCAAAACTTTTTTTGCCAACGTTGATGCATAGTTGCTTCGAGGCACGCACAATGATTCGACTCCATGTTTAGTTAAGTTTCGCATCTTTCAATACCTTACGGAAAGACAACCCTGCATTATATTAACAATGGCATCATTGAACACTTCCATTGCTCTGACTCTGAGGCCGAAGTTGCCAAGATGGCTCAAGCTACTGCGACCGCCGAGGCAATAATACCTGGAAGCCAAAACTCTTCTTCGAGAGTACAGCAATGCGGCCACGTGCACCCCCAGGTATGTGACAGTAGCACTGATCTTGACAAGCCAAGGCCCAAGGCCGAGCTTGCGGACGTCTGATGGGATCCCAACGTGTTGATGACGCCGGTCGCCTGCCGTGATCTGAGATGGGCAACTGTCACCGTTGGCAATAGATCGTCGACGCCATATTGCTGATTCAGGGAATATCGAGGAACCGGCGTTGATAGCATTGTCGGTTAGCCGAACAACTTGCAGGATCCGTGTTGGCCTGCCTTCCCCCGCGGGGGGGCTTGGCTGACGTGCCCAGCGGGCGACAAGACCGAAGATGAAAACATTCCCACACCATGAGGGTGCAGTGTTACTACTAGTAATATGTAGCACCGTCATTGAAGGCGACCGAAACTGGGTAGGAGATGCGAATATCGAATCAGAGCGGTCTAGCCCTGGCCACGGGGTTCACAAGAATGAATGCTATCGTAGAAGCGGCTGGTTGCATCAGTTCCTGTGGCGCATTAACATTCCATCAGAATAGAATATTTTGGTGCACTATGTACAGCACCGGGGATAACGTGCACCTTTGCTTACGAGCATCCAGGCCTTCGTCCACGGGAACGGCCCTAACCAACGGAAAATCCCCGCTGAGTTGAAAATGTACCAACAAGACAACGTCATTGTGGGGGTGCAGCATGTGAATCCTGCTTGAGAATATCAGGTTTAGTAGCGCATCGTGTTATGACCCATCGACAGGTCCCTCGTGCTTAGCGTGTGGCTTGACATTTGCCAGATATTAGGAAGGGAAGACCTCAATCACGCTGCGTGCGTGACATCATTATTTCAATGCTTGGAAGTTCAAATCTGCAGGTACTTTTGGGCATGGAGAGAAAGCGAATTCTATAGGTGCCAAAATAAATTGGCCGTGTACTTTGAAGTTTGAACAATTATGGTATTATACCGTCTATTTGCAGGTCAACGGTGTAAGGATTTTTGTTGGTAGTAGTATCCGCGATGGGTGTCAGGGGTGACTCGATTGTGTGCTGACCTGGAAGAAGGTGCGAGTTAGTATGGTGCGTATATTACGTTGGGGGTACTTGGGGTGTGGTAAGGGAATGTTGTTATTTGAACGCGTTGGTGCTAGTGCGGAGGAATTCCACCAAAGCTTCGATGCCATCTTTGTTGCTGAGTAGGTGGCACTGCGCCTCCGTTTGGAAGTGAAACTCGTTCAAACGCTCGTGCGTCAATCAGAGAGCTCCATTAAATGCAAGAAACTGTTCAACGGCCGTTCTCGCTTGTTGCTTGTGCAGATAATCTGGCAGTTCTAGCAGATACCAAGGATTGAACTTTCCAAGCTGGCCGTTGATTCGGCGCTTCGAGCTGCACCGATCTCTAAATTAGATGAAATGATTTCAATGGACTTGAAGTCAGTGCAGATGGCCCAACATATAACGCCAAACGGAGCTTCTGATCAAGTGAAGTCAAGTGCCGTGCCTTGCAATGCAGTGAGCCCCTATCGTGATTTCGATGCGGTCTAACCAGTCCAATTTTTGCACTTACACCTCTCAGAGGACTAGATCAAACAACGGGCGTAAATGAGCATGACGAAACGCGTTAAGACTAACTGGGTGCCAGGTTTGCAGTTTCTCACCGTGTATCCTCACCACCGTGACATCAAAAATAGATCTATCCACTATACGGACGGTGGAAGAGGGAATCCCGTCGGGCTCCTTTTGAGAGCCGAAAGGTCTTGCTTGTCCCCTCGAACACCTAGAAGAATGGGATCAAGCATGAGGAAAACGGGAGGCGCAACTCTGACATTGAAGCTGCAAGGCAGCAGTCACGTAAATTAGGCTTGAATCATTGATCTTATTGGTAGAGAAGCAAAAATAATGCACCCTACTCCACATTCCACATTCATCTCAGTCGCCGCTTTACTATGTGCGTGGAATCAGAATCTATACCATAATGAAACAAACAAGCGCACTCGCCTTCTTCGCTTTAAAAACCCCTGCTGGCAAGATGGATACTCTCCAGCGAAGGGTCCTTCAGCCTCATAGCCAAAGCCAATCGCCACTCCTCTCGTCTCCTCAATTCAGGCAAAATGTTCTTCCGCGCATCTACCCTCCTCTTGCCAGTTGTAGCCCTTTCTTCCCTCGCTGCAGCCGCCCCAAACGCCGTCGCACGCGGTAGTAGTGGCTCCAGCTGTGGCAATAACAATACTATACAATGCTGCAACCAGACCTACACGGTATGTGCTAGGGTTCTGCGTGTGATGGGTCTTTTCGCTGGCAATGGTCATTGATCAATGTGCACTGTACGTTCGCAGACCACTTCAACCAACATCAATTATCTCGAGGGCCTCCTCGGTATCGTACTTAGCGGCGACTTGGGTAGTCTCTTGGGTCTCAATTGCTCGCCGATCACCGTCGTCGGTGTCGGCAGTGGCACTAGCTGCACCCAGCAAACCGTCTGCTGCGACAACGTCACATTCGTAAGCTGTTCACCTTGGAGAAAAGGGACACCCGAAAGCTGACCAAAATGTGCTCCATAGAATGGCCTTATCAACATTGGTTGCATTAACATCAGCTTGTGAAGGAGGCTGGATGACATTTTTTAAGCTTATCTTGTGATGCCTTGCGATGTCTTGTGATGTCTTGTAACGATATGTCGATCTTTCTGTATTGGACTGGGCTATTTGCATTGTATGATTCGGAAAGACAATGTGAGGATGTGACCTGAGATGCGCAACGTACCCACCATATGTTACAGAGATTCACCAGGCTACCTAGTCCTGTCGTTCAGAAATTTCAAAATGCGGTGGGGTGATCTGTATTGGCACCACTGAATTAATAGTGCCGGCCATAGAATGGTACATACTACCAAATTCAGCCAAATTGGGGTACATTGATGCACGTCGTGTGAAATGTTGAAATCAGCAAGTACTACTTCGATCTTGAGAGTTCACTGTGACATCCTCCCAGATTCTATCTTCGTTCGTTCGTCAGAACAGTGCTTCCTTCCATCCATGGGAGCAGCCTTAATAACGGAGGGAAAATGCCTGCTGAGTCGAAAGCCTAGTACCGTCCAGACTCCAAGTTGGCAATAAGTCCGCAGTTCTGGGAGGGATTTTTTTTTTTTTTGGTCATTCCGTAAATAATCTCTCCCGAATTCCAGCAAGGTTCTTTGAGAAGCCTATCTCCTTAGCGTGGGGACCAGCATGACTCAATCAATCTGCGCCAAGGCCTTCAATACTATTCTGCTGCAGGGTACTAGTACATTGTACTAGTATGTAGTAAGCATCTGATTCGGCTAGCAAGTACTAGCACTAAGGACTGAACTTAATAGCCGCTGTCGTTTCAGCGGCGCCTTCGAATCACTCGAACTTATCATCAATAATGTCTAAATTAGCTGAAATGAAAGTTTTTTCGCCTGGATCCATCATTTGGCCCCGGCGTGACGGGTTGCTAGCGAGTGAGATCGGTCGGGCAATCGGCGCAAATGAGCATGCCGGAACGTTTTCGAAGTTCCTGGGTTATGGGCTCTGCAGTTTCTCACCCATGGATTGAACTCGACAATTTCTTTCTCCGTTTTATCAAAAATAGATTGTCCGTGCTTTCAAGCCATGGAGAATGGATTCCCGGATTAGAGCGCTGTCTTTGAGAGCTGAAAAGACCTACTGTTTGTCCCTTCGAACTTCGAACAGCATGAGGATAACGGGAGGCGCAAGCTGTAAAGCAGCAGTCACGTAAATATGGCTTCTTCCCGCTCGATTGTTCCACGTCCATTCCGTGCCGGCATGTCGTTGCTGACGTGGAACCAGAATCTATACCATAATTGAACAAATAAACATTCTCGCTTGCTTCCAGAGAGGTATAAAAACCCAGCTGGCGGGACGAATATTCCTCAGCAAAGAGTCCTCACCTCCAGCTAGTCTTACCTCTAGTTTTCTCAACTCAGGCAAAATGTTCTTCCGTGCATCTACTCTCCTTTTGCCAGTTGTGGCCCTCTCTTCGCTCGTTGCAGCTGCTCCTGAGCCCGTTGCCCGTGGTGGTAGCACCAGCTGCAGCAATGGCACTGTGCAATGTTGCAACTCGACGGTTGAGGTACGTCCCGTAGATCCTTTTGTTCGCCGTTATCGTTGATCAACGCATTTACTGTTGGTAGAAAAACGAAAGCAACCTCAACTATCTGAGTGGCCTCATCGGTGCCGTGCTCAGCGTTGACGTGGATGGTCTCTTGGGTCTCAACTGCTCGCCCATCTCCGTCGTCGGTGTCCTCAGCGGCAACAGCTGCAGCCAGCAGGCTGCCTGCTGCTCGGGCACTACCTTCGTAAGTCATAGCTCTCAGATGAAAGATGATAAAGACGCTGACTCAACATTCTGCATATAGAACGGCCTGATCAACGTTGGCTGCTCCAACCTCAACTTGTGAAGGATCCTGTAGCTTGTTTTTGTTTTTCAGCTGATCTTCTTGAGTTTTGTGGTGCCTGGTGATACGTTGATACTTTCAATAATGTGATGTGTTAATTTGAATTGCTTTGCATTTCTTGTGACTCACCATCTGCGACTGCTGCGAAGATTTCGTGTACAACATGAATTCATGGGTTCGGGGCGATTGGTCGTCCGAGCAGCAGTAGTCTGACTAACAAACTGATCTAAACACCATCGGGTGCAGCGTGCTTAATACATCCCTTCAGCGGCAAGCAGTTTGAATAGGCTCATTGTTCTTGAACATGGATCTGAAAATTGCGGAATTTTATTTATGGCTCTGTCCACTGGATTCTCCTGTCAGTGATAGTTGAAGTGGGATCGTGCTCATAATAAATATGAACATGAAATTCTTCGGATGATATTGGGCGATGTACAACCCTCTGCAGTTTCATGCAAGATTTTGATGCCAGAAAGGTGGCAAGCACTGTTGATTTTGTCCCCATTCTGTAGGCGAATGATTATGTAATGCATAACCAAAGACTTGGACATTGATTGCAGTGCCCCCTTCCGCTGGTTTGTGGTGCTAGTCGTTGTTTTGAGGACTTCCTCGGGGAAAGCAGTGTATGAAGTGACCAAGTAACGATGTGCCAAATCATATCGAATCCGGCAATGTCTGTGGCTTAGCTGGTCTCCATTTCCCGCGGGGTTAGCGTGTTTCTTCGCTCGTTCTTCGGCGATCACGCCCAGTCATCAAGTAAGGAAAAAGAAGTGTTGTACATGAGCCCCACGAAAGTGCGGGTTATCTTAACTCGGTAACATTGTTAGTTGGATAGTCATCTTGGAATGAAAACAGACATGATTGGAAGGAGAATTGATTGTTCGTAGTCCTGTGAATGTCCCGCCAGTAACTGGTAGGGACACGATCTGTCTGGCGCATTAACAGCGTAGCGCGTTGTCATCGCTCGATGGATCCCTTGTTTAACATCCAGCTATTTCGTAGAAGGCCCTTTATTTGCGCTAGAAACGAATGGCGGACCCGAATTAGTAGTATGCCAAATGTGTCACTCAATTGCTCGACCCCCTTGGATTAAAGATGGATCGTCTGCACTGGTGAACCAGAACCCTCATGGTAAGCATGTTGGGATTCGAATTCTCGGGCACCTGGAAGAAAGGGAATGCGACAGAGAAATCAAGAATCGGAGGAATGAATGTACAACTCCCTCACGTAAATTACGCTCGATAACCCGCCGCCACAGTTTTCTTGCTGGCAAGGAACTCACATACCTCAGTCCAAGGAAACCCTGGCATTTCGTTGTGCTTCCTGAAAAAGACACCCAATCCCATGGAGCCAATAAGCCCACTCACCTCCCGCGAGGGATATAAAATCCCTACTGGTCAGCCGAACGTTCCACAGTAAAGAATCCTGATCTCAGCTAGCCGTCCCTCCCTTTACTCTTCAGTCAAAATGTTCATCCGCGCTTCTTGCCTCTTCTTGCCAGCTCTTGCCCTGTCCCTTGTCGCCGCCGCTGCTCCTGGGCCCATTGTTGCCCGCGCTAGTAGCAACTGCAGCAATGGCAGTCTGCAATGTTGTCAAAGCACGATGGAAGTACGTCCCCGCATTCTAATGCATTCTTTGCCGACGGCTGCTGACTGACCTACCCACTGACTGTAGGCTAGTCAGTCCAATGCCAATCTGCTTACCGGACTCTTGGGAATTGTGGCTTCCATTCCCATGGCTGGCCCTCTCTTCGGTATTAGCTGCTCGCCCATCACTGTCATCGGTGTGGGCACTGGTGCCAACTGCGCCCAACAAACTGCCTGCTGCGACAACACTCAGTTCGTAAGTGACCCATACGAGAAAATATAGGAGAAAGGTCTCATCTGATGCCCTACTTAGAACGGACTCATCAACGTTGGTTGCACTAATATCAACCTTGGCTTGTGAAGTCAACGTGGGTGTGGTCAAGTAGCGTGATGGGTGCAATATTAATATCTCGAGTCCGTTGTGTCTGGTATTGCACCAGGGTCGAGCTGTGTATGTATCTCCAAAGCGCATCAGTGCTGTCGATTGTGAAAGAAGAGTGAAGGGAAAAATATCTGAGGTATTTCGGCATGGCCTACGAAGATTTAGTATCTATGATAAGTCTGACTGTCTCCTGGAATGTTACCCAAGGTATTGAGTGCCCGATATGTGGCATACAGAGAGTCGGGACTTGCATGCCCACTGACATATTGGAGTGGTGGGAAGCTCGAGGGGGTTAGTCACATTTCTGCATTCTGCTTCGTCGCAGGCGATAGTTGGAGCATCTTTTGTCTTAAATCAGACAAAAGGGCGCCGAGGGAACTTCCCCGCAGCTGTCGCCTACAAACAGCTGGTTCCCAGAAGAGTGGGAGTTGTGCGGTATCCGAGGGCGTTGAAGTCCGGGAAAGGCCGTGTTGTTTGTAGTGACAAACAGTAACGATGATTGTGCCTTCAAGGTCAACTCACATATCTCTCTCTCACACCACAACAGAAGTTCTTTGGCAGAGTCAAGGACAGCCGATCTGATCCCACTTCCGTTATCGTGCCCAGCCGAGGCCCCCTTTGCTTGTCCTCCCGCGAATGGACACGTGCTTTAGCTTTACCCTGCGTTGCTAACTTCGTGCAGATGACGTCGAGAGCTCGAGAAAGGTCTGCCCTTTCCACACTCTGTAAATTGATCGCATATAGTAGGATGCACATTATAAGTCTCTGACTTAGGGATACATACCGCCACGCCAGGTCTGGCCGTGCGCATTAACAGCACAACCTGTTCAATCACCTAATCCCGGTGCCTTTCAAAACACATTTCAAGGTTTAGCGGAGGAAACGCGAGGAACTGCGCATGGTTACTTACACGTAGATCTCGCCTTGATTTACCGTTGCAAAAGGCAGCCTTTGCAGATTACTAATGCATGTCTGATAGAGGTGCGCAGCATTATAGTCCGTCATTAACGTGCTTCGACGATTTCATCTGCTATTCCCTCCTTGAATTAAAGGTGGGTCTTCTACACTTTTACACTTGGGAACGGGAATGAACACAGCAAAAGTAATATTCGGAGTGGTAGGTCCGTACCTAATTACTACAGTCACGTAAAGTTAGGTTCGATGGACGGTCACAATGTTCCTGCTCATAAAAAATGAATCGTTGGTACACGGGAATGTTGGCCTCGGTCAGGTACGATATTCAGTGTCATGGAACAAACAAATACCCTCATTTTCATCCGCGACGTATAAAATGGCTGATGACCAGGCCAATATTCTCCAGCAAGCCATCCCAGTCTCAGCTAGCTAGTTCTTCGATCTCAACAACTCAGTCGAAATGTTCATCCGTGCATCTACCCTCCTCTTGCCAGTTCTGGCCCTTTCCTCCGTCGTCGCTGCTGCCCCAGAGCCCATCGCCGCACGCACTGGTGACAGCTGCAGCAATGGCACTCTGCAATGCTGCGGATCGACCTTCCAGGCAAGTCATCACCCTTTGCCTCTTCCAAAGACAACCGTTAACCAGTCACTTGTTCATTGTAGGCTACTCAAACCAACGCCAATCTGCTCGCTGGTCTGTTGGGAATTGTCGGCACCATCCCCATTGTCGGCCCTCTCCTGGCCATTAGCTGCTCTCCTATCACCGTCATAGGTGTTGGCAGTGGTGCTAACTGCGCCCAGCAAACCGTCTGCTGTCAGAACGCTGCTTTCGTAGGTGTTCCGTGTACAACTGTCATAGCAGGGTTTTACCTGATGTACCGCACAGAATGGCCTCATCAACGTTGGTTGCTCGAACGTCAACCTTGGTTTGTAAAAGTGAAAAGGGGTAGCGGTGGAAGCATCTCGCGCCTGTCCTAGATAGCGTTGATCTTTCCTTGTACGGTTGAGTGGAGTATTGAATGTCATCAAAACTGCCTTGAAGCCACGAGAACATAACGTAAAAGTGTGGGCAATCAGTAATGCTACACATCTCAGTGGCGTACCGAGTTTTACTGCAGTGCCTGTGGCAGATATAACAAAGATAAAACACAAACGATCAATAGAACCCGCATCCAAGAAACGCCGGGAGGGGGTATTCTACTGTGCGATTCATAGGATAACAATGTATTCTAGCTATCTAAGGTGACGAGTGCCCAATGGATCACTTGAAAGAAGCGCGACTTGCAGGTGTTGTGGGTGGGTAACTGTTCAGTGGTTTCAAGTCAGCGAGTTTCGATAGTGTTGCTGGAGTAGAGACATGTGTAGCACTCTTTGTGCTCCATACTCAAAGTAGAGTTTGAGTGGCGCGGTGACGGGTTCTAAAGAAGGATATGGATCTACACCCTTCAATCCTCGCGCTGGGTTACCGCCAGGTTGTACCTTGACCTTGATAGTTGATAAGTTGAAGTCAGGAAAGCAATGATGTGCGCCTTGCCAACAACAAACGACATGTGATGTCCTTGACGCAAATTTGAACGTTGAACCGTAATTGATTGAACCATGTGTAAATACACCCATTGTCTGTATAATGTTTCTTGCTGCGATATATTGCATGCACACCAACTCTCAACATATGCAGGATTCATAATATTGAGTCAAGCACACCTGGATTAGTAGACCCTGTTTGGTCAGTACAGCTGCGGGGTTAGGGTGGTCATACATACTTCCGTGATCAGGTCCAGCGAGGCATTGCAAGATCACATCCATCAGCCTTGGTGGTCATGGCAGGGGGGAATTGACAGGAGTTTGGAATCTGATTCCTCTTCGCTCCAAACCTCTCTCCCTTGCAGCACAAATATTCCAACCTGTGACTTACGTTTATTTCCCAGGCCAAGTTTGACCGCGCATCTTAACGTTGTAACATGTTCGTTTGACGGGATCCTTGGCCTGGGATTCAGCGACACCAGGTCCTGAAGAGGAAACAAGTGGCAATGCCATGTCTGGTCCACCGTAAATCACTCCTTTATTTACAGTATCTCAATTATGTAAGTAATGCACACTTTGAAAATTTGGACATCTCAAGAACAACACAATATTTTCCAAAGGTGTTAGTGTATAAAGTGTAGCTATATGTGTTGTCTACAAGATGTGCTAGTTACTAAGATACAATAATCAAGTATGCTCTCCATATGGCAAAAATATGATAGGGGTGTCATTTCAACCCTTAAAAATAGTCACTTTTGTCAGTTGGGTCAAAGGAAATATAGTCCATACTAATCTAAACAAGGGCCAAAAAAGAATTAGGGGTATTGCATGTTTTGTTGTTGAGATATGAGGCTAAGCAACTTTCATAGGAGATTAGATAATATTGGCCCAAAGTTGCTGACTAAGTTATGGGTCTCATATCTCAACAATAAAACATGTAATGCCCCTAATTCTTTTTTGGCCCTTACTAGTATGGACTATATTTCCTTTCAAATCAGCAAACGACCCAACTGAGATCCAAAAGTGACTATTTTCAAGGGTTGAAATGACACCCCTATCATATTTTTTCCATATGGAGAACACACTTGATTATTGTATCTTAGTAACTAACACATCTTGTAGACAGCTGATATAGCTACACTTTATACACTAACACCTTTGGAAAATATCGTGTTGTTGTTGAGATATCCAAATTTTCAAAGTGTGTATTACTTAATTGAAATACTGTGATGGACAGCGGGCGCGAATTAGCACGACGGAATGCGTGACTACCGTGCCGGAGGCTATTCCAAATATTCGACGCCCTCACCGTGACCGTATTGATCTTGACCATCTTCCACGTGTGCCCGCCCACTCCCTTCCATTAAGAATGCATCGTCTCTCTGGACCCAAAGAAGACCTACCGACAGGGACATGGTTTAGAATCGATTCTTTTTCTTGTGTAGATCCTGGGAGACCTCGAGTAACTGGAATGATTGTGGACAAAGTGTCGAAGGATGGAAATACGAATGTACCTGATCACAACTGCGTAGGTCGGGCAGCCCTTAATACTAGTGTTCCTGTTAGAGAAAATCTGCATAAAGAAGACATGCTGCACTCCACCTGATGGTTCGTTGCGCTACCCGAAAACAATAGAGAAACAAACATGCACTCACTTACACCCGAGGGGTATAAAATCCCCACTGATCTGACCAGTGCTCTCCAGCAAAGACTCCCAGTCCCAGCCAGCTAGTGCACCAATCCCCACAACTTAGTCAAAATGTTCATCCGCGCATCTGCCTTCCTCTTGCCAGTGATTGCTCTCTCTTCCGTCGTCGCCGCCGGCCCAGAACCCATCGCCGCCCGCACTGGTAGCAGCTGCAGCAATGGCACTCTGCAATGCTGCAACTCGACCTTGGCAGTAAGTTATCTCGCTTTATATCTTTCCGAGACGGCGGTTAACCAGTTACTTGTTCATTCGTAGGCTACGCAAACCAACGCCAATCTGCTCGAGAGGCTCCTGGGACTGCCCGCCGGCAGCATCCCCGTCATCGGCCCTCTCTTCGCCATCAACTGCTCTCCTATCACCATCATAGCGGCTCATGGCGGTGCTACGTGCACCCAGAAAACCCTCTGCTGCCAGAAAGCTGTTTTTGTAAGTGTTCCATGTACAATTGTCATAGCAGGGTTTTACCTGGTGCACCGCACAGAGTGGCCTCGTCAACGTTGGTTGCTCCAACACCTACCTTTAGTCTTGAAAGTGAACAGGGGTAGCGGTGGAAGCATTTCGCGCCTGTCCTAGATAGCGTTGATCTTTCCTTGTACGGCTGAGTGGAGTATTGAATGTCATCGAAGCTGTCTTGAAGCCACATAAAGTAAGAGAAGCATAACGTAAAAATGCGGACAATCATTAATGCTACACATCTCAGTGGCGTACCAAGTTTTACTGCAGTGCCTGTGGCCACGATGAGAAAGTTGAAGACACTTCCGAGATAGAACACAAACAATCAACAGAACCTCCATCCAAGAAATGCAGGGAGGGGTGTTAAGATATCGTGCGGTAATTGCCGGCGCAGCATTACAGGCGGGGATATATCATGCAGATAGGATTACTCGGACGTGAGGAGGCAGATGGTGGGCGTCGAGGACCAAGATATTATTCCTCCGTGTATGTAAGCCACTATAATATCATACGTATTATGTAAGCGGCAAGGTCGCAACTTGCACGGCACAAGGCCAGCTTAACAAGGGGGGGTATTTCTACTGTGCGATTCATATAACGATGCATTCTAGCTATCTAAGGTGTTGAGTGCCTGATTTTAATCACAAAGGAGCGCGACTCGCAGGTGTTGTGAGTGGGTGACTGTTCATTGGTTTCAAGTCAGCTAGTTTTCCTAGATAGCGTCGAAACATGTCATTATGTCATTGTAGCACTCTTTCTAGGCTGCACAAGGAGCGCATTAGAACTTATCCAAATGCCTCCCACCGAAAGACGAAACCGTACTATGACGCAACTCCAAACACCCCGACATAAGGCACCCCATCCAGACCTTCCTCTTTAGAGCGCTACATGGCTCTCTCCGAATCGGCGACTTCTGGCAGGGCATCCCCAACTTCGAAGACTGTACCCCCTGCCCGAACTGTAGGGACAACAGAAACCCTGGAGCATATCCAACTGGACTGACCACACGGCCAGTCGGAAACCATCTGGCCAACGTCCGTGGGAGCTTGGCCGGAAATCCACCTAGGTATCATCCTCGGCTGTGGCTCCATCCTCCTACTACCACCCCGCAACAACCACAACACCCCAGACAGAGGCGGCACCCGTCCCCTCTGGATCTTGATCTCAAAATCCGCCCACCTAATATGGGTCCTTCGATGTGAAAACGTCATCCAGGGCAGTTTGAACAACACACAGAGGCCCTGGCACAATAAGACACTGGCTGAATAAAATTGTTATGTAAACCAACGTCTAGCCCTCGATAGATACATCGCCGCGAAATGGAACAGAAAACCAATCACACAGGACTTAGTAAATAAAACTTGACAACCAAGCCTCTTGGAGCAAGATCTGACCGGATCACGAACCTAGAGGTTTTAGTGAGTATAACGCCGTCTAACCCCGATGCCTTCTCCGACGTCGCTTTAGCCGATCCACGAAGCCCCCACACCCTGTTCCAGCGCGGGCAGTGCGAAAGAGCATTTTTCCTCGGACCGAAACCCACCCGGGTCTTCGATATAGTGCATTATGTAGAGCGCAACACTCTTTGTGTTCCATACTCAAAGTAGAGTTTGAGTGGCGTGGTGATGAGTTCCGAAGAAGGATATGGATCTACACCCTTCAATATTCAATCCTCGCTCTGGGTTAGCACTATGAGCAGTTGTACCTTGACCTTGATAGTTGATAAGGAAAGCAGTGATCATGCCTTGCCGATTTACAACAAAAGACATGGGATGTCCTTGACGCAAATTTGAATAAACCGTAATTGATCGATCCACGTGTGAATACACCCATTGTCTGCATGTTGTTTCTGCCGCGATATATGTATTGCATGCACACCAACTCTCAACATATGCGAGATTGAGTCAACTAACTTAGACCCTCTTTGGTCAGTACAGCTGCGGGTTTAAGGTGGTCATATGTACATACTTCCGTGATCAGGTCCGCCAATGAGGAAAAAGCGAGGCATTGCCCAATATTGCAAGATTACATTACATTAGTGGTCACTGGTCATGGCAGGGGGGGAATTGACAGAAGTTTGGAATCTAATTTCTCTTCGCTCCACATCTCCCTTGCACCACAAGTACTCCAAGGTTGTGACTTACGTTAACTCCCAGGTCAAGTCTGACCGTGCATCTTAACGTAACGTTTTCGTTTGACGGGATCCTCGGCCTGGCATTCAGCAGCAGCAGGTCCTTAAGAAGAAACATGCGGCAATGTCATGTCTGTTCCCCCGTAAATCACTCCATGATGTATTTACTGTGGATACTAGATAGACAGCGGGCGCAAATTAGCATGACAGAATGCGTGACTACCGTGCCGGGGGCTATATTCGATTGCCCTCACCGTATTGATCTTGACTATCTTCCACGTGTGCTCGCCCTTCCATTAAGAATGCATCGTCTGCATGCGTTTCTGAAGACCTACAGTGACGTGGTTTGGAATCTGGAATGATCATGGACAAAGTATCGAAGGATGGAAATATGAATGTACCTGAACACAACCGCGTAAGTCGGGCAGCCCTTAATAGTGTTCCTGTTAACGAGAAAATTTACACAAAGAAGACATGCTCACTCCACCTGGTGGTTCCTTACGCTACCCGAAAACAACAGCAAACATACACTCACTTGCGCCCGAGGGGTATAAAAGCCTCACTGGTCCGACCAGTGCTCTGCAGCAAAGACCCCCAGTCCCAGCTAGTTAGTCCACCAATCCCCATAACTCAGTCAAAATGTTCTTCCGCGCATCTGCCCTCCTCTTGCCAGTGATTGCCCTCTCCTCCGTCGTCGCTGCCGCCCCAGAGCCCATCGCTGCCCGCACTGGTAGCAGCTGCAGTAATGGCACTCTGCAATGCTGCGGATCGACCTACAAGGCAAGTTAGCTCATTCTATTCATTTCCGAGACGGCGGTTAACCAGTTACTTGTGAATTCGTAGGCTACGCAAACCAACGCCAACCTACTCGCGGGGCTCCTGGGAATCGTCGGCAGCATCCCCATCGTCGGCCCTCTCTTCGCCATCAACTGCTCTCCTATCACCGTCATTGGTGTCGGAGGGGGAGCTAGCTGCACCCAGCAGTCCGTCTGCTGCCAGAATGCTGTTTTCGTAAGTGTCCCATATACAGCAATGATAGAAGAGCCCTCCCTGATGCGTTGCACAGAATGGCCTTGTCAACGTTGGTTGCACTAACGTTAGCCTGTAAAATGTAATGAAATATCATGCCGGTGGAACGTGTTGAGGCTGTACTGTCTGTAATTGTATTGGATTGATCCGTTTGTGTATGGCAGACTGTCTTCTTGCTATGAAAATTACTGTGATGAAAGTATACTGAAATGGGTCAGTGGTGTCACGAATGCAGACCACATCAGAGGTCGAGTATCTGTACATGCCTGGCAAGTTAATTCGAATGGTATGAATCATTTCATCTTGGGAACGCAAATACAAGGATAAGTAAGGTGAACCACTATTGAGCACAACGATGTATTTGGCTTCAGGGTGGGGGGTTAATGGGAGCATAGTTCCTAGTCTGAAGCGGCACATATAATTAGTCCTAGGCACTTACTACTGCTAAACCGCATCCAGAGAGGTCCCCTGTAGTGACCAAAACTGACCGAGTGCGCTATCCCGAGGGCTGCATAGTGGCTGCACGTCCACCACAAGGTGTGGTTGTCGCGGGAGAACTAGTTTGAGGCCTTAAAATCCAAATTTCGAAGACTGACAGTTTTTTTACAATCATCCAGACACCACTCCCAGTGTCACGTATCCCTCGTTGGATCTGGATGGAAAGGCGGCTGAAGCGAGTAAGCTGGATCGACCTGGAGCGCCAGAAAAAAATGATGATGATTGCAAGGAAACTCGTTTCAGATCCCCCTCGCTGCTTGACGAGCTTTCGACAGGTCGTATCAGCGGGGCTACAAACCGCTCTGAAAAAGAAGAAGGTGATGCAGTGGTGATGCGTATCAACTTATCAATGGAAGTTGGAATTGCTTTGTCAGATGCGAAAATAGTTGATTACGTAACGACATCTGGACACTATGAACTTCGCGATGAACTTGGGACGAACGGTAAGATGATGACATGTATTCCTGTTCGTTCGTTACGCAGGACGGGCGGGAGAATTATTTCCTTTGTCTTCGGCGGTTGCATTCACCAGGTCTATTACACTTGTGTCCATGTAATTTCCCCTGAGCATATATATCATTCTAAGGGATATCACCGCAGTACTTACCCCTCCAGTGGACTCCCTCGAGACAATCAATTTTATCCTACTGTAAAGTGTGCTCCCCATGGGAAGCAAAGTTGGTATGTTTTCCTCCATGATTTTTTACTCCCAAGTATCATCCACAGCCACATCTCCCACTCGTTCTCTCCCCTGCTCGTGACAGTGATGCGAGGGATACTGACGTATAAAAATCCTCTGACATTCGGGAAACTTGATGTGCGGTGTATTAATTAAATTCCGCAGCACGGTGATTGTCCGAAGGCCGTGGCTAAGTATAGAGTCCCAGATTTCTGGGGTTGCAGGCTTGATCGTAACAGCGTCGCATGTCCCAAACCACAGGTATGGAGTTCCCTGTAAATCAGTTTAATAGCTTGACGTTCTCGACTGCGAAACAAGTGGTATATAATAAATCAGAACTGATTCCTTTGAACCTAATATTCTTCCTAAGCCACCGATACTGATATTCAAATCAGAAGTTTCGGTGATGATCGCAAACCGGGACGACAAAAGCCGTGCCGAGAAGATCAGTAAGAAACAAGAACAATGTCTGTACAGCAGCGGACTTAGGACTATCTGTCCCGTGTTCTGTTTAGGAGCCAGTAGGATCATACCTCCCGCGATAGGCCCATCTGTAAACAGTGAGAAATCCGAGGGCGTTCTACTATTACACATGTTCCGATGGCCGCTGTGTAAATTCTTACTGCGGTCTTGCTGCCCCTTGAACATGCCATATTGTCAGCTCACGATCCCGCCAATGGAAGTCACATCAGCAGCATGTCCTCCGCTCACCTAATTTGCTCCTTAGTTTGCCACTCACCGAACCTTGTTAACGAGGCAATCGGAACACTCCTCCGTTGCTCTGGTCATAAATTTCCCATGCTCTCTCAAGAGATGGCAAACATGTGGATATGAGTACAACGAAGATTTGTACGGGGGACTCGCCTGCCAATCAAACTCCGGTTTACATAGAAACCCATATGGCTACTGGATCCAAGCGGCCTTTCTTCTCCCTTGAACTCGGTGAGGAAGGGAAACAGTTCCATCCAACAGAAGACATAAGCAACTTGCTCACAGTCACGTAACTCGGTTCGGCGAAGGGTGGCCATGACCCTGATCATATATGTGTGTTCATAAAAGGATTTCCCGTCCGACGAATATTCTGCTGGAGATGCCATATTTCTTCGAACAAACAAGTACATTCATCTTTGGTTCTGAAAGGTATAAAATCCCTTGTTGATCAGGCCAATGAACTTCACCCAAGAGTTCCGGTCATAACCAGTTAGCTCTCCAATCCCTAGGTCCCAGTTAAAATGTTCATCCGCGCATCTGGTCTCCTTGTCCCAATCGTTGCCCTCTCTTCCATGGTGGCAGCCGCCCCAGGGCCAGTCGTCCGCAATGATGGAAGTTGCAGCAACGGCACTCTGCAATGTTGCCAATCGACCACGACAGTAAGTAATCACGCTTCATTCCATCCTGTGATGACCGACGATCAACGCACTCGCCATATGTAGGCTACTTCGCAAAATCTCGGCGCACTCACTGGCCTCCTGGGCATTGTTGCCGAGATCCCCCTTGTGGGACCCTTGCTTGGGCTCAACTGCTCGCCTATTACCGTTATAGGCCTTGGCAGTGGAGCCAACTGCGCTCAGCAAACCGTTTGCTGCCAAAACACTCAATTTGTAAGTACATTATACAGAATTTAAATGATTGAGGGCTTTCACCTGATGTATTACACAGAGTGGTCTTATTAATATTGGTTGCACCAATCTCAACCTTGGCCTGTGAAGTGTGTAGGGTCTGGTCAAGCAGGATGGGAGTAAAAAAATATCTCTACCCTGCCTGTCACCCATAGTACTTCATTGACCCATTTACTACATTTGACAAGATTACATTCGTTCGTGTTAAGCGGTCAAAGGCTGAGAGCCAGCGCGGAAAATCATCCTGGTCCTAGGGGTGTGGACCGTGTGGTAGCAGGTCAGAAGAGAAGCCAAAGAGCGATGCGGCGGTGCCACGCCAGGTTATGTCATCAGGCCCAGAGGCAGCCGCTTGAGTTTTTTTTTTTTTTTGGACAAGTGATATCATTATGTAGCCACTGACAAGTCAAGCTCTACATAATACACTAGATCGAAAACCCAGTTGGGCTTCGTTCCGAGGAAAAATGCTCTTATGCACTTCCCG
>Ga0307518_10000602_pt1 | contig 27461 bp, 24 predicted proteins | sample 25_EM_MG_FD_203889 | JGI IMG/M metagenome (GOLD analysis project Ga0307518, IMG submission 203889) | Populus trichocarpa ectomycorrhiza microbial communities from riparian zone in the Pacific Northwest, United States - 25_EM | ecosystem: Host-associated > Plants > Roots > Unclassified | place... | reverse complement strand
CAACGTGGACGGGTCCACAACACCCGGGGAATTCAACCCCCATATCCATAGTCAAACGTCACCCGCTGTCCCCACCGCCCCAGTAGCGACTGGGAGCATTTCCGTGGCTCCCACCACCACACCTCGCACCCCTCTCGAGGAGCGTATCACGTCCGTCCTGGCTGAAGACATATCAGCTCGGGAATGGAGGCACATTCCCACTCCGCATGAGGCGCTTGCAACGCGTCGAGATATACCTCCTGAGGCGGGGCCCTCAAATACCAATCGGGCAGCAGGCCCATCACGAGAGCCAGTGGGTAAGCCCATGCCAACTGGCTCTAGTAGAGCAAAAGGGAAGACCAAGCCCTGAGGGAAGGATGACTTCCCAGCGGATGTCCCATCATTGGATGCCAGTGTTGAGGATTGGATAAAGTATATCCATCACTGGCACCAGCACAATGATGGTGCACTGCAGGCGTTCCCGGGGGTCATTCGACGCGCTGGACGTATCGATGACAGTGAGGACGAGGCACCTGAGCCCCTAGCTCGCAATGTTCGAGGATTGCTCTTCGTGGAGCGACTCATGCCTCGGACGGGTTGGAATGTCGGACGGGTCGGTTGGCGCCGGTCGATGGCGCGTCTCCTGGGTGTTGCGGGGCGATATCGCTCAATTATCGAATGGGCGGGCTTATCCCCCGCCATTGGCCAAGCGGCCGAGTGGGTCGGGTCACGCGAGTCATCAGCATATACATTGACTCGTGTGGCAGCGTACCTCGCCACCAATGGTGTCACCTATCATGACGCTGATGACGCGTGGGCTTGGGGTCAGACCCACCTGCAGGAATTACGGGGTCGGTATTTGGAAGATGACAATCCTGAGTTGGACACCATCCGCAACGAGGTCGAAGCCGATGCTTGCCATGCCTCAGGAGAGGCTGTCTCTCACTCCCGCGAGCAGATCCTCGCACTCGCTGTATCTCGAGGTGTGGAGCCTAACCTCATTCCTCCTCTAGCGTCCAGTGGCGAGTGTGAGGCAAATAGTGACTGGCAGGACCAAATGGCAGACGCTCACGCATTGTACATGATCCCTCCAGCGCCGTCAGTCATGCAACCATCGTCGGCAATGGATGTCGACCAGCGCTCCGATTATCCGCCCCTGGAGGACGGCGAGGTCGATGGCCTGTTTGAGGGTCCTGCACTGATGTGATGATGGGTTCGTCGCCTACTCATTGCGAGCCTCGGGAGTCCAACCTCCCAGAAGAAATATTCATCCTGTCGTATGATGACCGGGAGTTCAACCTCCCAACTTTTCATTTACATGCATGGACTATACTTGTTTTGTTTTTTTTACATAAGAGTAGAGCCCTATATTGGCTCTACAGGGGGAGGGTGTAAGGGTGCCCTTAGGGGTTACCCATATTCAGTTTGGTCAATGCACTGGCGTTCGCTCCAACTGGGAACTATCTGGCCTAGTGGGAGCAACGACGGCAGCCTCATTATATGGGACCCTGTGACTGGGCTAATGAAGAACCGTATCACCTTCCGCAATCCAATCCTCAGTCTGGCATGGGATCTGCGGCACCTTAAACACCTTTACGTTGGCTGTGAGGATGGGACACTTGCTCTTCTTGACAACTTTGAGCTGAGAGATATCATCCTTGGTCGTGAAACTGCCTGACCAAAGTTTGAAAGGCTTGAGAGCCATGCCACACTGTGCTTACTGGGATAAAATCGTCGGTTTTCGCTGTATCCATCGACAAATACAGTGGAAGTGTTGCTATCTGTATTGGCCCTGAAGTCCATCTAGCAAAGGAGATCGTGCCAGGTGTTTTTCATGTCAGTGACTATTGAAATGTTGTGTTGACAAATGGAGCAGTAAGATACACTTCATTCAAACTTTTCCCTTCTCCACATGAGTGTTCTGCCAAGCTGGTTGATAAGCATGTCCATGGTCAAGCGCTTACCTTTACAGAGAGGGGTGCCAAACTCATCATTGCTTATCTCTATCATGGAGTAGTGTAAATCTTGTTTTATTGCTTGGAACCAATTTTAACCCAAGCTCTAGTTGTTGGGATGTGAACACATCTCAATGTCTTTGGCACATTAACCCCATCCATGGTCACCAGATGATGTACGCAAATATCTCACTGACGATGCTGCTTTTGCTAATACCTTATTACTAGTGGGCATGCTGCTCTTTCCTCGGACCACAAAAGGGTGGTCTTATCAAACCTCAGTGAAGAAGTAGATATGTATTTTGTTGGACAATCTCATCCTGAGTTGTGCCTCAAACACCTTCCTGTTTCAGAAGAGAGAAATGTGCCTTTGCAGGTTGCCTTCATCCTTGGAGGATCAGCAATCATTAGTGCATCCTCTGATGGGAAAGTTCCAATTTGGGCAGCAACATCTGGTGAATGTATACAGCTGCTGGAACATGGAGGTAGATTCCTTTTGGCAGTCTGAATATAGTGATTGTATTGAATTGATAACCCTGGTCTATAGGTCATGTTGTACAATCTGTCACTGTAGGTCTCATCAATATCATCAACAGGTTGCTCAATTTACCCATCATTAGGCATTTGAATTCCCAACATGCACTTTAATTGCTGCTGCAACATCCTTTACAGAGGATGAGACACTTATCAGATTATGGAAAGGTAAAAATGATAATGGTATGTTCTTGGGTGATTTAAGAGATGTCTGGACTAGTACTTAAACACTTATTTGTAGTGATGGCAGTAATTTCTAAAACATTCAAAGCTTATTTATGGACCAGAAACCTGACTGTTAGGAGTGCTTTGAATGCTCTGCTGTGCAAGAGGGTACCACTGTTATCTGTTATCACAGCTTTTATTCTTCTTTTGTCTGCATTTGTCTACTGCCTAGGGGATCAGGTTTGTACAGTATTCATTCACATATATCCACAGCTCATATTCATTAGAAACTCATACAGAACATTGTGTTCTCCATTGGTCACCCCCCCTACATTTTTTCCCATGGTGGTTTTCACCACTTCAATGTGAAGACCCTGTGGCCAGATATCTCAAATGCAATCCATCAAGCAGCCTTGAAAAGTATTGGGTATCTATATGAGAGATTGAAGAATGGGGAAGATGAACTTCCATCTGCAGACCAGCTCCAATCCATTGAGGGTAGTATCATATACCTCTAACCACATTACTGAAAATCCCAAAAATATGTAATACATAGTCATGTTGTATGCAATCCTCAGAAATGGATCAGACTGATGAGATCAACCAAAGGTGCACGAGTTGATATATGTAGGATAAATGTCCGCCCACGAGTCAGCCCATCACCATCATTGCCTGTCCCTGCGACAGCTGGCTGTCCACTGGTGAAGCCCTGCAGCAATACTGGCCACGCAAGTCATTGTCATTGTCTATCCCTGTGGCTGCCCAGGATTGTGGTCGTTGTCATCCTTGCAGCCATGTTGGCTGCTCTAGAAGAGAGCAGGTGAGGATCTTCAGGACTCGTCTGTAGGACAGATAAATGAGCCATGAGATTATAGGGAGGGGTTGTAAGGCACAGAGAAGTAACACACCTGAGTAGATGGGCCTGTCTGTCAGCATTGACATCTGACTTGGCTGTGGTGTCTGTGACTACTCAGGTAATGACGATCGACGTTGATGTCAGGGTGGTGGTAGTCCGTCAATGCGGCTGCTCAGGTGGTGGTGACTGTGATTGTTGTGCTACTTCTTCAGCCTCGGAAGTAGGGCAGGGAACCATAGGAGAACGACCCTTGGGTGAATATTCAGAGTGACAGCGGAGTGGATATGCTGCGAAAATTGCCCTGAGCCATCTCTAGTCTGCTGGACGAAGGGCAGTGCCTACTCCTTGTCCTCTGGGGAGAGGGTGCACACGTGCTGTGGTTCGGAAGCCATTTCTTTCAACTAATAACGATCTGATGACATCTGAGTGGAAATTGTTGTATGGCGATAAGCAGAGAGACATACGTGGAAACCTTTGGCAGATCTGAGCCTTTGTTGTCCAACCCATAGCCATTTGATCGGATTCGAGGGCTAATAAAGCCCGGAGTCGTCATGTGGAAACCAAAACCTTCCTGGAGTCTAGCCTTTGTTGTGCAGACCATAGCTATTCGACCGGATTTGAGAAATATTGACGTGTTTGTGTGGTACATGAGCAGATTATCGATGATGACGTTGAAAACCAGACGACTGACCTACACTTTTCTATTGCATATCAGACCATTTTCCCAACTCGAGGCATTGATGTGGAGAGCGTGACACCGCTTGCAAATTGACAGTTTGATGTCAGCCAATTTGTCTGGGAACAGGGATGTCAGATCTAATTGGACCTCATGGCCCAAAGTGTGAAATGCATGAAATGTGAAGAGAGAAAGTACTGACCAACTAGCATAATCAGACAGAGGCCAAAAAGACACCTCCCTTTAATGTCTGTAGTCCATCGGATCTTTTGGCATTGACGATGTAAGGGCGACTCATGGTTGGTTGACAGTTAGAATCAAGAGCTGGAAGATTACAAGGCGGTGATCCAAGATAATAGCATGGACTTACAGAAATTGTCGTACACTGCAAGTTGATGGGCCAGTAAACCAGTGGGCTTTATGTGCAAAGGATCAGGCAGACCAGCTAAAGGTTGGCTGAATGAATGCGAAGCTGGACATTGAGCTGCATTACCTGTTACGATAGTGTCCCTCATGGTGGGAGGATAAGGGACCGTCAATGCGGCTGCTCAGGTGGTGGTGACCATTGATCAATGGTAGCATTGGCTGTCCAGGTGATAGTGGTTGTCACGGCTCAGCTGTGGTGCTGGTATGATGCTGTCCTTGAATCAACATGAAGGTAAAAAGGAAGGGGAAGTGCACGAACCTTGTCAGTGCGGCATAAACAACGATGATGCCATGACACCTCTATGGTAAGAGGATGGGGTCCCGTGGCGAAGAGCGGTGATGCAAGGCAATACTGTGGCACCAACATTTGGCCCACACCGTGTTCAAATAAACCACAAAGGAGCACACTAGTGCCCAGTGTCAAAGACTAAAGAGAAGAGGATAGCTACAGAATACAGACCTAGTGCCCAGTGTCAAAGACTGAAGAGAAGAGACTCTGGGCACGAAAATTTCAACTATACAAACACAGCAAACAAAGAGAAACAAAGGAAAACACCAGCCACAAATCATGTGATGATCCATGAAAGGAAGGAGATGAAGTAATCACTAAATAAGGCGTCCATAAGCACAACAAGAGTGCACAAACACTCAATACCAACACACCATGAGCAAGCAGGGAGACATGAGTGCCTGTTGTGCTCAGTATGTTCAAGCCAAAACTTGCTGGAAGCACACAAAGTGCTGCTGAGCTGCTCAGATAAGGTCCAGACTAGAGTCCAGTGTGAGTAACTGAAGATATAGACAGTTGTGGAGAGGTATACAGCACCTAGAGTCCAGTGTGAGTAACTGAAGAGGAGAAACACTGGACTCTACAGGGTATGTGTGCTTCTGGGTAAACAAATGTAAACAACAAGTCAAGGAAACAAGTCAAGGCCGCATCTAGCGCTACAATGCAGCTATGAAGCTAAAACAAGTTGGTAGTAAGTAGGGTAGACCATCATAGTAAGTAATAGAGTCATAAGAAGAGGTGGAAATCACCAAAACTAACACAGTATGTTGGGGTATCTGCATGCTGAGATCCTAATGTCCCTTGTGCCTGTTCCACACTTGCATCTAGTTAGCCGGCCTGCAAAAGTATGAGTTGCGATCAAATGTGATTGAAGGCCTGTGTAAACAGACGACAGGGTAGCACCACCAGCGACTGCAGTGCAGCCCTTTGGCATTGCAGAGTAGCAATGTCAGCTACCAGCGCGGTGCTGTAAAATACCAGACAGACTATATGATTAAGACTCACCGACAGCGTGAAATCCAGATGACGACCAAACATGCGATTAATGTACCGATCGTACTTGAAATGACCAGGCCATTTTGATAGTCAGCCTGTCTGACTAATGTTTGACATTGGCGCCATGGTTGGATGACCTAGATAATGCCATCAGAACTTCAAATGTGAGCAACAGAGTAAGACATTGAAAGCTGTGAGAATACTTGTCACGGACGCACCATATGATGTGCAAGGACGACACTACAAAAATGTGAAATCATGTGGTACTTGAGGGAAGCTTGGTGCAAGCAAACAACTTAATGTAGTGGCGACATCCACGAGGTCATATTTCATGCATACAACGAGACGTCTTTGTCCTTTTTTGGTGATAATGACTCAGACTGTAAATTTCTTACGGTAACAATGACAATCAGCTCTTCATAGGACAAAAGGTCGAGACATCTGAGCCTCTTGTCACAAGATAGCGGTCAGGTTATTTTTTTCTAGTTATCTGACTATCCTAGTACACTGGAATTGTGATTTAATTGACTCATATTGACAGTGGTGACATTAGGGTTTCACTCATCACTTGAACTTTTTGTCACAGTGGTAATCAGAATCACAATTTTGGGGGGGTAACACCAGGGCTTTGCCTGCGGTGTAAGCGAGCCTGATACTGACACTGCTCATTACAGAAACGGGTGCGAGTGTCAAGACCAGTTCTTCACCGACCTGATCTCTACGAGGGGTCTGGGGGTCAGGGGTTGGCCTAGCGGTAAGACCAAGATACTACATAGCGTAGTCATGCTTCCCAAGTAATAGGAAGGCCAACCGAGGTTTATACAGAGTGTCTGAGGGTAAACAGTCAGCAACCGAGTGCTTGCATGAGACAGAGATGGAGAGTGCAAAGGAAGAACAGAGGAGAAGTATCTTATTCAATATTCAAACTGAAACTACAACAGACTGAGTATCTAGGTATTTATACTAAGTAGAATGGATGAGGCGATGTATGGGGAGTCAGGATTACCAACAAACAACAAGTGCAGTTGCACTGTGTGCTGAGTAAGTACGGTAAGTGTGATAACTGGATTACCAATGAGTATCGTATTAGTAATGGAACGGGACAGGAACGTATAGTGACTGGAAACAAAAAAGGAAACATATTAGGTAATTGAACAGAGAGACAGATCAGACAACGCACTCACCGGTTGGTGGTGCTACAAGACAGATAGAGAGAAATGGAAAAGGGGAGTACATACTATAAACAGACGGCAAATGTGTGGACGCGATTGGACAATAGGGTACAGGGTGATTGGATGTCACGGTCGTGACAGTATCCCCCTCTTAGGGCCAAGCCCACAAGGCTACAATGCGTATTCCACACCAATTGTGCGTGACCATTGTCTGGGTTTGAAAATTGCTTAGGGCATATTTAAGACTGGCCTTCGGTGACGGTCAACCCATCAACACTTTCTTTCATATAACATCCTTGATTCCTAATCATGTCCTCTGGCAACAACAGCAACAACATTGACTGGATGTGCATTGCCTCGCCCAAGTTGGAAGGGAAACCAACCGACTTGATCCAAGTTCGATGAGCAGTCACAACGACGACGAGACCAACTGATGAAACAGGCGGCCGAGCAAGAGGCAAGGAGGCTGCAAAGAAGAAGGCTGAGGAGGAGGCGAAAAGGATCGCCAAGGAGAAATGGAAGGCTGAAGAGGAGGTGAAATGAGTCACCAATGCAAAGGTGCAAGCCGATTTCAAGGCGAGACGCAAGGCCGAAGCAGAGGTGAGGGCGAGAGAGAAGGCTGAGTCACTGGTGGCTGGCAGGGCGATGCGGGCTCAGTTGGGACAGGGCGCAAAGCCCAAGGTGCATGGCCGATAATTTTTTCTTTTGCCTTTTGCTGACTTATTGCTTGATTAGCCTCATCAGGTCACTGCCTGTTCCAACACTAATGGGGTTCAGGCCCCCTGTGACCGATGCAGGTGAAGCAGCAGCAGCGACGGGTGTGAGTTGGCTGACGGTGCGCACACACCAATGTGCGGTCGGTGCCAGCGCTCGAAGATCACATGCACCTTCGAAGTTTCGACGGCGGCGATGGAAAGGTCGGCAAGCAGAGAGAAGAGGAAGCAGAGCGAGAAAGCGGCGGAGGTGAACACGTCACTGAGGGGAGGTGAAAAGAGGAAGAGGATGAAGAAGATGGTTGTCAATGCCGCAAGCACCGAGGAGATAGAGGCAGTGATGGGGGGGTTCTCGGTGGCTGGGCCATTGAGTCGGCCAGACCCAGTCGTGCTGGTCTTGGACCGCCGACTTGGGGAAATCATTGCAGCGATCGACCGCAACACCAAGGAGCTGGTGAAGCTCGGTCACAAGGTAGAGGGCGTCGCCTGGGAGATGAAGAGGGTTGCAGATGTGAAGGACCCAAAGGGCAAAGGCAAGGCGAAGCCCGAGGAGAGCGAGGAGCAGGAGGAGTCAGACAAGACAGATGGGGAGAATGAAGAGACGGGAGAAGAGGACGGAGAGGGCAAGTCCGAGTAAATAGTCAGACAGAACAATTGTATTTAGTTTTCTTTTTTCTTTTTTCTTTGTTTTGTATGCTGTCAATAGACTTTGTTTGGTGATCTGAAAGACTTAGCATGAGAGGCTTTCTAAGGGGCCTGGCTTAGTCGGATAGGCCTGGTGATAGTTGGCCATGAGTTCTGATGCATGTCCTAGCTTGGTCGCGATCAACCAAGACATTTCTTCGTCGGTACCTCCGTAACCAGCCCATCTAACGAGGTAGAGGAGTGGGCATTGGCGTTGACGTTGGTCAAACTTCGAATCGAGGATCTCGGTGATCTCGAACTTGGGTTTGCCATCAACTTCGATGGGAGGTGGTGGAGGTTGTGACCGATTCAGTATTGTGTTCAGTGTCGCTGGTTCAAGCTGTGAGACATGGAAGATGGGGTGGACAGCACACATAGAGTCGGGGAGACTGATTGTATATGATAGAGTGCCAACTTGGGCGATGATTGGGTAGGGACTGAGATTCTTCTCAGAGAGTTTCTTGGGTAGACCTAAAGTACTTGGCTTTGACAAAGACTTGATCACTGACTTTGAAATCGGGTGCAGGTGATCTTCTGGCATCAGCAGGGCCTTGGTACCATTTTTGGGCAGCAGCCATTTCTTCATGTAGGTACTCATGCAGTGACTCTAAGTCAACCACATATTCCCTTGCCTGAGCTGATGAGAGATCGTGCTCAGGGTGCACAGCGAGGTTCGGGTGGTATCCTTTGTTCTCAAAGAACGGTGATACACCAGTTGTAGCGCTAGGGGTATTGTTGTAGGCAAACTTGGCAAGAGGTAGTAAATCCGACCAGTTGTCCTGCTGGTAATTGCAGTACATCCTGAGGTATTGCTCGAGTGTTTGATTAGCTCGCTCGGTCTGTCCATCACCTTCTGGGTAATAGCCTGAAGTGAAGTGTAACTTCATATCTAAGGCCTTACCGAGTGATCAGAAGAAGTGCGAGACAAACTCTGAGCCTCGGTCAGATGTTACATGCGCGGGGACGCCATGCTTAGCGAAGACGTGGAGTAGGAAGAGCTGTGCAAGCTCAGGGGAGGTTATTGTATCATGAGTTGGGATGAATATGGCTTGCTTTGATAGTCGGTCAATGACTACCAGTATGGCTGTGAAGCCAGATGAGGACAGGAGTTGCTTGATGAAATCCATCGAAATGGAATTCCATGGTCAGTCTGTTGGTATTGAGTGTTTGTGCACTCTTGTTGTGCTTATGGACACCTTTTTTAGTGATTACTTCAGCTCCTTCCTTTCATGGTTCATCACATGATTTGTGGCTTATGTTTTCCTTTGTTTCTCCTTGTTTGCTTTGTTTGTATAGTTGAAATTTTCATGCCCAGAGTCTCTTCTCTTCAGTCTCTGACACTGGGCACAAGGTCTGTATTCTGTAGCTCTCCTCATAATTTAGTCTCTGACACTGGGCACAAGTGTGCTCCCTTGTGGATTATTTGAACACGGTCGGGGACCGGTAATTGCTTGAGCATCCCATAGGGTCGGTGACGTGGTGTCTTAGCTCGGGCACAGGCTGTGCAGGACTTGATGTAGTCCTCCACATAGGTATGAATGCCTGGCCATGTGTATTCGCGATGAATAAGCTCTAGAGTGCAGTTCTGACCAAAGTGTCCCAATAGGGGATGGTCATGCTTATATCTGAGGACACAAAGATGTAGGTCATCGGTTTCGGGGATGTACATGCGACCATTGAGACATAGGTAACCAGTCTCGTCGGTTGACCATCGGAGGTTCAAGGTGTCCGAGAGGTGGGCTTTAGTGATGGGATCGGTCAAGAGATTGGCTAGGATATCGGCATGAAGATGCTCAACGTCCATGAGTGCACTAGCTCTGAGTACTGGAGCATGTAGGTATGTCGTGCGAAGGGAATTGGTGAGCTGTTCAGCCGTGAACACCAGTCGGAGATTCTGTGGATTGACTCGGGCAAAGCCCCTATCCCCCTCTTTGGGGTAGACATCCCATCATCTAGTCAAGGCGTCGGGCTTTGCACCAAGTTTACCAGGTCAGAAACAAATGATCAGGTTAAAAGAGGGGAGGTATTCCGACCATCGGGCTTGCCGACGGGTGAGAACCTTAGAGGTGGAGAAATACTTCAGGTTTTTGTGATCAGTCACGACGTCAATTGGGAAGGCAGGGCCCTCCAGGTAGTGACACCAGCTCTTGAAGGCCTCAAAGATAGCAAGGAGCTCCTTGTTGTGAGTATTGTAGTTCAGCTCGGGTGCAGTCAGAGTGCGAGAGTAGAACGCAATCGGTCATATCTCATCATCTGAACCTGTGATGGATAAGATACTGGTGATTGCATAGTCCGATGCATCGGTCTCAACTGTCAGCTGAGTGCCTGGCTGGAAATGGGTGAGGATGGGAGCTGTAGTGAAGGCCTCCTTGAGTTGGTTGAATGACTGTTGGCAGATGTCTGAGAAGTCCCAAGGGGCATCCTTCCGTGTCAACTGAGTTAAAGGAACCACTATGTCGGAGTAGTTAAATATAAAGTGATGGTAAAAGTTTGCAAAGCCGAGGAAGGACTGAATGTCCTTTACCTTGCGAGGTTCAGGCCAATCGCAGATTGTCTTGACTTTGTCTTGCGACATCATCAAACTGTCAGGGGAGAGGAAGTACCCAAGGTACTCCACCAAGTCCAAGTGAAACTCACACTTTTCGGGTTTGGCATAGAGCTTGTGCTGGCAGAGTTGCCGAAGCACTTCCCAAATGTGTTCAGTATGGTCCTCCATGTTGTCTGAGTAGACTAGGATGTTGTCAAGGTACACTACAATGCAGACATCAAGCATGTCCACAAAGACTGAGTTGATGAATCGCTGAAAGGCTGCAGGGGCATTGGTGAGACCAAAGGGCATCACCTGCCACTCATACGAGCCATAGCGAGTCCTGAAGGCGGTTTTCCACTCATCACATTTGGCAATGCAAACCAGATGGTAAGCGTGCCATAGGTCAATCTTAGTGTAGACCTTTGCTTGACTCAGAGAGTTGAGTAGGTCGGAGATGAGGGGTAGGGGATACCGATCCTTCTTAGATATTTTGTTGAGTCCTCAGTAGTCGATGCAAAGTTGGAGAGAGCCATCCTTCTTCTTTACAAAGAGGACAGGGGCTGCATGGGAGAATGAGGTCAGACAAATGAAACCAAAGTGAAGGTTTTCATCGATGAATCCCCGAAGGGTTTTGAGTTCGACAGGGGAGAGCGAGTAGAGTCTACCGGGCAGTAAAGGCGCTCCTTCTTCCAGTTCTATCTTGAGGTTGTATTCCCGATGAGGCGCGAGTACCGATGCTTTCGCCTTACTAAAGACGTCGGCAAAGTCGTGTATGCCTTGGGGACAGAGGAGAGGTTGGGAGCAGTGTTGACCGATGCAGCGCGAAAGCTGCCATCAGGCTTCAGCTGAATAGAGAACTGTTGAGAGCCATCAAGCTGGCAAGCCTTCAGAAAGGCTGCAGCGTTGATGAGAGCGATAGGAGGTGCCCAAAGACTGGGAGCCTGAGGCGAGTTGGTCGGGGAAGAAGACAATGGACCAACTTTTTATCTTATCTAATCTGTGATTAAATGACATCTTATCTTATCATAGTATCTTATCTACTGCATCTTATCAGTAGTCTGTCTAGACCACAGCCTCATGTTATATGTGTGACAATGTCATTAGCATAGTCTTAGCTCCACACTGATGTCATAGATCTACCCTTAAGTACATGCTGTAGCCTCAAGGCCTCTAGTATATATACTGCTCAATGCAGCACCCAAAGGCTCTCCATTCAAGCTCTCTTTGGGTTTTTGCTCTAAGACACTTTGATCCTACTTCCTCCTCAGAGTCTCAACATGTGGTAGTTCTTTGGGTTGTTTGCCCTTAGGGTTGTCTCAGCTGAGCTGCTCAAATAAGGTCCAGACTAGAGTCCAGTGTGAGTAACTAATAATATAGACAGTTGTGGAGAGGTATACAGCACCTAGAGTCCAGTGTGAGTAACTGAAGAGGAGAAACACTGGACTCTACAGGATACACATGGGAAATTTCAATGTTTTGACCAAGGTAGAATATAAATCAGAAGACAATTGCAAAATATTATATCTTAATAAAGGATTATCTGTTTTGTACAAGTTTTTATTTTAAGGTGTGTCAGAAACTATTTGCAATATGTTATATTGTACAATTACATTCTGAATTAACTTCTACTCATGTCAGAATATTGAAATTTTTGCTGTAGCTAGTTTTGGCTTACCTGCTCACTTACAAAGTAGCCCAGATGGGTAGGTGATAGAGTGGCTGGGACCTACTGTGGGAATTTCAATATTTTGACAGGAGTAGAATTTAATTCAGAATGTAATTTTAAAACATAATATGATGCAAATAGCTTCTGACACACCTCAAGATAAAAACTTATACAAAACAGACAATGCTTTATCAGAATATAATATCTTACAATTGTCTTCTGAATTATATTTTACTGTGGTCAAAATATTGAAATTTCCCATGTGATATATGCGCTTCTGGGTAAACAAATGTAAACAACAAGTGAAGGAAACAAGTCAAGGGTGCATCTAGCACTACAATGCAGCTATGAAGCTAAAACAAGTTGGTAGTAAGTAGGGTAGACCATGATAATAAGTAATAGAGTCATAAGAAGAGGTGGAAATCACCAAAACTAACATCTTGTCATATCTATACTTTTCCCAGTTGGAACTCTGGTCTAACCTTGGCTTGCCTGACCTCTTCTTAGGTATAGATGTAGATGCTACTCCAGATCTAGTCCAGCCATCTTCAGCCCCATAGCTTCACTTCAGCTCAACTCTGGCTACTGCATCCATCTCCACCTCAGGATTAACCCCTGTCTTCCTCTAGACAGATCTGTGGTCTAACTCTGCCATGTTAAACCTGTACCTACCACTAGTTGCTACTCCAGTCTCAGTCCGGCCACTCCTTTTGTCTTGTCTGCAACCTAGCCCAACTCCAGATGGTACATCCAATTCTGGCTCAGGTCTGCTCCTGCTCCTGCTCCACTTCCTCTGTCAGGTCCACCAATGGCTTAGGACATTTCCATGTCCAACTCTGGACCTTCCTCTGGGGGGATGCAGCAGATGCCTCATGTAGGGGGCGTAAGGCCTGGACCTTGGTTGACAGCCAAACCATCCAGGGAAGATGGTTCAGGCTGGTCTCAATATGGGTCCTCAGCATGCATGTGTTCTTGGCTGGGTGAAAAGCTTTACCAAAAACCTCAACAGCGAGGATAGGATCATGCAGGACCAAGAGGTAATCAGTGCTACCAGTCTAATGTGGAGTCTCATTCAGTCAGCTGTACTGCTTGAGATCTCTGAGCATGTGATGGACTGCTTGAAGGAGGAATCACTTCCAACCCTTTCCACAAGGGATGTTAAGACAGGTGAGTAGTGATTATTTGGTGTCCTATCATATTTATTCACATATTTTAAAGGCTCTGGTTTTCAGATTGTATTGGATGGGCATATTTTCTCCTTTAAGGAGGCAAACCATGCCCCTCCTGAAACATATCTTGCCCATGGTTATGTTGTGTATGCACCTATCTATTGCAGATGGAATAGTGGCTAATGTCTTCATAGCTGGTCACACATAGATCCTGCATATTGTACCTGGGCAAATGATTTTCCTTGTGTGTTGGCAGGGAGATAGGAACATATTCTCCCCCCCAGTCTGCCACTACCTGTTTGACATGTGGAGCATCCAAGCAAGCTTCAACTTCCCAGAAGATATCCCAGCCATTCATTGATGGTGGGGGAGCAAACTTTGTTAATGCCACCTTAAAGGTTGTTGTCAAAGCTGCAGTTGGTACTCTTTTTATCTTTCAACCAGACCAACTTCATGGGATGACACTTGCCTATGGAGCTGTGAATCATAACATCACAATCACTTTTTCTCAGTGTGTTGCAGATGGATATAGGGAGGTACTGGCAAAAGGTCAATCCATTTCTTCTGGAGGTGGAGCTGGAGAGGGAAATCCAGCCAATGATAAGTAGTGCATTCATATATATGTAATGCAATATTGAAACAACCCCATTTCTTTTACTACATTAACTTGATTTCTTTCTGTCCTTGTATACTTGAGAAGTTACAAAGTAACAAAGTACTGTTGAACTGCCTCGACTGCACCACTGATAATCTGGTCCTCAGCATCCAATGCACCACTATCCACAGCTTGTCCAATGATTTCCTCCTTACATTCCATATTCAAACTGATTGGATGAGCTTGAGTAGCCACATACTCCACAACTCCACTAAGAGCGAGGGGACTGACAGGATGAAGAAGTTGGTGAGCAACCTTTTGCCACCAAAACTTAGCCCATGCATCTCTGCACTGGGAGTGCTGAGTAGCATTACAGCTGGTGGAAGGTCCAAGAGAGAGACCAGGAGGTACAGCTGCAAGAGCCCTTCTCTCTGTATCCATGACTTCATGTGCTTTGGCAATAATAGAGTACACCTGAAGCCCAAGCCGATAAGTATCATCCTCAGAAATTATTGAGAGAGGTGAAAGGATCAGAGTGCAGATGGCAGGTGCAACCCACTGAGGAATAGTGTACATGTGTGCCAGTTCAAGTTTGTGTGCAGGAGATAGGTCAAGCTCATTGAGATGATCAATGACCCACTGGATACTGTTCTCAACCATCCACAGTTGTGAGACCTTTAGGATTGCCACAAGAGAGGGAACATCTAGCTGATGTGATTCTGTATTGCTGACCATGACATAGCAACTAGCATAGGTTCAAGAGAAAAATTAAACTTACATATGATACATCCATGAAATGAAGAGCGCAAACTCGCTGCAAGTAATCCCCTTGATCCAGATAGGATGGTCTTCATCAGCTCCATCATGCTCAATTCCAGAGGCAAAAGTACTCTCCTGCTGGCAAGCCCAGTGGTTAGAATTTCTGTCCCAATTTAATCTTGTCATTTGTTCCTGTCCTGGAAAGCTCGGTGCCAAGCTGGATGCCCTCACTAGACGCTGGGATGTCTACCCCAAAGAGGGGGATAGTGGCTACACCCGGGTTAATCCCCAAACTCTCCAGCCAGTGTTCACTCAAGAACAACTCACTAACTCACTTTGCGTTACCTATCTAGAGTTCCCAGTCCTCCATGCAGTCATGATCATGGATGTGGAAATACTCCATAGCAACATCCTCTCTGCACTACCATCTGACCCCATTGCTCAGATCCACCTTGCAGGCTGCAATCTCCACATGGAGCTCTGCAATGACACTTGGGGGTTGAGGGGGGGTAATTGCAGCAGGCCTGGGGGTGGTGCGAGGGGGGGCAGAAGTGGGGTGGATTTGCCCACCTGAGAGCAAGCATGCTGGGCACAAATGTGCTGATGCATATTGTTCTGATATAGCTTGACATAGGCAGGGAGGACCCTGCCTGTCTCCTGGTCAAGTGTCTGGGGGAAAGCTGCGATTTGAATGCATGGAAAATGGAGACCACCCACTGGATGGCCTTGGGACTGTCCTTCAGACACGAGGTTGGGACAATGGGGATGGCAAAGGACTTGCCAGCATTGGGGCTGGCTTTCATGGTCCAGGACCAGTAAAACAGGTGGGCATCAAAGTGATGGAGTACTGACTTGGGGATAGCAGGAGGGGTAAAGTGAGATCTGAAGGATCCTTTGGGGAAGGCATGATAGTACTTTCCTATCTCCAAGAGTAGGATCGTACAGGGAGACGAGGATGAGCACTGATGTTTGGGGGGGGACTGGTGTCCCAAAGAGGAAGGTGGTGGTTCGAGTTTAAGAGGCATTGCTTGAGACTTTGAGGATGTACTGCAAGTCAATGTCAGTTTATTGTCCTGTTTTGCTTAACATGATTGATGTGGTATAGTGTTCTATTCTGGTCTTTGCAGGGCTGCTGCCTGATCCTCATAATGTGCAGGTGCTGCACCTGCTGTTTGTACTCTATCATTGGCATGGACTCGCCAAGCTACATCTTCACACAGATGACACTCTTGAAATTTTTGAGAGGGTGATGAAGGACCTTGGTAATTGTATTTGTAGCTTTTCCTCAGATGCTTGTCCTTGCTTTGTGACCAAGGAGTTACTGCATGAAGCCCAAGCTCAATGATGATGCCAAGGGCAGCAAGATCCAGGCAGATCTAGCCAATCTCAAGACATTGCATCACATGCTGGTGTCATATCCATACTTTTCCCAGTTGCAACTCCAGTCTAACCTTGGCCCACCTGACCTCTCCTTAGGCATAGATGCAACTCCAGATCTAGTCCGGCCATCTCCAGCCCTATAGCTGTACTCCAGCTCAACTCCAGTCACTACATCCATCTCTGCCTCAGGACTAACCCCTGTCTTCCTGCAGACAGATCTGCAGTCTAACTCCACCATGTTGAACCTGTACCTACCACTAGTCGCTACTCTGGTTTCAGTCTGGCTGCTCCCTTAGCCTTGTCTGCAACATAGCCCAACTCTGGATGGTATATCCAACTCTGGCTTAGCTCTGCTCCTGCTCCTGCTCCTGCTCCGCTGTGAGTCAAAGTGTGGATTTGGGTTGGAGTAATAACCCAAACACAACACCAACAAAGGACTATGAAAATGTGTGAGTGGTGGTTTACCTCCACGATGTCCAGAGAGGATGTGCTGAGGAGGGGAAGAGGGGATCTACACCAACAGGGTGATGCAGACAGAGATACAGGATACTCCTGGGGTACAGGAGCAGTAGAAGGCGAAGGGGGAAGGTGTCTGGGCTCTTCCTATAGCCTAGGAAGTGTCAAAGTGGGGATTGGGTAGACTGAGACTAAAGTAGCGATACTACACCTAGAGATTGGTGCAGCAAAGGGGCAAGGGGGCTCCTGACGTCCAGAAGCAATGGGAGATGAAGGATTGACAGGCTAGACTCCACTTCGCATCAGGATCATTTGATATTGATGTTATCTTCCATGTTCACTGTACCAAACCTGTTTGGTGCATGACACCGCTTCCTCTGTCAGGTCCACCAATGGCTTAGGACATTTCTATGTCCAACTCCAGACCTTCCTCCAGCTACTCTGCCCTTCCTCCACCTGCACACTCCCTTCACTCTTACTCTCTCTCTGCTTGTGCACTCTCTCTGCTTGTGCACTCTCTCTGCTCATGCACTCTCTTTGCTCTTGCACTCTCTCTGCTCGTGCACTCTCTTTGCTCTTGCACTCTCTCTGCTCGTGCACTCTCTTTGCTCTTGCACTCTCTCTGCTCGTGCACTCTCTTTGCTCTTGCACTCTCTCTGCTCATGCACTTCCTCTGGTCCTGGACATCACTCCAGACTTAACATTAGTTAAGTCCACCTCTGACCCTTACTTGTCCTGTTCCAACTGAGTTCCCTTCACCCTGCATCTGCTCCATCATCCCTGTAAATCTAGTTCCCCATTTCTGCTTTTGCTCCGGTTTATTTTCCTGTACCTAGTTTATTTTCCTGTCTGTTTCTGCTCCATCCCTTGTCCTGACTAAGGTGTTTACTTGTCACTGTATATACTCACCTCTAGTTCTCTTTACTATATAAACTACCAAACTCTGGCCTAGTAGATCCTTAGATCAAATCTTGACTAAGATACTCCTCAGTCTGTACTACCCCATGCTCTCCTAATCTCATCCTGTTCTCCTGAACTCTGGCCAACCTGGTCTCCGTCCTATCTTGTCCCCTTGGTCCTATGTCCGCTCCTAGCAAGTCTTCTACTTGCACAAGGGCAAAAGCCACCTCTGTTCCAGACTCAATGCTAGACCTCTTAGGACTTATCCCACCTCTGGGATGTCCTTTGCTCCGGACAAGCTGCGCTCAACTCTGGACTACTTTCCCACGGTCCAGACTTACTCTGCAAAAACATGGACTTACTCCCAGTGCTCCTTTAGTGCCTGGACTTCGTTTGTATGACCCAGACTTGACTCTCTGCACTAACTAGCACCTACTAGTGTCTGGACTTACCTCCTCATTAGTCCCCTGCACCCCTGGACCTTCTAGTAAGATTGTCGAGGAGAACCAGTCTTGACAGCTGGACAATGACCCAAGGGGCTCAACCTTCAAACATACAAGTTACATGCACTGGCAGATAATCCATCGCAAATCAAAATGTATGATACCATAGATTCATATTCAACTCAAGCTGCGCTGGCACCTGATCGTGTCCTTTGCTGTGTCTGAACAGGTGATCAAGAGGTTCTCATGTGTCTAGAAATTATACAAGTGGGAACTGAGAGGAAGCAATGATTTGGAATGACAATTGAATTCCACTTGTTCAGACACAGGAGCCATGCTTTGTTTGTTCCACAGGTAAGTGGACTCAGAACTTATTTATACCTTGGGATCATTCAGCTCTCATCATCTGCTTCTGTGAACATAGCAACTGCTAGCAATGACCTTGGAAATGAGACTCAACCCTGGACAAACTCAGATGTTGATGTTGGGAGCAGTGAATGGGTGAGATTTGGGGAGGATTGTGAAGGAGGTCAAAACATCTGACAAGCAGATGTTTCAATACACACAAATGATAAGTGAATCACTGGCAACTCCAAGTTAAGTACTAATCTATCTACCTTCATGGCTTTCCAAGTCCACTGGGGGGCAGAAACCACCAGTGAAAATTTTGCTTTCATTGCTTAGACATAGGCCACAGATGTAGTGGGAGGCCAAAATCTGGCTGTGGCAATGCTTGCAAAAGATGCAAGGCTGCCAGGACAAAGTACTCTCTTGTTCTGTAATCAATGCATCATACAAAGTGTTCCAAATCCAAGGAGATGCCAAAGGACAGGAAACCCTCTGGAGAAGTGAACATTTCAGGCAGGGATGATAATACAGAGTGAATTGTGTGTACTAGTCATTCACCTTCTGTACTAAAACCATACTCTTCATTCACACTCTGGATAGTGGCTTCAACCATCTAGTACTACTAGTTAGGTACTATTAGATCACAAAGTTGGCAATGACATGGAACTCAGCTGCTTCCCCAACAATCAGTCTACAATGATTGTAGAATGCACTAAGAAACAAAGCCATCCAACTTGCCTGCCTAAAGCCTACTACCTAGACTTAGCCTTCCCCCACACACCCAACCTGGGCATTCATCACAGACATGATAATTATCTTCCGATGCCAGTCAGTTGAATTTCCAATCTACTAGAATACAAGTGTATGTGCACAATGGTCAATGTACTTATCATTATAGTAGTAGGCTTTTAATACATCTTGTGTTTCAAAATTGGTGGAGACAAATGAGGCCAGCATGACTGCTGTTGGCTGTTGTGGACCACTGGTACAAACACAATAATCTAACTTGCAAGTCCAAAAATGTGATGTAGTGTTGGTGGATGGTGCCCAGAGTCAGATGGACATGTTGAAGGCATCCAGGAATGTTTGGAGGATTGGAATCAGGGCAAATATGACCAAAAATGTGCCCAAAATCATCAGAATGTGAAAGTCACCTATGAAGTCAAGAAATGGTTGCACAATATGAAGGATGGCTTTACCAACCACACTGATGTACCAAGTGTGTACATGGATGTGTGTAGCACTGTAGAAGATGCTAACTTAATGTGCAAGAACAAGCTCAAAAATGCTAGAATGTCCCAAAATGTTTAGATAATCCACAAAAGAGCACACTTGTGCTCAGTATCAGAGACTGAAGAGAAAGGACTCTGGGCATGAAAATTTCATGTCTACAAACAAAGCAAACAAGGAGAAACAAAGGAAAGCACAAGTCACAAATCATGTGGTCAACCTTGAAAGGAAATAGACTTTCTCCAGTCCCACTTTCTCTGGTCCTGGACATCGCTCCAGACTTAACTCCACCTTCAACCGTTACTTATCCTGTTCCAACCTAGTTCCCCTTACCTACTTGTTCCGGCTTTTCCTCCATTGTTCCTGTAATGCTAGTTTCCTGTGCCTGCTTCTGCTCCACATTATTTTCCTGCCCTTGGTTTATTTTCCTGTCCATTTCCACTGTATCCCTTGTCTCACTATTAAGGTGTTTACTGGTCACCATATATACTCACCTTAGTTCTCATTACTATATAAACTACTGTACTCTGGCCTAGTAGTTCTCAGATCAAATCTCAACTAAGATACTCCTCACCTCTGTACTACCCCATGCTCCCCTAATCTCATCTTGTTCTCCTGAACTCTGGCCAACTCCAGCCTCCATCCTATCTTGTCCCCTTGGTTCTATGTCTGCTCCTAGCAAGTCTCCTACTTGCACAAGGGCAAAAGCCACCTCTGTCCTGGACTCAATGCTAGACCCCTTAGGACTTATCCCACCTTTGGGATGCCCTTTGCTCTGGAGACACTGCACTAAAACTCCAGACTACTTTCACACAGTCTGGACTTACTCCACACAACCTGGACTTACTTCATATGACCCGGGCTTGACTCTCTGCACTAACTAGCACCTGCTAGTGTCTGGACTTACCTCCTCATTAGTCCCCTGCAACCCTCAACCTTCTAATAAGACTGTTGAGGAGAACTGGTCTTGACAGATCTACAAGCAAGTGAATGCTAACCCACAGAAGATCAAACTCTCATGGTTTGTCTGTGTACTAATCTGGTGACCTTGTCACACCTGAATGCAATTCTCTAGACTATGGTTTTTGGATCGGTGTAAGCTGGCACAATGATCCAAGCCAGCTTCTAAGTTCAATCAGTTGATGACACCACCAATGTTGACAACATGGCAGGTGAGTACTTGTGATGCAGACCCCATCACCACCAGCCCTGATGTTATCATCACCTGCAGCACCCCAGTAATCACAATGATGACCAGCCCAGCAATCCCAACCTTAGCATCAACAACAGTGCTCACTCTCACCCCCAGCCTCTCCATGGATCATGAGGATGGTCATCCCTATCTCCAGCTTTTCCCAGTGACTACAATACCAATCCACACCGTATTGACACCAGCATGTCAGCACTTGCAAGTATACTTTTTTTATTTTTCAATTCGTTATCTCTTATTTTTTTCTCTACCTCAGCTTTGTCTGATGATGATGACAGTGGCTTTTGTTCAAGCCAAAACTTGCTGGAAGTGCACAAAGTGCTGCTGAGCTGCTCAAATAAGGTCCAGACTAGAGTCCAGTATGAGTAACTGGTGATATAGATGGTTGTAGAGAGGTATACAGCACCTAGAGTCCAGTGTGAGTAACTGAAGAGTAGAAACACTGGACTTTACAGGGTATGTGTGCTTCTGGGTAAACAAATGTAAACAACAAGAGAAGGAAACAAGTCAAGGGTGCATCTAGTGCTACAATGCAGCTATGAAGCTAAAACAAGTTGGTAGTAAGTAGGGTAGACCATGATAGTAAGTAATAGAGTCATAAGAAGAGGTGGAAATCACCACAACTAACAGCTTCCCCCCAGCCACAGCTTTTCCTGACAACAATGACAACCCTCTAGACCCAGCTTTTTTCAAGGCAATGAGGACAGCAGTCATCCCAATTAGTGAACTGCATGGGTCAACTCATGGGTGTCAGAAAGCTGACCCGCACCCACACCTGCACTTATGTGTACCTGTGGGTGTACAGGTGTCATCAATGGGTACATGGATATGTACCCAACCATTGTTGTAATATTAGACCTTATAGTATGGATAGTACCAATGACACTGTTACACGAACTCCAGCAACTACCAGTCAGCATTTTTGATCAAAATCTTGGCAACTACCAGGCAGCCAACCATCTGCATTATACCTAGTGCTTAATAAGCATTACCTGGGGGGTCCAAGAGGTATACCAGGTATTTTTATGGGGGTCATCAGACTTGATTGGCAAACACAGCCACCATTTCCAAAAATGGAAATAGGGGTTAGAGTCATAGCCACAAGTCAGGGGAATCCATATATGGTCTTACCTAAGCAATTCATTAGGATTTAATGGAGCTACAGCCAAAATAAATTTTATATGTGGCACAAAAGAAAGAATAGCTCCTATCTTGACTGGCAAAATTGTGTAGTATTCATTAGAAAATATGGTAGTATTCATTAGCACATGTCCAAACATGATTACATAAGCATCAGCAGTGTCACTCTACCCAGAATCTGTCTATATATGGCAATAGTTGACTGGCAATATTTTCCACCCTTGGTATGCACTTCCCCTGCCTCCCTGGGCTTCATTTCTGGCCCATATGCAGTGCACATTGTATCCTGCATGTCATATTAGTGTATAAGAGCCCAACTGGATCCTTATGTCAGTGTATAAGGGCCTCAGGATAAATGGAGAATATTATAGAGGTAAAAACAAAAAAGTGTGTGCATTTTGAACCACTTGACATATCCATTTGGAAACTACATCCCCTTCAAGGGGCCATATGTGCCCAAAACATATCATAGCCACTTGACACAAGGTGGGCCCTTTGATGTGCTGATTCATGTTCTTCTCCTGTACACATATTCTGCTGACAGGTCATTAACAAGAGGGATGGTGCATGTTAGATGGTCTAGGATGGTGGTACTATACCATGACCATATGTGTATCAAATATATTGGCCATCTAACCACTACAAGATGAGGAATCAAATAAATCACATTTTTTTCAATAATAGGGGCTCTACATCAGGAAATTGATGAGAGTCTGCTCAACCTTTATATAACATTACTATTTTTTCCATGTATATCCACATGCATCATTCTGATATACACTTAGCTCATGTCATATACTTTATGGGAGCATTTTGAGTGATGGACATCTTCATCAGTCTACTTGATTATGATCAATTTAGACAGGTTGCTTCTTTTTATCATGCCAGATCACCAGTACACCTCCTGATATATATGACCAAAAACCCAACTCCTGCTAAATGTGTTCAAATGTATATATAATTATACCTGCTGATGTACATGCTCAGATAAGTTCATTCTGATGCTCCAGATCAGATTTATCAGAAAGTTATTACTGTCCCAGCTGTCCCAGAAGTACTTGTACAAGCCAACCCATACCTTCCCTGTCTGTACTTAGTTTTCAACCTTAATTCATTCAATGTTCATCATAATCAATTTATATTCAATTCTATATAGTACAAAAGAATAAATATTGTACTCTATGGGGGTGGAACAAAGACTAAATATACTATATACATTGAGGTCATCATCATCGTCGATGGTCAATGATGACGACAATGATGGCCCCCATTTCCATTCCTATCCCCAGTGCCATGCCTTTTCATCAAGGCTTGGTCCAGCAGGTTTTGACTTTGCCTTATGCTTGTTGTTGATTTGCTGCATGAGTTTGAGCTGGGGGTTTAAAAATCCATCTTAATCCACTTGCTTCACATACTAGATAGCCTCAAGGGTCAGTGTTGGTGAAGTGACCTTAGACCAATATAGAATGCTGAATGACCAACCAAATAAGAGATGAAGACACGTTGTACAACAGACTGACAATAGACAGTGACCAAACCTGGAGGTGCATTGCTAGAGACCTATATGGGACTAGAGCAATGGAACAAGGTGAAATAATCTAGAGATTACTGACTAGAGTACAGGCTCTTATATACAGTACAGTAGCGACTAGCCCTAAAGAGTACATGAGGTAGCTGTGAGGTATGTACAGCCTACAACATGAGGAACGCACATGTAGGGGTTAACATAGTGGCAGAATGGAAGAAGTGGAGATTAACTGCCACCAGGGTAAATAGAGATGAAAGGAAGTGCGTGGATAAGGTTTAGGCATATTATGAAGAGATCCTTGAGATCTTGATGGAGATGTGAAGAGTAATCAGTATTGTAGATCTATTAGATCATAGATACAATTAGATGCCAGAGATCACTGATAGTGATCAGATAAACCATAATTAGGTTTGGGACACTAGGTCTGTTACAGTTGGATGAACTTGATCGCAGGTGAGATGAATTATTTGCTATTGGAGATTTATCCTGAAATATGGTGAAGGTTTCATCAGGTGCCTACTTTTGGTAAAGATACCATTCCACATTTCCATAAGAATGTCTCAGAGCTGAAGAGGTTAGCTGCTTGAGACTTTTTTTTTTTTTAAAATCAGTATTATAGTGCACCAAGGGTATATCGCACTCCACTGTGGGTACAAACATACAGCTACACTACCGAATGATATGACTGAAGTCCATTTCTAGCCACACGCCCACATGCTCGGCAAAGCCAGTGAGCACAGGCATAGGGGGGCATATGCCAACCCCCAAGCACTGTGTGATCAAATGAGACCAGAGCTGGGCAGAGAGAGAGGGGGGGTAGGTGCCACAAGGCTAGTAGTTGGGGGGTGGGGGTAGAAGAGCACCCACTTGGATGACAACTGCTGCAGTGATCAACTCGGCAGGGGACTGGATAGTGACACAAAGGTCACCATTGGAGTCAAAACCCATGAACTGGACATCTGCCTCATAGATCACTTGCAGAACCTACTGTACATCCTCAAGGATGACGAGGGGGTAAGATGGGACCATGAAGGAGTTGATATGGCAGAAAGTGGGTGGGCAGTACTGGTTGTCAATGATGGCCTGCAGCCACCTGTGGTCAGGGTGAGCAACTCCCTCCTGAGCCATGGATGTGGAAGAGGTGGCAAATGGGGAGGGAGGATGAGGGGGCACAACAGTGAGGGTGGTGCATGGATTGAAAAAGGCGCCCATAAGTGCAACAAGAGTGCACAAACATTTAATATCAACACAAAATGCACCAAGAGTGCAGAACTCACCTGATACCCCAAAATTCAAATGTCCTGGCATACAGATCTATGGAAGAGTCGATGGTATCAATGTGTGGATCAACCCCAGTGAAAAGGGAAGTCTTCAGGGACAAATTGAGAAGATGGAATACACTCATAGTACAACATCAAAATAGTGTTGATGGCAGGACTGTTGATGTGAATGGTGAGTGGGGCATTGTGGCTGTGACCAATGGCAAATATATGCACATGTTCAACACATGCAATGTAACTAACTTGCAATGCTCTGACTGCTTACCTTCAACAAACCATGACAAGGTCTTGAACATTGATGACAATATAGCACTAGGATTCTGGTAATGACAGATTGTGCTACTTACCAGTGCTCAGATTAGGTGAGTGCTTCATCTTTTCACTCTGCACAACTACTAAGTTCTGGCACTTTTTGAAGTGCTCTGTTTCTTAGTATTTGTCCAACTCAGCCTGTCAGGTGAACATCACAAGGATGTTGTGTTTAAGCCAAAACTTGCTGGAAGTGCACAAAGTGCTGCTGAGCTGCTAAAATAAGGTCCACACTAGAGTCCAGTGTGAGTAACAAATGATATACACAGTTGTGTAGAGGTATACAGAACCAGTAACTGAAAAGGAGAAACACTGGACTCTACAGGGTATGTGCACTTCTGGGTAAATAAATGTAAACAACAAGTGAAGGAAACAAGTCAAGGGTGCATCTAGTGCTACAATGCAGCTATGAAGCTAAAACAAGTTGGTAGTAAGTAGGGTAGACCATGATAGTAAGTAATAGAATCATAATAAGAGGTGGAGATCACCAAAACTAACAATGTACTTGACCCTAGTTTCTACTTAGTATAAGTACATGGTAGTTTATCTTGTACACCTCAGTCTGAAATCATCTAAGTGACTACTCCTGTTCCTTGTCCATCTCTGTCTCCATCTCTGTCTGATTGGAACCTATGCAAGGGATCAATGCTCATTGTCCTTGTCATTGAATCCAATTGGTCACAACTCTGGCCAAGGCTAACCTCTGGCCAAACCTCTGACCCTCCCTCTTGTCCACTTTTATCTGGACTTGACTAGACCCCCTACCTGTTCAGATAATCCACAAAAGAACACACTTGTACCCAGTGTCAGAGACTAAATTAAAGGGAAAGCTACAGAGTACAGACTTTGTGCCCAGTGTCAGAGACTGAAGAGAAAAGACTCTGGGCACAAAAGTTTCAACTAAACAAATAAAGCAAACAAGGGAAAAAGTGTAACACAAAAGCCACAAATTACCTGATCAACCTGGAAAGGAAACAGCTGAATTAATCACTGAAAATGTGTTACATAGGACAATAAGAGGTGTACAAACACCCAATATCAACACTACTGGAGTAGACCCAGACTTATCAAGTGAGCACCATCTCTGTCTTCATCATCCAACTCACTTTGGCCTGAGCTGGCCTTCCATTTCCCTGACTTTCTGTTTGGGTAAGCCCTGGACTTTGGTTTCTGGCTTTCCAGCTCACGCACCTTTACAGTTGTGACCCTTTTTCAAGAAGACTTTTGAGTTTTGGACATGACAGAAGCTGAGAGCTGAGAGTTAGACCAGGAACATTCCATTGTGTTGATATTGGGTGTTTGTGCACCTCTTATTGTCCTATGTGACACATTTTCAGTGATTACTTCAGCTGTTTCCTTTCCAGGTTGATCAGGTGATTTGTGGCTTTTGTGTTACATCATAACTAGCAACCTTAACCTAGTCACAATGCACCAGCACTCAGTAAACCAAGAAATTCAAATAAATGTTATTAAGCTAACTAAATACATTGAATTTATTTTAAGAAACTAAATAAAAATTTTGGGGGGAAGGGGGGGGAATGGAGCTTGGGAGGGGACACATCTTTGTTGATGTGGGGCTGGGGGACATGGGGGACAATGCTGGGGTTGAGGGGGATGTGGGGAGATGTTGTCATCATCATCATTGTTGTGTCAATGCAGGGCAGAGTGGTGGTGGTGTCACTGCTGTCATTATTGCCTTGCCCCTTGTCATGCCCATCCCCCTTGTTGTCCCACTCATTGTTGTCGTGTTGATGGAGGGCAGGGCGGTGGTGGTGTCACCACCATCGTCATCACCTTGCCCCTCATTGTGTCTGCCCCCCTCCTCGTCATCCCACTCATTGTCGTTGTCACCCTCATCATCATTGTCGCCTCGTCATGGCATTTGCCATGGGTGTCGCATCAACGCTGGGCAGATGGTGGTGGTGGTTGCCCTCACCCTCACCCTCCATCAGCAAATCCACAAAAATGTGCCAGAGTATGACAGATTTCCACAGAGTTTGTAATGTTCCCACAGTAGACTACAGCATCCCAGAAGCCCCAGAAAGCCCCAGTTCTCCAGCAATTTACTCTCAC
>Ga0307518_10000601_pt1 | contig 27469 bp, 22 predicted proteins | sample 25_EM_MG_FD_203889 | JGI IMG/M metagenome (GOLD analysis project Ga0307518, IMG submission 203889) | Populus trichocarpa ectomycorrhiza microbial communities from riparian zone in the Pacific Northwest, United States - 25_EM | ecosystem: Host-associated > Plants > Roots > Unclassified | place... | reverse complement strand
TTTCGCAACCTTCAACGTTGCGAAAGTGGCTTTCGCAACGCCTCGGGCGGCGTGGCTAGCGGTCGTCCTCGTCGTCCGCGTCGTCTCTGGGAGGCTCGATGCCGAGCAGCGCCCGCGTCTGATCCTGGAGGAACCAGGCCAGCGTCGCGCAGACGATCAGCAGGATCAGCGGGAGGACCGGGCCGCCGTTGGCGAGGATGAACAGTTCCGTGACGCTCGCGCCCACCATGACCCCCGCCAGCAGCAGCGCCGACGGCCCGCCGAAGCGGGGGATCAGCAGGCCGATCGCGCCGGCGACCTCGAGCACGCCGGTGACGTACCGGAGCCATTGCCCGAGCCCGATCTCGGCGAAGACCTGTTCCGTGTGGCCGCCGGAGAACAGCAGGTAGCCGCTGTAGAGGAACTCGGCGGCGAGCGCCACGCGCACGACCCAGAGCGCGATCGAGCCGATGGGCAGGCTTCGGGTACCGCTGGCTCCTCCGGACATGCCGGGGATCTTTCTCCTGGTGAGCGGGGCTGGCAAGGCGACGGGGAGGTACGTGAAGGCCCCCTTCATGTACCTAGGCGCAATGAAGGGGGCCTTCACGTACTTCCGCGAGCCGCATTCAGAGGACTAAACGCGGCTCAAGCGGGGATCTGCCAGGACTGGCCCACCGCCCCGTCGCAGGTCCGGATCACCAGCCGGGTGCCCTCGCCGGTGGCGCCGCCCTCGACGTCGAGGCATTTGCCGGACTGCGGGTTGACCAGCGTCGAACCCTGCCGCCGCCAGGTCTGCGCGCCGGTCGTGTTGCAGTCCCACAGCTGCACCCGTGTCCCGTCGGCCGTGCCGCTGTTGGCGACGTCCAGGCATTTCCCGAGCGCGCGCAGCGTCCCGTTCTGCACGGCCCACGTCTGCGCGGGAGTCCCGTTGCAGTTCCACAGCCGCACCGCGGTGCCGTTCGCGATCTGCGAATGGTCGACGTCGACGCATTTCCCGGTCACGCCGGTGATCCGCCCGGCGGGATACGGGGTGCCGCTTCGGATCAGGTATTCGCTGTTCGCCACGTTCCAGTGCGTGGCGAGGTAGCTGCCGGGCGCGGGATTGGTGTGGAAGTAGTCGTCGCCGAGGCAGTCGATCTGGTTCTCCGGCGCGCCGGGGCACACTTTCTTCAAGCCGCCCGGCGGGAGACCTCCATCGTCGTAACACATGATGTCTTCGTCGTCCCAGCAATGGCCGTACGGCGTCGCGTTCGGCGCGCTGCCCTGGACGGCGCCGAGGTTGTGCAGGAGTTCGTGCCCGGTGGCCTGCCAGCTCCAGCAGCCCGTGCCGACCGTGGCGTAATGCGGGCCGCCGTTGTACGGATTGCTCGCGCCGGGGCTGTCGTTGCCGCCGTTGCCGAACGCGAGCCCGCAGCCGCCCGCGTCGTACCAGACGATGTACTTGCGGTCGGCGCGGTTGTAGCCCTGTGCCTTGATGGCGTTGGTGATCGTGTCCACATTCGCCATGGCGGACTGGGCGATGACGACGTTCGCGATCGTCGCCCGGCAGCTCCCGTCGTGCACGTACCTGACGTGCCGGACGCCGCCGCCGAGCCGGGCCGCGGCTTCGACGAAGATGTCGTCGATCTGGCTCGTGAAGGTCTGGAATTGGCCGGCGAATTGCCCGTACCGGTCCGCTTGCGTGTTTCCTCGGACATAAAGCGCTTGAACGCGTTTTCCGGTGACGCCGTCACCGTCGCAGACCGCCGAGGTTTCGGCCGCGGCCGCCGCGGGAGCGGGCAGGGACAGGACGCCGAGCGCCAGCACCGCGCCCGCCACGAGTCTGGAGAATCTTCCGGTCATGCCGAACCGCCTTTACCTCGCAGGGATGAGGCATCCGGATGCGTCAAAGAGGTCTAGACCGCCAGGAATCATAAGCGGCGGAAGGTGGGCATGTCACTGACAGAACAGGACACACGTCACTTCTGTTCGCCGAGGAGTATCTGTTCGAGCAACAGGTCGACGTCGCGGGCGGACTCGGCTTCGCCTATCCGGTGGAACGTTTCGGCGGCACTCAGCGCACGGCGGGCGGCCTCGCGGACGCGGCCGGCGGCGCTGAGCACGTGGGCGGCGACGTGATCGAGCTGGGCGACGAGATGTTCCCTGGCGGGCGCGGTTTCGGTTTCCACGGCGTGCACGGCGGTTTCCGCGGCGTCGAGCGCGCTCAGCGCCGCGTCGACGTCGCCGGACCGGAGCCGGGAAAGCGTCGCCGCGTTACGGCAAGTGGCGGCCACGTAGCCGCCGCCGATCGCCAACGCCGCGTCGGCGGCCCGCGCGTAGAAGTCGGCGGCGTTCGCGCCGTAACCGAGCAGATCGAGTTGTTCGGCGGCGGCCATGCTCACCGAGATGTAGGAATGCCCGGTGTCGCCCGAATCCTGGAGGATTTCGGCGAGGACGGCGTATTCGTTGAAGGCGCGTGAAGATTCGCCGAGCGCGCGGTAGCTGTCGGCATACATCCAGCGGCAACGGTGGCCCCAGTCCGGTGACGCGGCGAGCAGGGCGATGGTGCGGGGCGCGACGTCGAGCACCTCGTCGTAGCGGCCGGCGCCGTGCAGCGCGGTGACGAGGACGTACCAATGTTCCGCGGTGTCCTTGCCTTTCGACGCGGAGACACCGAGAGACGCATAGGCGTCGTCGACGGCTTCGGCGAACCTGCCGGTGCCGATCAGCGACAGCGCCCGGAGGTGGCGGAGGTGTCCGCGCAACCGTTCCGGGCCGCCCACGGGCAGTGTCGCCAGCAGGTGCTCCACGAAGACGTCCAGTTCGTCGAGCGCTCCCGTGCGTTCGTAAGCGATCCGGACCTGTTCGACGGCCTCGACGGCCTTCTCGCCGACGTTCCCGACGATGAAGGCGTCCGTCGCCGCCCGCGCGAGTGCCAGCGTGGTCACCGGATCCTCGCCGTCGCCGTTCCGCAACGACGCTTCGAGACACAGAAGAGTCCCGAGTAGCAACGGATCACCCGCCGCGCCGGCCCGCTCGGCACCCCGTCGCAAGGCCTCGTACGCCTCGGAAGTGCGGCCCTGCCCGGAAAGCACGTGCGCCAGCCAGTATTCGCCCCAGCAGGCGGCGCGTTCGTCCGTCCCGGCGCGCAGGCGGGCCGCGGCCACCGTCGTCAGCGCGGCCCCGGTCTCGGCCTGATCGTCGAAGACGAGCCACAGGCCGAGCCAGCATTGGTTGAGCAGGAAGCGGATTTCGTCGCCCTGGCCCCGGAATCCGACGGCCGCGGCACGCAGCCGCTCCTCGGTGTCCTCGCCCTGGTAGAAGATCGCGCGCAGTTCGCTCAGCCGAGGCGCGATCTCGTCCGGGACGTTCTCGATCGCGTCGAGACAGGCTCGCGCCTCCTCCGGTTCGCACCGGTGATTGTGGATCTCCGCCCGGATGACGAGTTCCTCCGCGGACAGTCCGGGCGGCGGCAGGATCGGGAGCCGGGGGAGTGCCGACGGCAGGAGCGGGACGAAGTCCGCGACCGGTTTCGCGGCCATCTTCCGTTCGGCGTGGACGGTGAAGTATCCGGTGTGCTCGCGTCCGTCGAGTTCTTCGGCTTCGACGAAGGCCGCCGCCCGCATCCGCTCGTGCAGCCTGCTCAGTGACACGCCGTCGTACGGGCCGTTGAGGACGAACGGGATCTCGCCGTATCCGGTTTCCGTCAACCGGCGGGTGAGCAGCGCCGCCGAGGCGAAGAACTCGAGCCTGCCGACGGCGTCGGAATGGTCGCCGACACCGTCCAAAAGCGACAGAAGGTCGAGGCCGGTGTGCTCGTTGCCGGTGAGGGCGCAGAATTCCAGCCGCAACGCGTGATCGCCGTACCGGAGCGGGTCGCCGGACGAGGCCCTGCTCACCCAGCGATAGGTCGACGCGGCCTCGGCGTATTTGCCGGCGGCGGCCAGCGGTACCAGGGTCCGGCAGAGCCGGGTGATCTCGGCGCCGGCGGAATCGTCCTCGCCCGCGCGTCGTGGTTCCGCTTCCATGGTCCTGCCCCCAGAACAATGACGTCGACGCCGGATCTTAACTCCCGGCGTCGCGTCATGAACCCGCTTTCGGGTGGTTCAGGGGAGACGTACGGCGGCGATCTGGGTCGCTTGCCCGATCAGCCGGTTCTTTTCGTCCCAAAGCTCCGCGACCTCGTCCATCCGGTCGCCGCCGAGCTCGCCCGCGCGCATCCGCACCCGCACCGGACCCGGCGCCGGGAGCCCGCGCAGGTACGCGGTGAACTGGACGGTCGGCGCCCAGCCCGCGATGCCGAGGTCGTAGGAGATCGGCGGGACCGGATCGAGCGCGACGAGCAGGCTCACCGGGTCCCAGTCGCTGCCGTCGGCGAGCCGCAGCCAGGACGAGATGACGCCCTTCCGGGACGGCTGTCCCACCGCGAATCCCGCCGCGGCCGGGTCGAGCCGCTGCTCGACGACGTCCATCAGGCCGATGCGGAAGCCGCCACCGCCGTCGGCGGGCACCGGCAGGCAGTCCTGCTCCGGCGGGATCTCGACCGGATCCACTCCGGACCACCACGCGTCGCCGTCGGTCAGGACGCCTTGGGTGATCAGCGCTTCGGTGCACGGCGCGCCGTGCTGGCTCAGCCGGGCGCGCAGCTGGGTGAGGCCGCGGCCCTCGCGCAGCACCTCGACCTCGACGACCGCGGGACCGGGCTCGGGAGCCACCGAGAACGAACCGCTGATCGCGGTCAGATGCGGATGCGAGGAGACCTCGGCGGCCGCCCTGGCGAGCACGGCGAGGAGATAGCCGCCGTGCAGCTTCGCCCCGATCGTCCACTGTGGATCGAGCTCGGTGTCGAAGACCGGGTCGTCGCCTCGGCGACGGAGGGCGGTCGCGGTCCGGAAGTGCGCCATGCCTCAAGCTGACATCGTCAAGTTGACGGTGTCAAGTCAATGCTGGCAGCATCACGGCATGGGCGCGAAGCGGACGAAGGCGCGGCCGGGTGAAGGGGACAAGCTGCGCGGCGAGATCTTGTCCGCCGCCGACGCCCTGCTCGGCGAGGCGGGCACCGACGAGGCGCTGACGCTGCGTGCCGTCGCGCGCCGCACAGGTGTCTCCACGCCGTCGGTCTACGCGCACTTCCCCAGCCGGGACGCCTTGCTGGAGGCGGTCTGCCTGCGGGTGTGGGACGAACTCGCGCGCCGCATGCGCGAGCACGCCGTCGAGGTCGCCGATCCGATGCGCGCGCTCAGCCGCCGCGCCCGGGTGTACGCGCGGTTCGCCCTCGACCATCCGGTGCAGTACCGGGTACTCCTGATGCGTCCCTCCGGCGGTTCGTCGCCCGGCGCGGTCGCCTGTTTCCGGTACCTCGCCGACGCGACCGCCGCCTGCGTGCGGGCCGGGATCCTGCGCGGTGAACCGGAGGTCCTCGCGATGGGGCTCTGGTCGGCGATGCACGGCTGCGTGAGCCTGTTGATCGCCCAGCCGGGGTTCGACTGGCCGGAAGAGCCGGAGGCGCTGATCGACACCGTCATCCGGATGGCCGGGCTCGGCACGGCGCTCGCCTGCCGCGTCCCGAGGGACGCCATTCCGCCGAGTGCCGTACTGGCCGCTGATCTCGACGGACTGGCGGCGGGCTGGGACGGGCGGACTGGATAGGCTCTGCGCATGTCCGAGACCCCGACCGCCGACGATCGGCTCCAGGTGCTCGAGGCCATCACCGACACGTCCCTGGGGAAACTCGGTCAGGACAAGGTGATGGCCACGATCCTGGCGCGCGTGCGCGAAGTGCTCGGGGTCGACACGGCCACGGTGCTCCGGCTCGACCCGACGGCGCAGCAATTGCAGGCCATCTCCGCCTCCGGGATCGAGGAGGAGGTCTACCAGGACGTCCGGGTGCCCGTCGGCGCCGGCTTCGCGGGCCGGGTGGCCGCGCAACGCCGTCCGGTGATCATCGACCACGTCGACGAGACCACGGTGGTGAACGCGCTCCTGTGGGAACGGGGGCTGCGCACGTTGCTCGGCGTGCCGATGCTGGCCGAAGACGAGCTGGTCGGTGTCCTGCACGTCGGGTCGGTGACGGCGCGGGAGTTCTCCGAGACCGACGTCGAACTCCTGCGGCTGGTGGCCGCGCGGCTCGCGCTGGAGGTGCAGATCGACATCGCCGCCAGCGATCGCGCGGCCGCGGCGGCGCTCCAGCGAAGCCTGGTGCCTGCCCGGCTGCCCGCCGTTTCCGGGATGAAGTTCGCCGCGCGGTACGTCCCGGGTACCGAACCCGGCGTCGGCGGTGACTGGTACGACCTGTTCTCGCTGCCGGGCGACCGGCTCGGCATCGTGATGGGTGACGTCGCCGGGCACGGTCTCAACGCCGCCGTGATCATGGGGCGGCTGCGCAGCGCGTTGCGCGCCTACGCGCTCGAATCGGACGACCCGGCGGAAGTCCTGTCCAAACTGGACCGGAAGGTGCAGCATTTCGAGCCGGGTTCGCTGGCCACTGTCGTGTACGGACTGGTGACGGCTTCGCGCGACAGCATGGCGATTTCGCTGGCCGGGCATCTGCCGCCGGTGCTCGCGCCGCCCGGCGGCCCGTCGGTGTTCGTCGACGCGCCGGTCGATCCGCCCATCGGGGTCACCGGGCCGGGCCGCCGAAGAACCGTCGTCGCATTGCCGCCCGGTGCCGTGCTCGCCTTCTACACCGACGGTCTCGTCGAGCGCCGGGACCAGCTGATCGACCTCGGCCTGCAGCGGCTCGCGGACGTGGTCTCCGCGGACCGGCCCGCGGCGGTGTGCGCGCGCGTGATGGCCGCGCTAGTCGGCAACACCCCGGCACAGGACGACATCGCCCTCCTCGTCGCCCGGTGCGAACCGAACTGAGTCACCGGACAGGGTGATTCGCGCGGACGTTCACGGCCGCGAGCTCGACGGTCCTGGCGATCCGTCGTTCCCGGGTTTCCGGCTTCTTCGCCGTCAGGATCCATTCCAGGATCAGCCTTTTCGACGACGGCGGGAACTTCTCGAAATGAGTCCGGGCGGCCTCGTCGGCGTCGAGCCGGGAACGCAGATCCTCCGGGACGCCGTCGCCGTCCGGCACGACCTGCCAGCGGCCCTTTTCCTTGGCCAGGTCGATCATCGCCTGACCGCGTCCGGTCATCAGTCCTTCGGCGACGAGGCGATCGACCCGATCGCGGTTGACCCGGCTCCACGTGCTCCGGGGGTTGCGCGGGGTGAACCGCAGCCGCGAGCTGGTGGCGTCGTTCTTACGGTGGAGCCCGTCGATCCAGCCGAAGCACAAGGCCTGTTCCATCGCCTCTTCGATCCGGACGCTGGGGACACCGCTGCCCTTGTGCCGGATGACCAGCCAGACCTCTTTTTCGGTCCCGGCGTGCTCGGCGAGCCAGGCCCGCCACTCGGCGGGGGAGGCGGCGCTGACGGTGGTCTCGTCCATGGCAGGGTTCCTTTCGTCGTAGGAGTCTGTGACCATCATCGGAAGCAAAGTGCTCATCGAGTGAGCACTTTTCGAAGGGAGTGGCCCCGGATGGAGATCTGGGTGAACCCGGCGTGTTCCAAATGCCGGTCCGCGGTGTCGATGCTGGACGAGGCGGGGGCCGAGTACACCGTGCGGAAGTACCTCGAGGAGCCGCCGACGGCGAAGGAACTGAAGGCCGTCCTCAAGCGGCTCGGGCTCGAGCCGTGGGACGTCACCCGCACCGCCGAGCCGATCGCGAAGGAACTCGAACTCAAGACCTGGGGGCGCACCCCCGCCGACCGCGACCGCTGGATCGAGGCATTGGCGACGCATCCGAAGCTGATCCAGCGGCCGATCATCACCGCCGACGACGGCACGACCGTGGTCGGGCGGACCCCGGAAGCCGTCCAGTCGGTCCTTCCGCACTGACCCGCCTCGTGAGTGGTCTCGTGAGTGGTAAGGACGGTTCTAACCGTCCTCGCCACTCACGAGACGTGCCCCACCACGCCGCCGCGGCGTTCAGGAGAGCTTGCGGAAGAACGCCCGGATGTCTCCCACCAGCAGGTCTGGCGCGTCCTGCGTCGCCCAGTGGCTGCCGCGGTCGAATTCCTGCCACGAAACGATGTTCGCGTGGTCCCGCTCGGCGAAGCGCCGCAGCGGACGGAAGTCGTAGGCGAAGCTGGCCAGCCCGGTCGGCGCGGTCGTCGGCTCGGCCGGGTGCTCGCTGTGCTTGTCCTCGTAGTAGAACCGCGCCGCCGAAGCCGCGGTGTTCGTGAGCCAGTACAGCGTGGCGTTGGTGAGCACGTGATCGTCGCTCGTGGCCGAAAGCAGTTGCGCGCTCCAGGCCAGCTGCCCGGTCGGCGAGTCGGCCAGCGCGTGCGCGAGGTTCTGCGGCGCGCTCTCCTGGAGCTTCGCGTAGCCGGACATGTCGTCGTTGAAGGCCTGGAGGAACTGCAGGTACTCGAGTTCCTTCTCGGTCATGCCTTCGAATTCCGCCGGATCCCCACTGGGGAACGAGAACAGCTGCGTGACGTGCACACCGAGCACGTGCTCGGCGTCGATCCGGCCGACCTCGGGGGCGACGAACGAACCGGCGTCGTTCCCGTGCGTGCCGTAACGCTCGTAGCCGAGGCGGCGCATCAGCTCGGCCCAAGCCTGAGCCGTGCGGTACCGGTTCCAGCCCTTCTCGCGCGTCGGACCCGAGAAGCCGAACCCCGGCAGCGACGGGATGACGACGTGGAACGCGTCCGCCGCGTCGCCCCCGTGCGAAGCCGGGTCGGTCAGCGGGTCGATCAGGTCGAGGTATTCGAAGACCGAGTTCGGCCAGCCGTGCGTGAGGATCAGCGGCGTCGCGTCCGGCTCGGGCGAGCGGACGTGCAGGAAGTGGATGTTCTGCCCGTCGATCTCCGTGGTGAACTGCGGGTACTCGTTGAGCTTCGCCTCCCACTCGCGCCAGTCGTAGCCCTCGCGCCAGTACGCGACCAGGCGCCGCACGTACTCCAGCGGCACGCCGTACTCCCAGCCCGGCGTGACCGGTCCGCGCTGCACCCCGTCGGTCACCTGGTCGGCGGGCAGTTCGTTCGCCCAGCGGACGCGGGCCAGGCGGTCGGCGAGGTCGTCCAGCTCGGCCTGCGGGATCTCGACGCGGAAGGGCTTGATCTCGGTGTTTGCGTTCATGAGACCAAGGTAGAGTGCCATTAGGAACAGTCCGTTCCTAATGAAGGAGCAGCCTCGAGAAATGTTGGAAACCTCGGCAAGACTGCTCCGTCTGCTCTCCTTGCTGCAGACACCCCGTGACTGGACCGGCACCGAACTCGCGGAACGCCTGGAGGTCAGCGCCCGCACGATCCGCAACGACGTCGAGCGCCTCCGCGCGCTCGGGTACCCGGTGAACGCGACCCGCGGTTCCGTCGGCGGTTACCGGCTCGGCGCGGGCGCCGATCTGCCGCCGTTGCTGCTGGACGACGAGGAAGCCGTCGCCGTCGCGATCGGCCTGCGCACCGCGGCCGGCGGCACCATCGCGGGTGTGGAGGAGACGTCGTTGCGCGCGCTCGCCAAGCTGGAGCGGGTGCTGCCGTCCCGGTTGCGTCGCCGCGTGAACGCCTTGCAGGCGTACACGATCCCGGTGCCGAGGGACGAGCCCGGCCCGCGTGTCGCCGCCGAGACGCTCACCGTGCTGACGGCGTGCTGCCGGGATCGCGAGGTGCTGCGGTTCGGCTACCGGACCCACGACGGTGCGGAAAGCGTCCGCAAGGTCGAGCCGTATCGCCTGGTGAACTGGGGACGCCGCTGGTACCTGGTCGCCTGGGACCTCGATCGCGGCGACTGGCGCACCTTCCGCGTCGACAGGCTGACCCCGCGCGTCCCGACCGGCCCGCGGTTCACCGCGCGCGAACTGCCCGAGGACGTCACCGATCGCGTGCGGCGCGGGGTGTCGTCCGCCGCCTGGCGCTACCGGGCCGACGTCACCGTGCACGCGTCCGCCGAAGAGGTGACCGCGCGCATCAACCCGGCCGTCGGGACGGTGGAGGCCGTCGACGCGGACACCTGCGTCCTGCACACCGGCGCGGACAGTATTGAGATGATGGCCGTCCACTTAGGACTGCTCAATCTCCCGTTCCGGGTGACCGAACCCCCGCAATTAGTCGACTACTTGCGGCAGTTGGCCGATCGATATCGCGACGCGACCGGTTAGCGGGCGAAGGTGGTCAGGAACCGGTCCCGGAACGCGTCCATCTTCCAGACCGGCGCGTTCCGGTCCGGATGCAGGCCGTCCTGCCAGTTCCACGCGGCGACCTTGTCGAGCACGGCCTTGTCCCGGGTGACCACGGTGATCGGGACGTCGTGATCCGCGCCCGCGCCGGCGACGATCGGGTTCGGCTGGTGGTCGCCCAGGAAGACGAGCACGAGGTCGTCGTCGCCGTAGGTTTCCACGTACGAGATGAGCGAGTTCAGCGAATACGCGATCGAGTCGCCGTACGCGCCGCGCACCTTGGCGGGGTCGGTGAAGACCTCTTCGGGCGTTTTCCCTTGCGAGGGCATGGGATCGTAGATCGATCCGTCGCCGACGGCGGCCCAGTCGACCATGCGGGGGAGCGGCGTCCACGGCCAGTGACTGGTGACGAGGTCGATCTCCGCCATCATCGGCGGACGGTCCGGCCTCCCGCGTTCGGCGCGCTGGAAAGCCGAAAGCGTGAACTGGTCGGGCATCGTGGCGTAGGAGAACTGCGGGCCGTGATACCCGATGTTCCGTGAGTCGTAGTAGCGGTCGTAGCCGTAGACCTTGCCCTCCGGCCAGTCTTCGGTGTGCGCCGGGACGACGCCGACGGTCTCCCAGCCCGCCCGTTTGAACGCGCCGCCGAGGGTGAACCGGTCGGTCTTCACGAAGTCGTCGTAGCGGTGCTGGCTGTCGACCCACACCCCGGACTGGAACGTGGAATGCGCCAGCCAGCTGCCCGCGCTCGTCGTCGGCGACGTCAGGAACGCGCTGCGCGAGCCGTAGCCGGCGTTCTTCAGCCGCGCGGTCCCGGCGTCGAGGACCGCGTCGACCTTGGGGGCGATATCCGAGTCCTGGACGGCCACCCGGCCGTAGCTCTCGATGAAGGTGAACAGGACGTCCTTGCCGCGCAACGCGTTCAGCAGTCCGGAAGACGGCGTGTCGCGGAAGGCGTCGACGGCGACTTCCTCGGCGAAGGCTTGCCTGTCCCGGATACCGGCCCGAACCTGGCGGAGGTCGTCGTAGGCGAAGGCGACCGCGCTGCGCGAAGCGAGAGGCTGTCCCGGCGCGAGCTGCGCGCCGGAGACCGCGCACACCATCCAGACCACGCTGAGCACGGCCGTCACCCGGGTCGACGCCGTGCGCCGTCCGGTCACCACCCGGCTCAACCGCAGGACGGCCAGCGCCATCAGCACGATCACCACCACCGCGAGCAGCGTCAGCCCGGCGAACGACGCGATCGCACCGGTCCGGCCGATCGACGTGCCGAGCAGGTCGACGCCGTTGCCGAGCACACCCCAGTCGAAAACCGGGTTGAACCGCCGGTTCAGCGCGAGCCCGAAACCGATGTCGATGGCCTTGAACACGGTCAGCATGCCGAGGATCGCGCCGGCGGACACCGCGACGATCCGCCGGGCGCCGTCGCGCAGCATGAGCACCACCGCCACCCCGAGCAGCGCCTCCACCGGCAACCGCACGAACGCCTCGGGGGTCAGCGCGTCGAGGTCGTTCGGCGCGAGCAGCGCGAACAGCACGAGAACGGCGGACAGCGTGGTCACCGCGCTGGACGCGATCTCGCGGGCGGCCGTCCGGTCTCCCGGCAGGCCTGCCAGTGCGGGGCGCGTGAAAACCGACAAGGCGGGTTCCTTCCGGGTGAGAGGCCTTCACCGGGTTACACGGACGGCGGGCCCCGGCGGTTCAGCCCGATCGCCAGGTGCGCAGCGCCCACCACCAGCCGACGGTATGCCGCACATGCGTACCGCCGTCGTCTTCCGGCGGGTCGAGCGACGCCCCGGTGATCTCGCCGAGCCGGGCGAGCCGGTACCGCACGGTGTTCGCGTGGACGTGCAGCGCCGCGGCCGTCTGGTCGAGCCGCCGCCCGTGGTCGAGGTAGGCCAGCGCGGTCGAGACGAGTTGCTCGTGGAAGTCGTCGCCCGGTGTCAGCGCGCTCAGCAGGGTGTCGGCGAGCAGCGCGGCGAGCCCCGGCTGGGTGGCGAGCGCGGTCTCGACGGCCAGATCGGCCACCGCGTGCAGACCGCGGGACCGCGCGGCCGTCGGCAGCGCCATCACGCACAGCGCGTGCATCCCGCGGACCTCCGCGAGCGGGACGGCGGGGGAGACCACCATGAGGACGTCGTCTCCGAGCGCCGACGGGGTGGGAAGCCGTGGCGCCAGCCCGGTCAGCCGCCCGTCGACCAGGCCGAAGGCGCCGCCGGTCGCGCCGAGCCGTCGCTCGACGACCCGCGCCTGGTACGGATCGCCGACGTCGGAGAGCAGGCAGTGGTAGCGCCCGCCCGGGTTCAGCCCGGCGTTCGCGACCTCTTCGGCCGAGGGCGCCGCCGTGTCGCCGCCCAGCAGCCGCCGCAGCACCCGGGCGCGGCTGTCGTGCACCGTCCGGGTGAGTTCGAGCTCGGCCTCGTGATATCCGGCGATGACCTGCCGTTCGAGCGCGCGCGTGTTCCGGTCGAAGTCGACCAGCGCCGCCAGCATGACGTCGTCCGGCACCCCGGCCGCCTTGCCGCGTTCGACGGCGATCTCGACCGCGCGGCTGCGGCCCGCCTGCACCCCGCGCAGCAGCGCGGCGAGCGGCACGCCCTGCGCGGCCCGGTCCGCGCCGAGGACGGCGGCCGCGGCGTAGTCCTGCTCCCCGGCCCCGCCCGGCCGGTCGAAGGAGGCGAGCCCGGCGGCGAGCACGATCGCGACGTGCCGACGGTTCTCGCTCACCGGCAGGCTCGCGACTTCCGGCGACTCCGTGCGGGCGGCCCGGACCACTTCGTCGACGACGCCGGCGTCGGCGGCCATCGCGGCCAGCACGTCGTGGAGCGACCGGTGCGCCATCGCCACCCGCCTTCCCGCGCGGATTGTGCCCGGTGCACAACGAAGCCGGCGGTCGTTGGCGACCGTCCCCTACCGAGGGTGTCCGGCCGGTTGGTTTCCTGTGAGCTACCGAAAGGTAACAGGCCCTCGCCGAAAGGTGCGCGTGATGCGGAAACGCCGGTTGCTGAACACCGTCCTCGTGACCTGCCTCGCCGCGGCCCTGGGCTCGGCGCCCGCCGCCGCGGCGGAAGACGGCCTGCGGCAGGTGCTGTTCGTGGGCAACAACTGGGAGGGGACCGCGGACGTCATCGCGCCCTCCGGCGACTACGCGAAGATCGCGCGCGTGAACATGGTGCCGGACAAGGACGAACGGCTCACCGAGATCTACCTGAACCCGATCAAGCTCGCGTTCTTCCTCGGTATCCGCAACGGCGTCGGCGAGGGACACGACCAGCTCGTCGACGACCTCTACACCACCCCGGACGGCCGCGCGGTGGTCGCGTCCCGCCCGAGTTTCGCCGACGTCGTGTCGATCGACCTCGCCACCGGCGGCGTCAACTGGCGGTTCCCGGTGTCGGGATTCCGCTCCGACCACATGGCGGTGTCGCCGGACGGCCGCAGCATCGCGGTGTCGGCCTCGACGTCGAACACCGTCCACGTGCTCGACATCGAGACCGGACGGCAGCTCGGCTCGTTCAAAACCGGCGACAAACCGCACGAGAACACCTACACCGACGGCGGCCGGTACCTCTGGAACAGCTCGATCGGCGAGGTGAACACCGCGCTCGACGCGCCGTGGCAGGACTTCACCAAGGGCGACCGGCGGCTCACCGTCGTCGACGCGACCACTTTCCAGCAGGTGAAGGTGATCGACATGCGTGAGCGCTTGGACGCTTTCGGGCGCAAGGACCTCTCCGACGCCGTCCGGCCCGTGGCGTTCACCCCGGACGAGTCGAAGCTGTACTTCCAGGTGTCGTTCTTCAACGGCCTTCTCGAATACGACGTCGCCACCGACCGGATCACGCGGTCGAAGACGCTGCCGAAGAACCCGAACACCAGCGAAGACCGCACCACCTGGGTCAACGACTCGCGGCACCACGGGCTTTCGATGAGCCCGGCGGGCGACAAGCTCTGCGTCGCCGGGACGATGGACGACTACGCGACCATTGTGGACCGCGCGAGCCTGCGGGAGGCTCAGCTCGTGACGGCGGCGAAGCCGTACTGGGCGACCGTGAGCGGTGACGGAAGGCATTGCGTCATCTCGGAAAGTGGAGCGGACCAGGTGACCGCGATCGACTTCGCGACCGGTGCGAAGGTGAAGTCCGTGCCGGTCGGCGACCACCCGCAGCGGATCCGGATCGGCCACGTGCCCGAGGGCTGGGCGGGACCCGCGGGCAGGTAGCCCGCGCCGCTCAGCGCACGATCTTGGCTCCGCTGTGGCACCGTTTCAGGAATGAGTCTGCGCCTGGGGCCGTTGCTGCGGCATGTCGACGAGACGTCGGCGACGGTGTGGGTCGAGACCGGCACCGCCGGTGAGGTCGAAGTGCTCGGCACCACTGCGAGGACGTTCGAGATCAAGGGCCACCACTACGCCCTGCTGGTGCTGACCGGTCTCGAACCCGGGTCGTGCGTCGAATACGAAGTGCGCGTGGACGGCGAAAAGGTGTGGCCGCCTGCCGATTCCGGGTTCCCGCCCAGCCGGATCCGGACGCTGCCGGAGAGGGAGTCGAGGGTCCGGCTCGTGTTCGGCTCGTGCCGCAAACCGCACGACGGTGACGCCTTCGGCCCGGACGCGCTGGCCGCGTACGCCCGCCGGATGGCCGCGGGCGAGGAAACCGAATGGCCGCAGGCGTTGCTGATGCTGGGCGACCAGGTCTACGCCGACGAGACCACCGACGAGACGCAGGAATGGCTGAAACGGCGCCGCGACACCTCCCGCCCGCCGGGTACCGAAGTGATGGACTTCGAGGAATACACCCATCTGTACTTCGAGGCCTGGGGCGAACCGGCGATCCGCTGGCTGCTGTCCACCGTGCCGACGTCCATGATCTTCGACGACCACGACGTCCGCGACGATTGGAACACCTCCCTCGCCTGGCAGCGGCGGATGCGCGCGCAGCCGTGGTGGCGGGAACGGCTGCGCGGCGCGATCATGACGTACTGGGTCTACCAGCACCTGGGGAACCTCGGTCCCGCGGAACTCGCCGAAGACGCCACCTTCCAGAAGGCGATCGGTTCCGGCGGTGACAACGCCGACCTGCTCTCCGCGTTCGCCGACGAAGCCGACAACGAGCGCGACGGCACCAAAGGCGCGCGATGGAGTTACCGCCGTGACTTCGGCGGCGTGCGGTTGCTGGTCATCGACAGCCGGGCGGGGCGGATCCTGGCGGCGGGCGCGCGGTCCATGGTCGACGACGACGAATTCGACTGGATCGAGAAGAACGCCGCCGCGCCGTGCGACCACCTGCTGATCGGCTCGTCGCTGCCCTGGCTGCTGCCCCCGGTCATCTCCCACCTGCAGTCGCTGAACGAGCGCGCCTGCGACCGTCCCGGGTGGCGCGGCAGGCTCGCGGAGAAGATCCGCCAGGCCGCCGACCTCGAACACTGGGCCGCGTTCCGGGCGTCGTTCGAGCGGCTGTCCGCGATGATCGCCCGCGAGGGACGGCGGGACGATCCGCCCGCCACCATCGCGGTGCTTTCGGGCGATGTCCACCACGCCTACATCGCCGAGGCGCGTTACCCCGAGCCGGTGACTTCGACCGTCTTCCAGCTCACCTGCTCCCCGGTCCACAACGCCATGCCGCGTCTCCTCCGGTGGGCCTTCGCCGGCACCTGGTCGGCCGCGTTGGCGTCCCTCGCGCGCCGCTGGGCCCGCCGGGGCGGCGTCGCGCCCGATCCACTGACCTGGACCAAGGTGTCCGGACCGCATTTCGGCAACGTCATCGCCACGGTCGAGGCCGAGGGCCGGGCGTGCGTCACGACGATCGAGCAGGCCACCGGCGACGGACTGGTCGAAGTGGCCAGACAGAGGCTTACTCGGGCCGGTTAGCCGCTGGGTAATATCGGCCCGTGACAACCTCTGCCGAAACACTCGAGTTCCAGTCGGAGGCACGTCAGCTGCTTCAGCTGATGATCCACTCGATCTACTCGAACAAGGACACCTTCCTGCGGGAGCTGGTGTCCAACGCCTCCGACGCACTGGACAAACTCCGCCTCGAAGCGTTCCGTGACAAGGACCTCCAGGCGGACACCGACGATCTCCACATCGAGATCGCGACCGACCCCGAAAACCGCACCCTCACCGTGCGGGACAACGGAATCGGGATGAGCCGGGACGACGTCGTGGCGCTGATCGGCACGATCGCGAAATCCGGCACCGCCGAATTCCTGAAGAAACTGAAGGAGACCAAGGATTCCGCGGCCTCGCAGGATCTGATCGGCCAATTCGGCATCGGCTTCTACGCCAGCTTCATGGTGGCCGACAAGGTCACGCTGCTGACGCGCCGCGCCGGATCGGACGAGGGCGTCCGCTGGGAATCCGAGGGTGAAGGCACGTACACCATCGAGACGGTCCCGGACCTGCCGCAGGGCACGTCGGTCGTCCTGCACCTCAAGCCCGAGGACGCCGAAGACCAGCTCTTCGACTACACCTCGGCCACGAAGATCAAGCAGATCGTCAAGAAGTACTCGGACTTCATCACCTGGCCCATCCGGATGACCGAAGGCGACGAGGTCGTCACGGTCAACTCGATGAAGGCGCTGTGGGCCCGCCCGTCGTCCGACGTCACCGAGGACGAGTACAACGAGTTCTACAAGCACGTCGCGCACGACTGGAACGACCCGCTGGAGACGATCCGGCTCCAGGCCGAGGGCACCTTCGAGTACCAGGCGCTGCTGTTCCTGCCCGGCCACGCGCCGCTCGACCTGTTCATGCGGGAACGCAAACGCGGTGTCCAGCTGTACGTGAAGCGCGTCTTCATCATGGACGACTGCGAAGCGCTGATGCCGGAGTACCTGCGCTTCGTGAAGGGTGTCGTCGACGCGCAGGACCTCTCGCTCAACGTCTCCCGCGAGATCCTGCAGCAGGACCGGCAGATCCAGCTGATCCGCCGCCGCCTGGTCAAGAAGGTGCTGTCGACGGTCAAGACCCTGATGGCCGACGAGAACCGCTACAAGTACGACACCTTCTGGAAGGAGTTCGGCCGGGCCGTCAAGGAAGGCCTGCTGGACGACCACGAGAACCGCACCGCGATCCTCGACATCTGCTCGTTCGCCTCGACGAACGATCCGGAGAAGCTCACGTCGCTGCGTGAGTACGTCGAGCGGATGAAGGACGGCCAGGAGCACATCTACTACCTGACCGGCGAGTCGCGGCAGAGCATCGAGAACTCCCCGCATCTGGAAGCCTTCCAGGCCAAGGGTTACGAGGTGCTCGTGCTCACCGACCCGATCGACGAGATGTGGGTCGACGCCGTCGCCGGCTACGAGGAGAAGCAGTTCCAGTCGGTCGCGAAGGGCGAGGTCGAACTCGACTCCGACACCACCGACGAGCAGAAGGAAGAGTTCTCCGGGCTGCTGACCTGGCTGACGACGACGCTCGGGGAGCAGGTCAAGGAGGTCCGGCTCTCGTCGCGGCTGACGACGTCGCCCGCGTGCATCGTCGGCGACACGAACGACGTCACCCCGACGCTGGAGAAGATGTACCGCGCGATGGGCCAGGAACTGCCGCAGATCAAGCGGATCCTGGAACTGAACCCGGGGCACCCGCTGGTGTCCGGGCTGCGGGACGCCTTCGCCTCGCAGGGCGAGAACGACGGGCTCGCGGAAACCGCGGAACTGTTGTACGGCATGGCTTTGCTCGCCGAAGGCGGGGAGCTGGCCGACCCGGCGCGCTTCACGAAACTCCTGGCCACCCACCTCCAGAAGACGCTGTAGCCGGGGGGCTGAAGGGGACTTTCCCCGCATCAGACGCCACGAAGGGGCCCTTCACCGCATCGCATGCGGTGAAGGGCCCCTTCGGGTTGCGAGCCGGGTCGACCCGTGGTCCTGAACCGTCCACAAGGGACACAAGGGCTGGCTCGATGCCCGATTCGAGCGCTTTGTGTCATGAGTGGCAATGATCGTTCTATTGAGGGGTATGTCAAACCCTGTCGCGCAGGCTGCCTTCATCGACTTCGCGATCAGCGCAGGAGTCGCGGACCGACGTGCGAGCTCACCGCGGTGCGGAGTGTCCACAAAGGACATATCGCGCCGACTTCCTGCCCGATTGGTGTCGTAGTATCCGGTTCTTGCGGACGTCGTGAGTGGTAAAGAGGGTTAGAACGATCATTACCACTCACGCCCCCCAGGCCGACATGTCCAGCCGGTCGTCTGTCCGTGAAGGCCTCCTTGAGGGACTTCTCGGGCCATGCGGTTGACCCCGTATCGACCGAACGGTTGATCCTTTTCGGCGCGGATCGGGCCAGGCTGGAGGTATGCACCACAAAGCACGGACCTCCGCCCTTGCTGGCATCCTGACGGCTCGCTACGGCCGGGTCTTCCAGAGCACCAGCACGAAGTACGGCGTCCCGACCATCGCGATGACCAGACCCGCCGGGATCTGGGCGGGCGCGATGACCGTCCGCCCCAGGGTGTCCGCGACGCTCACCAGCAGCGCGCCGAGCGCCGCGGCCACCGGCACGATCCGGCCGTGCCGTCCACCGACCAGCGAGCGAGCCAGATGCGGAGCGACCAGACCGACGAAGACGACCACACCGATGGCGGACACCGCGGTGGCCGCCAGGATCCCGGAAGCCGCCAGCACCACCAGCCGTGACCGTTCGACGCGCATCCCGAGCACGCGCGGGGTGTCCTCGTCGAGGGCGTGCAGGTCGAGTTCCCGGTGCTTGATCCACAGCAGCGGCGTCAGCGCGACGAGCGCGAGCGCCACCGGCACGACCTGTTCCAGCGTGCGGCCGTAGGTCGACCCGGAGAGCCAGGTCAGCGCCTTGGCCGAGTTCCACGGGTCGGAGACCACGATCAGCAGCGTGATCAGCGCCATCCCGGCCGACCAGACCGCGATACCGATGATCACCAGCCGGTCCGAATCCAGCCCCGACCGCCACGCCAGCCCGTAGACCAGCAGGAACACCACGGTCGCGCCGACGCCGGCGGCACCGGCGATCGACCAGGCGCCGACCGCGGGGACGACGGTGATCAGCGTGATCGCGCCGAGCCCGGCGCCCGCGGTGATGCCGAGCAAGCCCGGTTCGGCGAGCGGGTTGCGGCTGACCGACTGGATGCCGCAGCCGGACACCGCCAGCGCGGCACCGGCGAGCAACGCGGCCAGCACCCGCGGAAGTCGTTGGTCCAGCACGAAAGTGAGCGCGGTCCCGGTGTCGCCGGTGACCCAGTTCGCGAGATCGCCGAGCAGCACCATGCGATCGCCCAGCATCAGGCCCACCACCGGGACGACAGCGAGGAGGCCCACCAGGACGACAGAAATGAGCACGAGCCGCCGGGTCGATCCGGCGACCCCGACCCGCCCGGCCGGAGCCGGACGACGCGAGCCGCTTCCCCGGCCGCGCCGCGCCAGCCACACCATCACGACGGCGCCGACGATCGTGGTCACCACACCGGTCGGCACCCGCACGGCGGCGGCCGACCCCATGATCGCCCGCAGGACGACGTCGGCGCCGAGCACCGTGACGACGCCGACCAACCCGGAAACCGGCAGCAGGGCGCGATGTTTGGCGATCGGCAGCAGCAGCCGCGTGATCACCGGCGCGCTCAGCCCGACGAACCCGACCGGTCCGGCGACGGTCACCGCCGCCGCGGTCAGCGCGACGGTCAGCACGATCGCGGTGATCCGGGTCCGGCGGACACGCAGGCCGAGCACGGTCGCGTTGTCGTCGCCGAGGGCGAGGACGTCGAGCCTGCCGCCCATCGCGATGAGCGCCACCACGGCGATCACCACGATCGGCGTCATCTGGCCGGTCGCGCGCAGGTCGGCCACCGTCAGCGAACCGCTGCCCCAGGCGAACAGCCCGCTCGTCTCCTCCTCGAACAGGAGCAGCAGCAGGACGGTCACCGACTGGAGCGCCAGCAGCATCGCCGAACCGACGAGCACCAGCCGCGGGCTCGCGGCACCGCCGCCCGCGAGACCGAGCACGACGACGGCCGCGGCCAGCCCGCCCACGAACGCCGCCCCGCCCACCGGGACGAGCGGCAGGGAGAGACCGAACGCGGAGATGGCGACCACGGCGAAATGCGCGCCCGCGTTGACCGCGAGGGTGTCGGGTGAGGCGAGCGGGTTCCGTGCCACGGACTGCATTCCCGCGCCCGCGACCCCGAGCGCGACCCCGAGCAGCAACGCGGCGAGCAGCCGGGGGACGCGCGCACCCTCCAGCACCGCGAGGGTTTGCGCGTCGCCCTGGCCGAAGAGCGCCTTCACCACGTCCAGCGGACCGGACGTCGAAGTGCCCTGGGTCAGGTGGATGCCGGCGAGGACGGCGATGAGCACCACCAGCCCCGCCGACACCGCGATGGTGCGGGCACGCATCAGGTCGTGACTGCCTTCACGATCTGGTCGGCGGTCAGGATGATCGACTTCGGTCCGCCGAAGGTCCACGTGCCCGACTCGAGCTTGTGGATCTTCTTCGACACCACGAACGGCAGCCGCTGGTAGACGGCGTTCTGCGCGAGCCCGGTGGTGAAGACGTCCTCTTCGGACGCGCTGTAGAACAGCACGGTCTTAGGGTCGGTGATCGCGGTCAGGCCCTCGACGTCGGTCTGGCCGAGACCCCACTGCGGGTCGACCTTGCCGGTCCAGGCGTTCTTCAGGCCGACGGCCTCGGCGGTGTCGGAGACCAGCGAACCCTTGCCGAACGGGCGGATGCTGACGGTGCTGCCTTCGAGGTAGCCGTCGGCCATCAGGAACGGGGTGCCCGCGGCGCCCTTGGCCTCGACGGCCTTCTTGCCCTCGGCGAGTTTGGCGTCCATTTCGGACAGTTGCCGGTCCGCGTCGGCCTCCTTGCCGACCGTCTTGGCGATCAGCTTGAAGTCCTCGCGCAGGCGGTCGAAGTTCCGGGTCGCGTCGCTGGACTTGGTCACCACGACCGGCACGTACTTCTCGATCTGCGGGACCAGGGTCGAGTCGCGCTCGTCGGCGATGATGACGACGTCGGGGTTCAGCCCGACGATCGCGTCGACGCTGGGCTCGTTGCGCTTGCCGACGTCCTTGACCTCGGCGGTCAGGGGAGCGGCCTTGTCCCAGACGTTGTAGCCCGCGACGTCCGCGGCACCGACCGGCATGACGCCGAGCGAAGCGACCATCTCGGCCTCGCCCCACTCCAGCGCGACGACGCGCTTCGCCGGGGCCTTGAGGGTGACGGCCTTGCCGCGCGCATCGGTCACCGTGACCGGTCCGCTCGCGGCGGATTCGCTCGGCGCGGCCGCGGTGTTCTCCGTGGTACCGCAGGCGGACAACAGCAGGGCCGTCGCCGCGACGAGGGCGGCAGGGGGCAGCAAACGCATGGTTCTTCCTGGATTTCTCAGGCGGGCCTGGGCGAATGCCGCCCGAGTGGCCTGCAGTGGATCGCGCCCGTCACCGGGTCGTTCGCGACGTGGACGGTGACGCCGTAGGCCTGGGAGAGGTGTTCGGAGGTGAGCACCTGCCCGATGTCACCCGTGGCCACGATGGTTCCCTCGCTCAGCAGGACCACCTCGTCGGCGATGATCGCCGCGTGGTCGAGGTCGTGCAGCACCACGCCGACCGCGACGCCTTCGTTGGCCAGATCGCGGACGACGTCGAGGATCTCGACCTGATAGCGCAGGTCGAGATGGTTGGTGGGCTCGTCGAGCAGCAGCACCGAGGTCTGCTGGGCGAGACAGGAAGCGAGCCAGACGCGCTGGAGTTCGCCGCCGGAGAGTTCGTCGACACCGCGCTCGGCCATCGCCGTCACGCCGGTGAGCTCCATCGCGCGGCGGACCGCGGCGGCGCCGTCGATGTCGACCCCGCGCCAGCCGGAGCGATACGGGTACCGGCCGTAGGAGACGACGTCGCGCACGGAGACCCCGCTCGGGGTGGGCCGATGCTGGGTCAGCAGCGTGACCTGGCGGGCGAATTCCTTGCCGGACAACGCGTTCCCGCCCCAGACGGTGCGCTCCCCGAGCCGGACGCTGCCTTCGCGGGGTTTGTGCAGCCGCGCCAGCGAACGCAGGAGCGTCGACTTGCCGGAGCCGTTCGGCCCGACCAGAGCGGTCACCGTACCGGCGCGCAGCGACAGGGACACCCCGTCCACCACGGCCCGCTCTTGGTGCGCGAGCACCAGGTCATGGCCGGTGAGCAGCGCGTCTTCCGTAGACATGAGGGGAGCCTAACCTAACGAGAAGCTCAGACCCATGTCACGAGAGACACAGAGCGCGGGGTGATGGTCCGGTTACGCCTCCCGAGCGAGCTCTCGCCGCCGCTTGGCCAGCCGCTTCCCGACGATCCCGTGCCGCGGCCCGAACAGGTACACCAGCGTGAACCCGGCGCCCTGCACCAGCACGATCATCCCGCCGGACGCGGTGTCGAGGTGGTAGCTCAGGTACAGCCCGGCCACCGCGGCGAGCACCGAGAACGACGGCGCGATCACGAGCATGCGGCCGAACCGGTCGGTCAGTAGGTACGCCGTCGCGCCGGGGATGATCAGCATCGCCACCACCAGGATCACGCCGACCACCTGCAACGCCACCACCGCGGTCAGCGCGAGCAGGCCGAGCAGTGCGGCGCCGAGCACCCGCGGGTTGAGCCCGATCGCGTGCGCGTGCGTGGGATCGAAGGCGTACAAGGTGAAATCGCGGCGTTTGAGTACCAGCAGGGTGAGCGTGATCGCGCCGAGGACGCCGATCTGGATCAGATCCGAGGTGTCGACGCCGAGCAGGTTGCCGAAGATGATGTGGTTCAGGTCGGTCTGGCTCGGCGTCACCGAGATCAGCACCAGCCCGAGCGCGAACAACGTGGTGAACACGATGCCGATCGCGGCGTCCTCCTTGACCCGGCTGGTGTCCCGGACGACGCCGATCAGCGCCACGGCGAGGAAACCGAACACGACGGCGCCCAGCGCGAACGGCGCGCCGAGGACGTAGGCGAGTACGACACCGGGCAGCACCGCGTGCGACACCGCGTCGCCCATCAGCGACCAGCCGATCAGCACCAGCCAGCAGGAGAGCACCGCGCAGACCGCGGACGCGATCACCGTGGACGCCAGCGCCCGCACCATGAAGTCGTAGCTCAGCGGTTCGAGGAACAGGTCGTAGAGGCTCACGCGAGTTCTTCTTCCCGTTGCAGGACATCGAGTCCGAACGCCAGCGCGAGGTTCTCTGGCCGGAGCACCTCGCCGGGGGAGCCGTGCGCGAGCACCTTGCGCATCAGCAGGATCGCCTCGTCGGCCAGGCCCGGCAACGCGTGCAGGTCGTGGGTGGAGATCAGGACCGCGGCGCCGTCGGCCGCGAGTTCCTTGAGCAGCCGCGTGATCGTGGCTTCGGATCGCTTGTCCACCCCGGCGAACGGCTCGTCCAGCAGCAGGACACGGGCGCCCTGGGCGATCCCGCGCGCGACGAACGCGCGTTTGCGCTGCCCGCCGGACAACTGGCCGATCTGGCGGCCGGCGAGTTCGGTCAGCTCGACCCGTTCCAGCGCGTGGTCGACGGCTTCGTGGTCGGCGCGGCGCGGGCGGCGGGTGAAGCCGAGCCGCCCGTAGCGGCCGGTCATCACGACGTCCCGCACGGACAGCGGGAACGACCAGTCGACGTCCTCGCTCTGCGGCACGTACCCGATCACGCCGGTCTTGCGGGCACGGGCGGGCGTGCCGCCGTCGATCGACACCGTGCCGGTGTCCGGCCGGACCATGCCCATGATCGTCTTGAACAGCGTCGACTTGCCGGAGCCGTTCATCCCGACGAGCCCGCAGACACGGCCATGATCGAGCGTGACGTCGACACCGTCGAGCGCGAGGACGTCGCCATAGTGGACGGTGACGCCTCCGACGCGGATCGCGGCCGTCACGGCTTCGCCCCGGTGAGCGCGGCGACGATCGTCTTCGAGTCGTGGCGGATGAGGTCGAGGTACGTCGGCACCGGGCCTTCGGGCCCGGACAGGGAATCGACGAAGAGCACGCCGCCGAACGCGGCACCGGTCGCCGAGACGACCTGGCGCATCGGGGCGTCGGAGACGGTCGACTCGCAGAACACCGCGGGGACCTTGTTCTCCTTGACGAATCCGATGGCGCGCGTGATCTGCTGCGGCGTGGCCTGCTGTTCGGCGTTGACCGCCCAGATGTACCGCTCGGTGAGGCCGGTGTCGCGCGCGAGGTAGGAGAAGGCGCCTTCGCAGGTGACCAGGGCGCGCTCGTTCTTCGGCAGGGCGCTCAGCGCGTTCGTCATCTCGTCCTGCACCCCCTGCAGTTTCGCCTTGTAGGCATCGCCGTTGGCCTTGAACACGGCGGCGTCGCCGGAGGAGAGCTCGCTGAACGCCTTCACCATGTTGTCCACGTAGACACCCACGTTCTTCGGGGACATCCACGCGTGCGGGTTCGGCTTGCCCTGGTAGGCGTCTTCGCCGATGGCGATGGGCTGGACGCCTTCGCTGACCACCTTGTGCGGCGCGTCGCTCTCCTTGACGAACCGGGCGAACCACGCCTCCAGGTTCAGCCCGTTGTCGAGGATCAAGTCCGCCTTCGCGGCCTTCTTGATGTCGTCCGGGGTGGGCTCGTAGCCGTGGATCTCGGCGCCGGGCTTGGTGATCGACTCGACCTTCAGCTTGTCGCCCGCGACGTTCGAGGCGATGTCCGCCAGGACCGTGAACGTCGTCAGCACCACGGGCCGCTTGTCGTCCGTGCCGCCGGCGGGCCCGCCGCACGCGGAAAGGACGAGCGCGGACGCCGCCAGCGCGCACACGGTCTTGCGCAGATTCGCCATCCCGTGAGTCTAGAGTTTGGTATGCCGAACTTCCAACTCTCGTGTGCCTTAAATCTCCGTCGCGGTCCGGTCGCGTTCCTTCACCGTCTCCAGCAGTAGCTGCGAGACGTCGCGCACGGTGACGTTCTCGCCACGCTTTTCGCTCTGCCGCTGCACGAGACCGTCGTTCAGCATCACGCGGCAGAAGGGGCAGCCGGTGACGATCGTTTCGGCGTCGGTGCCGAGCGCTTCGTCGACGCGTTCGAGGTTGATGCGCTTGCCGATCTGCTCCTCCATCCACATCCGCGCGCCCCCGGCGCCGCAGCAGAGCGAACGGTCCGCGTGCCGGGGCATCTCGCTGAGCGTCGCGCCGGTCGCGCCGACGAGTTCGCGCGGCGGTTCGTAGACCTTGTTGTGGCGGCCGAGGTAGCAGGGGTCGTGGTAGGTCACCGGGCCGGCGTCGACCGGTTTGACCGGCGTCAGCTTCCCCGCGCGGACGAGCCGGTTCAGCAGTTGCGTGTGGTGCAGGACCTCGTAGTGCCCGTCCAGCTGCGGGTACTCGCGGCCGAGCGTGTTGAGGCAGTGCGGGCAGGTGGTGACGATCTTGCGCGTCCCCGGCTCGCGGCCCTCGAACACCGCGTTCAGTGTCTCGACGGTCTGCTGCGCCAGCATCTGGAAGAGGAACTCGTTGCCGGAGCGGCGCGCCGGGTCGCCGGTGCACGACTCGTCGGTGCCCAGGATCGTGTACTTCACCCCGGCGAGATGCAGGAGTTCCGCCGTGGCACGGACGGTCTTGCGGGCGTTGTCGTCGAACGCGCCCGCGCACCCGACCCAGTAGACGTACTCGACGTCGTCGGCGAGTTCACCGTCGAAGATCGGCACCTCGAAGCCGAGGTCCTTCGTCCAGGCGAGCCGGTCGGAGTTGTTCTGGCCCCAAGGATTCCCTTTGGTTTCGAGGTTCTTGAACAGCACGCCGAGTTCGCTCGGGAACGCCGACTCGATCATCACCTGGTAGCGGCGCATGTCCACGACGTGGTCCACGTGCTCGATGTCGACCGGGCACTGCTCGACGCACGCACCGCACGTGGTGCACGACCAGAGGACGTCCGGATCGATGACCCCGAAGTCCTCCTTGGTGCCGACGAGCGGACGTTCTTCGGGAGCTTCCTTCCCGTCCAGGATGTACGGCGCCTTCTCGAAGAGATGGTCCCGCAGGTCCATGATCAACAGCTTGGGGGACAACGGTTTGCCGGTGTTCCACGCCGGGCACTGCGACTGGCAGCGGCCGCATTCGGTGCACGTGGCGAAATCGAGCATGCCCTTCCAGGTGAAGTCCTCGATCTTGCCGCGGCCGAACGTGTCGTCCTCGCCCGGATCCTCGAAGTCGATCGGCTTGCCGCCGGATTCCATCGGCAGCAGCGGGCCGAGCGCGTCCGGGAGCCGTTTCGCGGTGACGTTGACCGGCGCCAGGAAGATGTGCAGGTGCTTGGAGTAGAGCACGATCGACAGGAACGCCAGCATCACGCCGATGTGCAGCAGCAGCCCGACGGTCTCCAGCGGTTCGGTGACCGACGCGCCCAGCGGCTCCAGGAGTTCGCCCACGCCGAGGGAGACCCACGCGCCCGACTCGTACGGGAAGACACCGACCGCCGCCGACGCGCCGCGGAAGAGGAACATCGTCCAGATCACGTTGAAGATCATGAACAGGATCAGCCAGGCGCCGCCGGTGTGCGAGCCGAAGAAGCGCGACGCGCGCTCTTTCCGTTCGGGCGCTTGACGGATCCGGATGACCGCGAAGACGGCGAGCGAGACGAGCACCGCGACCGCGATGAAATCCTGCAGGAAACCCAGTACCGCCCAGTGCCCGATGAGCGGGATGTGGAAGTCGTGGTCGAACAGGGCGCCGTACGCCTCGACGTAGACCGAGCCGAGGATCACGAAACCCCAGAAGGTGAACAGATGCGCGAGCCCGGGGACGGACCATTTGAGCAGCTTGCGCTGTCCGAAGACCTCGGCCAGATGCGTTTTCGCGCGGACGGCCATGACGTCGGAGCGTTTCTCGTCCGGCTGGCCGGAGCGGATCAGTTTGAAGAGCCACGCGGCGCGACGGGCGGCGAAGGCGAGGCCGGCGACGGTGATGAGCAGACCGAGGATGAGACGAACGAGCACGAGTCCTCCGGGGGAGAATCGGCTCAGTGAGAGCCGGTGTAGTACCGGCACGCCTTGCAGGCGTACCGCATTTTGGCCACTCGCCACCGTTTTCGGTAGGCCTCCAGATGGCCCGGCCGTGGCGGATGCACGCCGAGCCTGCGGTGACGGCGGATCCGCCGTCCCGTTTCGAAGAGTTCGGTCGCCAGGCCGAGATAGGCGCGCCGGAGCGCGATCCCCGGCTCCGCGGCGAGGTTGTCCCGGCAGAATCGGTGCAGCAGCGCGAGATCGGGGAGACCGGGGGAGGTCACGCCGGGGAGGTGTTCGACGACGCCGAGGCCGGGATGTCCGACAGGCACGGAGAATCGCGCGGGAAGTCCACAATGGACGCAGGTGAGCGTGCAACTCAGGCATCGGGTGACGTGGCGGATCCGCCGTTCGCGTTGATCCTCGTC